>WPCI01453702.1_pt1 | contig 15218 bp, 15 predicted proteins | sample 5399871 | NCBI WGS metagenome assembly WPCI01 (sample SAMN12869469, study PRJNA574797) | sludge metagenome | isolation source: wastewater treatment of pH7 | place: China:Beijing | collected 2019-05-20
GAAAATCATGATCGATAGCAATAGCTAAGACTGTATCATCATTTCCCCAACCACCCTCACTGAAAAAATATGGTGACCACTCTATTACAGATAACAAAGTTAATAAATAATATTTATCAACGGAATTCCCGTTATGTAACGGAAAACTTATACAGTCCGATTTCAAAAGAGCTTTCATAACTATCCGTTGTCCATTATTTAACATTGGGATTTCTCGGTTTTTAAGGTATTCCAAACGATCTTCTACATCCGATATAAATAATTTTTCTTTTTCTATTTTTTCTCTATTTATACCTAGCCTTTTAAACATTTCATTAAAATTCATATCTCCATTTAGATATAACTCCAGATTCTCAACTGATAAAACTTTACTTAATATACCTTCCGAAACACTCTCTCCTTCTATTATTATTTCGTTAGAATATAAAAGGTATCTCGGTCTATCACTTACCGATAAGTCCATATTTAAATCTCTAACTACTTGTACAAAGTTCATAAAATCACCCCAAATTTTATTTCTAAATAAAAAAACAGATGTAGTAATTACATCTGTTTTCCAAAATCAATAATCCATTTCTTGCTGTCTCGCAATACGTTGTTGTACAATTTCATATTCTCTTTCTGCACGCCATTTCGTTAAATCATCATTCAATGCTGCTTCAATGTTTCGAACATCTTTCTTACGCATTAACGGTGGTTTGTACTTAGAGTATTTGCTATACTTTCCCCCTTTTTCTGATCGCCCCCTTTCATATTTCTTTTTTATCTGTTCATTTTTTTGCTGAAATTTATACAATGGATTCTCTTCATAAGGTTTCTTTTTCTTCAATTCTTTTAGTAAGGAATTACCCATACGTTTATACATATCTTTCATTTGATTCTTAGCATAATCCTTATCTTCCCGACCTGATTCTCCATATAACTCTTTTTGAAAATCAGATTCTTTCTCCACCGCTTCTTTATATTCTTTTAAAACAGGGTTATCTTTCATTAACAATTCTGTTAGTTCGTCAATTTTATCCCTGGTCGTTTTCGGCATTTTCTTACTGCCATACGTCCAATCTTTTTTGTTACTTGGTAACCCATCGTATATCTCCTGTAATAAAACTAGCTTTCTATCTTGTTTCTTTTCTTTTGATTGTTGGAACTGTTCTTTAACTTCTTGTACTAAATCATTTCTTAAATTTGAAATCCGACTCAATTCACTCGTCCGATCTACTAAGGAATTTGCAAAAGTGCTTTTCATATGATCCAATGTTCTTTGCTTTCGTTTACCTTTCGGTTCATAATACGTTTTTCCGTTCACTTCTTTCTTTACAACTTTCCTTCTATTTTCTTTTTCCACAGTCCCAAAATGAATGTGAATATGATCAGTGTTCCTATGTATCGATGCAAACCAAAAACCATTACTTTCTTCAATTTGTTCGTCTTTAAATAACTGCTGCATCATTTTATGACTAGCAATTCGGATACGATTTTCATCTAAAGTATCCGTTTTAGGATCATAAAGTTTATTCTTCACTAAAAAATCTGTATCAAAAGAGATAACATCTTGATAGTAAACTGAACCGCTATTTTGGGATTTCTCCATCAACTTTTTAATATCTATTAAATCATTTTGTGTAATTATATTTTTTTCTTTTGAAAAAACACCAGGTAATATTTCCTCTTCTTCAGTTTCAATCTCCTGGTCATCTTTATTTTTTTCTGGAGATAGATCTTCAATATGTTTGTTCAGTAGATTCAATTCCTCTTCTTCAGTTTTCGTCATTTTCTTTTTACTTTCTAGCGCATACCTTCTCCCCATATAACTAACATATTTCACAAAATCCGATTCCGTATTGAATTTTTTAGGTGAAGTCAAAATAGCTTTCGCTTCACCTTCTTTATTAGAAATATCTTTTTTCCCTTTACTAGAAGATGTACTATCGATCTCCATTTCAAAAGAATCTAAAGCAAATTCAAGACGATTTAACTCTTGTAATTCTGTACTTGTTAAAGTGTGTCCATCCTGCAAAAGCGCTTTTTTTCTTGTGCAATAATCAATGTATGTTGTAAAACTTTTTTGTTTTGGAATCGTATATTGAGACGTTAAAATAATACCTGGTGACTTCCCCATGATTTATCTCTCCTTCAGATTATTTCAATTCATCAAGTCTATGTTCAGGTATTTGTTCCCACTTTATCTCTTCATTTAACTGACTTCCGAACTTCCAAATCTTTTTATGCGGCTTATCATTTATCATTAATATTTCTTCATCATCTTTAATCATTGGTAAGTTTCTCACTGTTTTATATGATGATTTAATTTCATTTTGCACTTCTATTTGTTGCTGCATCGTTTCTTCTTTCTCTACTTCCATAGGTACACGCTTTGAAGTTCGAGAGAACTTCCCTTCCGATTTTTTTGTAACAGCAGCTCCAATTTTCTTTTTAACTTCTTGCTGCATTTCTTCTATACTAAAACTTCCTGATCGTGAAATAAGTTCCATATTCAATTTAATTAGCACATCCATTTGTTGCTTCATGGCATTAACTGATTGCGTTAAATTTTTCACCTCTTTTTTCAAAAGTGATAGATCATCCTCACCCTTTTTTTCACGCATCTCTTCATCCAATAGTACTACTGCATGTCGTAGTACATCCGCTTCTCTTGAATACTCAGGGTACTGTTTTTGAAAATCTTGTACGATATCAACATGAATCTTATTTCCCCTAAATTGAAATAACTTTTCATATGCCACTTAAAACACCGCCATTCTTATCCCTCATGTAACTTTATCATCGAAGCAACAAGCTCATTTGTTGCATCGATATATTCTTGTAATTTATCACTCTGCCTATCCAATGTTACAGAAACATTTGTTACTGCTTCATCAAATTTATCTTCTTTATTCCTTCTATATTCCCGATCAAAGTGCTCTTCGAATATCATATTGATATATTCCCAACGATAATAACGTCTCCCTAATTTCTTACCAATTTCTTTACATCTTTTATCAATTTCAGCTATATGATTTGGATTGGTATTACGAACATGAATATCCATATACTCACCACTTTCAATAAATAAAAGAACTTAATTCTCTTTAGAATTAAGTTCTTTTATTAGACTAATTAATACACATACCTAAACGCTAAAGGTGAACAAGTCACTTAAAACTATTATTTAAATAGTACAGTAAGATCACACTTCCAATGACAAGAAACTAAATAAAAGAAAGAGCATAAGGAAACCCCATCCCACTTTGAGGTCAAAGTGGTGAAATAGGCTGTGCCTATTGGGTTTCTAAAGCTCTTTAACTGGTACGTCTTTTTTTGAATTGTATGCGTTTCGTATGCGTTTTTCGGTATTTTTTATGTGTTTTGTATGTGCTTGTATGCGTTTTGCATGTGTCTAAAACTCGCTTTTTTAGACCGTTTTTTTCTTTTCATTCAACAATTGAATTTTCTTTTCTTTCATTTTTATTTCTTCTTTTAACTCATTGATTTCTTTTTCATTTCTATTAATTGTTGATATATTTGAGTTTATTATGTTTTTTGTTTTTGTTTTTTCAGCTTCAGTTTGGAAGTTCATTTCTTTTGTTAGCTTGTCATTCTTAATCTTTAATTGTTCAATAGCAAAATTCTTATTCTCAATTTTTTGCTTCATATCTTTAATCTCTTTATTAAGCCCTTTTTGTGAGAAAGTAAGATAATCTTTTTCATAGAAGTCTTTTGATTCTACTTTTAAATCTTTATTAATTATCTTATTTCCCTCTAAGACATACGTTTTTATGCTTCTATCTTTTAAATCATTTGGATCTGTTTGTAATTCAGGGTGTATGTATTCTGGCTTAACGATAGATGAAAGTGCACCAAACCCTTCCGGTACATTTTCACTAATTACAACAATGTAGTTATCGCTTGCACGATATACTTTCGTTTTCACGTTATTATCCTTTTGATTAATGTATTTAGTTTCTACTTTATATTTCATATTACTTAAAAGTTGAGGATCGTTATCAGACCTTAATTCATAATCAATGCGAAGTGTTTTATTAGCTGGATTATACTCTTTTCTTGCAACTGATATTTTCACTAATGTTGTGATACTTTTATACTCACCTGGTTTCATTTCCTCAAATTTATATGTTGCACCGCTAAATACTGGCGAAATACAAAGTACAAAAAACATTGTCACAAAGCTTCCCAGAGTTAATAAATATGCTTTTCTTTTTGCATTAGCTGGCTTTCGCACATCTTTATTCTCCCAAAATTTTAAACGCATATTTCTTTTCCTCCCTTTCTAAAAACCTGAACTTGCACCTTAACTATTGGATGGATATTTTTCAATTTGTAATTTGTGTACTTCTTTTTTCCTCCATGATTAAGTTGACATTCACGTACAATCAACCACTCAAATTTATTACCTGGGTTGTAATCAAACCAATCTATTATAATTTCTTGATAATCATTTTTGCGTTTCCAAAGTTTAATAACTATATATTTTCCTTCTTTCGAATAATCATGACTTGGTTTTAATTCACTCAAAAGCATGACATATAACCCCTTTCTGTTAGAATGTGAAAATTGTTTTCCAACGGAAAAATTCCTTATCCAGCGTTTATTTTTCTTAATTTTTCTTGCAAATCATGTATTACTTGGTTCACTTGTATCATTGCATCTTTTAATTCTCTCGGAACTTTATCGACATCTTCTAGCACCGTATTTGCCCAACTTATTTGAGCACTAGCTTCTCCCATGTAAGTAAGTGCTTGAAAAATATAATCTTTTTCTTTTCCTATTAACTTGAAATTTTCCCGTAACGGTTGCATTTCTAATACACGTTCTTTCATTTTGATATCTCCCCCCTCTAAAATAAAATCCCCCGCTTGATACATTCTTTCATGCGGGGGATTTTTCACTTTTAAGTTATCGACTTAATCTATACGGACTATAATCTACTACTTTAATTTCATTTCCCTTCTTCTCTAATGTCACTCTCAATAAACTTTTAATCTTTGTATGTTTATTTTCCAATCCTTCAATTGTGTAATCAACATCTATTAAGACGTTACACTTATTAGAAATATCATCCGCTGAATCCACAAACATTGCCATTTGATTAACAGTAGATTTAAAATTCGGATCTCCAATATCTTCTGTTTCAGGCGCTACCATATCCACTACTTTTTTATCTGTCATTTTTAATAGATTGTTTCTTCTTTCCCCTTTATTTTTCACTGAATAGTTTAAATAAGCTTGAATAAATTGATTAGATACTTCTTTATACTGTTTTTGTAAATCCACTACAGGATTCGTATTTTCTTTATTTGAATCAGCATTATTCGTCATAGCTTTTGAATTTAAGTGATCCATTTTCGCTTTCAATTCACCTATAGCCTTATCCTTTTTGGCAATATCAACTTGATGTTTTTTATCTTTCTTATCAAACTCTTTTATGGTGCTATAAATAACAATCCCATTAAAAACTAATGATATACTTAGTAATCCTGTTAAAATTTTTGTTGGCATATTCATATATTCCGCACTCCATTTCTATTTTTATCTTGCAACTCTTCTAATTCCTGCATAGTATTTTTGCCATCCTGGTGAGGTAAATTGGTGATAACCAATCCCTGCATTTTCAGAATCATACATTGTATTTGCATCAACGTATATCCCTACATGACTTACATGATCTGGCCCACCATATGTACCTTTAAAGAAAACCAAATCGCCAGGTTGTGCATCTTTCGGATCAACTGGAACAGTAGCAGCGTATTGTTCTGCTGCTGAACCATTTAGATTAACCCCTGCTGCCCTAAATGCCCACGAAGTTAATCCACTACAATCAAATCCTTGTGCGGGAGTTTTACCGCCCCAAACATAAGGATTTCCGTTATATTTCAAAGCTTCATTCATTATTGCCTTAAAAGTTTCTGATCCATTAACTGGTGCAGTTCCATTATCAAAACTCAAATACTGTTTAACCATTTCTGCATAAAAAAAGTTACCGCCATTTATATAGCGATAACCACCATTGTAAGCAACTGCTACAGCTTGACTATATCCAATTCTTGTTCCATTTTTATTACCACCAGCAGGTGCAACAACCGTTAAGGAATAGTTATCAGCAGTTTCTAAGGAGTGCGTTTTATTATTTGCAGCTAACCAATGTACATAATTACGACCAAAGTTATACGTTTGTACAATGGCTAATAAATCATTAATCCCTAGCATTTTTGCATCATCGAAAGCTCCCTTCAAATGCATTACACCATAATAAATAGAATCTTTCGGATTAGAAATTGTGTTCATTTTCCAACCTTGTGACTCACTTGACTGCATAATATCAGGCAGTTTTTCTGAAATACCATTACTTTCTACCATAATGATCGCTAACACATAAGGTACTAACTCAGGTACACCTTGAGCTGCACATTCTTTTTCAACCATGTCCTTCCAACGCATTACTTCCGGTGGTAAATTATTTACTGATGCGGTTCCACTAATAAGGCTACCACTTCCTGATTTACTCTTTGAATCTCCACCCCCAAGTACTGCTATTAATACAACTAAGGAAAGAATACACGCTCCAATAACTAAGATTCCTGAAGAACCTAATAAGCTATATAACTTTTTCAATCTCTTAATTCTTTTATATTTATCTACTACTGTTCCTTGTGTATTTTGTGTAGTTTGCATATTACTGACCACCTTTAAAGCGTTCTAATTGCTTCTCATCAGGATCAAACATAACGTTATATGTTTCAGTAGAGCTAACTTGTACAATTGCTTCTCCTCGTTTTAATTCTGGTAAAATACGAAACTCTGACTCTGTTAAACTCTCACCCAAAACACTTTTTAAGGTTTCTAGTACAGAGTTATCCATGTTTAAAAACATCTTGTACTGCGTTAATTCAAAAATTGCTTTCATATCTGATACATCTACATTACTACCTGGTGGCGGTAACATTTCTTGTGGTGATTGAGTTGCAAAGAAGATACCAGCAAAGAATTTACGCATCTCTCTCTCAAACTCCAAAATATATCTGTTCGCAAATTTATTCTCAGAATTTATAACGTTATGGCACTCATCCAACAACACCATAAAGTAAGTAAGATCCTCAAATGGATATTTCTTTTCTTCTCGTAAGTATTTCATCCTACGTCCATTTTTTAATGCATGACTCCATATAAGCGTTAATGCAGTGAACAATTGACAGTTGAAAATTGGCTTATCTATTTTTGAAATTCCATCTATATCAAAGAATACAATTTTTTCATCTTCAAAATTTCTTAATGTTGTATGTCCATTAAAAATATCGCCATATACGATAACCATATCACGTACCTGTACTCTTAAAGTTTCTAGATCTCGAAGTCTTTGTGCTGTTGAACCTTTTTCAAGTTCTACCTCGTTTAAATACTTAAGAAACTCTTCCATGATTGGATATTCTTTAGGTGGTAGACCTGTAATTTTAAACGGTTTATTTTCCCCTCTTTTCGGGATTAGCCCATACTGAATATAAAATTCTAAGAGATAATTACGGAATTCTTTTACAACCGTTTCCGAAATATCTACACTTAAAAACCGAAGCATGTTTGTTAATTTAGATAAATGCTGCAAGAATGATCCTTTCTCATCAACTTCCCCTGATGTCTCATTGATAATTGTTGCAAATACTTCAAGAGGATTTATCATTCCAGTTTCAACAATGCCATTACTTTTTGCACCACTTAAATCAATAATCTTACCACCTTGTTGTTGTACGATTGTGTAATAATCTTTTGCTTTATCAAAGCCCCTAATAAAACAATCTTTTGCTAACAAACCTTCTAAAAGTTGTTTTAAGAAAGTAGACTTACCCGCACCCATCTTACCAAATACGAATCCACTAAATGATGTTCTTGTGCTCGTAGAATAAAATGGATCTAAAATAAATGCTCCACCAGTACTTGTTTGTCCCAAATAAATCCCTCTAGGATCTTTTAAATCTTGATGATGAAACGGTAATCCATGCCCAATATTTGTAGATGGTAGCGGAATACCTGCTTTTGTTCCTAAGTATTCAATTTGCTGATCGTAACTTGCAAACAAAGATTGCCACTCTTCTTTTTGTTTAAATACATACACCTGCGCTTTATAATTTTGTCCTGCAATCTCTTTTTTCAAATCACCAATCCGTTTTTCTAGTTGTTCTAAAACTGGATCGTAAATAAAAATTCTTAGTGCTACAAGTTTTACAATCTCCCCTTGTTGAGTAATTGCATTTGCAAATAGCTTTAAGTTTTGTAATTCCCAGTTTGCATCATCACGATCAGTTGCACGACGTTCCGTTTCTGAACGATCTCTTAATTCAGAAATGGAACGGTTAATATCTTTAATTACTTCTTCCTTATTCGCAGTTGCTATATCAAAACTTGAAAGTGTATCCTTATTATTCATAAGAGATGTTAACCATAATGGAGGTATATCTTCGGCCAAAGAATAAACATGTAAACAAGCAACATAGCAATCTCCCTGCGCTATATATTTCTCATTAAACTTTATCCCACCTTGTGGCTGCACTCTCTGTATGAACTCTAAATCATAACCCTTTTTTTGATATTTTTGCTGTTCTTTTCTTCCTAGTTTCACCATTATTATCACTCCTTTTACATTTCCGAGTTCATGTTTTGCATTTTAAAGATTAGTTTTTCAACTTCTTTTGCTTTCATGTTCTGTAAGTCAAATTGTCTACCACCATAGCGCTTCATGTCTTTTACGTTCTTTACCAACTCTTTTTCGTTTGCTCCATAAACAACAATAAAGAATGCTAGTTCCTTTAAGTTTTTTTCTACCCAAAGCGCCCGATTTAGGTTTTCAACCGCTAACGAATATCTTTGATAACATACACGAGCTTCTTCGTTTGTCACCTCCTCCCGATTCATTTTCGCTTGAAATCGTAACGCCATACGCTTCCAATAAACTTGCTGTTCCGTTGTTTCCGTAGAGTATGTTAAGGATAAGACTTTAAATGGCTCATGATAAACTTTACACAGATTAGTTAATTGGTTCATAAAACGTCTCAAATCATCATCATTCATAGAATACAAGTCTGTTGTTCTCACCTTCAGATACACTTGTAAATTGTCCCTACAATCTATTAAAATACCGGAATCTTTATCAATGCGTTTATAGGGGGACACATCAAGTATTGGTACATCCGCATTTTTAAACGATGCAAAAATCGTTGATATAAAGCCTTGTTTTTCATTATTCTCCGCTGAATCAACCTGTTTTTTCTGCTTCATTTTTTTCGGTTCAACTGTTGCAACCTTCATATTCATCTTCCCTTTCAAGAAATATAAAAAGAGAGTACTATTTAATCACTCTCTTAAGCTTTTTATTTATTTTCCGTTTCACTGCTTATTCTCTTTACTTCAATTGGATGATAATTTTTATTATCTTGTTTCAACATATCTATGATAACCATCATGTTTCGATTTGTAGGACTATTAGCTGGCTTAATACATAAAAACAGTCCAAAAGCTCCAAATAACACATAAAACATAATCCTCGCAAAGCCGCCAACTGGAATAAATTTAGGCATGTAACTTGCTAAAAGCAGCATCAGACCAACAATCCCAGCATCAATAAGATAAAAGAATGCTATTTTAATTTCTTGCTTTGTATTTTTAGGATTACGGAGCATTTCCATTATTAATCACCGTCCTTCTCAAGTACTTTATCGATTAATCTCCCAAACTCTTGTTTCTCATCATTTAAATTCATTTATCATTTTCCTCCCTAAAAGTTCTACCTAAAAAGTCCTTATCAATATACTCCGCACTCATTACCGTAACCAATTCAGGTTCTTTTTTCTTTTTTCGCTTTAATAATCTAAAAATCTGTTTAAAAAAAGTTGCGATCATGCTTATCACAATCGCAACTCCTAACATGCAGATAGCAAACAACCAATTACTCATATTGTTATCCCTGCCGATATCTATTTATTTTTGAGCATTCTTTTGATAATTTATTATTCGAATACAGATTAAAAGAAAAATATACTAAAAGGAACATAATGCAAATGTAATGATATAGCTGCCCCCATTCAAATCTAATTTGAAAAACCAATAAAACTACTGCTGCTACAAATCCAGCTAAAGTTATTAAAATACTACATTGTAATTCTCTTTGTTTCATTTCAAAATAAACTCTTCTTCTGTCGGCAATATCAATTACTTTCAACCTAATCCCTCCTAATATTAGTTTCTTCGTAATTGATCTGTTCGATTCCGCTTAATACCCCTTTGTCTTAAACCAGATGCTCTTACTTCTTTTTCTTGAACATGCACTTCTCGTTGAACTGTCGCTCCATTTACGCCCACATTTCCACTACTTACTGTTCCTTGATCCTTCACATTATCCTGTACGTTTACTTCTCGTTGAACTGTCGTTCCATTTACACTCACATTTCCACTACTTACTGTTCCTTGACTTCTCACATTGTCCTGTACGTTTACTTCTCGTTGAACTGTCGTTCCATTCACGCTCACGTTTCCGCTATTTACTGATCCTTGATTCTTCACATTGTCCTGTACGTTCACTTCTCGTTGAACTGTCGTTCCATTTACGCTCACGTTTCCGCTATTTACTGACCCTTGATTCTTCACATTATCCTGTACGTTCACTTCTCGTTGAACTGTCGTTCCATTTACACTCACATTTCCGCTATTTACTGATCCTTGACTCTTCACATTGTCCTGGATGTTCACTTCTCTTTGGACTGTACTTGCTTCAGGTTTAATATTATTTTGTGATACAGAAGAACCCCCTACACTATTTAAACGATCTGCTACATTAACTTGGCGTTCTACTTGTTGATTCTCAACTTTTGCTTGAGTGTTCGGTACTTCGTTGCTTCCTGTATTATTTAATCGATTCGCTACCTCAACCTGGCGTTCCACCCGTTGATTCTCGCCTTTTGCTTGAGTGTTTGGTACTTCGTTACTTCCTGTATTATTTAATCGATTCGCCACTTCAACTTGGCGTTCTACTTGCTGACGATCACTTTTCGCTTGATCATTTGGTATTTCATTTCTTCCTGGGTTATTTATTCGGTTTGCCACTTCCAATTCTCGTTCTACTTGCTGACGATCACCTTTTGCTTGATCGTTTGGCACTTCATTTCTTCCTGGGTTATTTATTCGATTAGCTACTTCCAATTCTCGTTCTACTTGCTGTTTATTTCCTACAGAAACATCTTCCACTTTTGGATTAGCGCTTTGTTCTGTACCTGAATTCGCATTTTTATGAATATCTTTCCCCATTCTATTTAACAATTGGCGATCATTATTTTCTTGAGCTTTTTGTTTACCTTCCGCCTGTCCTTCTTTAAACTCATCTATCGTACCCTTAACTCCATCTGATACATCTTTTGCAACACCTGTTACTTTTTCTTTCCCTTTATCTACAGCGCCGCCGACAGTAGCAGCAACTAAATTACCAGCATCGTTCATCATACCACCGACACCTCTATTACTCGCATAACTTAACGCCGCTCCAGTATTTTTCATGAACTTTTTAGGTGTAATCCCTGATTTTTTATTACCTTTCCCTTTTTCATTTTGATGATTTTCCATATCCTCTGCATCCATCTCAGAACGCTTTGGTGTATCATCACGTGTTTGCTTATTTTGACCACCCATTTTATCTTTTGCACTCTTAAACATATTACTTACACCTTTTCTTGCACCATTAGCAGCTGCTAACATTCCAACAGCAGCCATTAAATTGTTCTTTCCTTCTTTCAAACCAACATCGACACCAAAATATTTTAATATTGAATCAGAACCCTTAATTAGCGCTCCAGTTAAACAAATCATAGCTACAATATATAAGAAGGCATTAATGTCTTTGCCCGCAAGGAAATTAACTGCTATTGTATAGAATCGCAAACTTAATCCAGTAAAACCAATTAACATGAATCCTTTTGCAATATCTTGTATAACCATCTTTGTTTTTTCACCAGTTTCTATATCTGTCACAAATACAATTGGTGCAATAATTTTTTTCATTGCAATCTCGAATATTGTCATTACAAATACAAAAATAGTAAATAAATACGCAATACCTAGCGAAGCTAGTCCCCAAAATATTGTAGTGAACTTCATAGGATAGCGAATATATCCCGATGGAAATGTATCTTTAAACGGATTAAAAAAGCTATCTTCTATTGATTCCAGTGCTTCTTCTACCCCATTATTTGTAACCCTATATGCTAAGAACTTTGTTTCTTCTGCAACATCATCCTGATCCTTTAGTTTATCGACAACATCGGGACTGATTATATCCCCTAGATCAGCAGCCATATACATTTCTTTTGATAAACTATTTTTCGGATACCTTTCATCAAAGTGACTGGCACTCTGGTCAGAATCTTTAATTTGGATAGCACCAAAACCAACAGTACTTAAATACGCTAAATCTGCTGTATTTTGCCTCACTATACTAAATGCCAACCCTTCTTTTGCCTTGCTATCATTAGTTGTATCTTCATAAAAATCAGTAGCCATTTTTTGCATATCTGCCATTAGTTCATTTAATCCACCTATCAAACCAATCATTACAATGATGTTAACCACTACCGACTTAAATCGAGGTGGCTTATGTTGTATAATGGTTTTGATTGCTAACCATACAATAACTAACAATAGTAAAGCATAAAACAACCCTTTCATTATAGATGCAGCAAATGAGTTTAACCCTGTATCCTCTAGCAAATCAAAAAATGAAAATGTTTTAGGTATTAAATCTTCTAAAGAAGAAACCATTGCAAATAGTGGTTGAATAATCCATCCCTTCAAGCTTTGCAGTATCATCCCCAAAATATTTCCATATTGTATCCAATCATTATCTAGAAAGACAAGTGCTTCTTCTTTTTTTACATCATCCCATTTCCATACAATCTCATCCCACCATCCATCAGCAAAAGTGACGGGCGAAAATATAAAACTACTAATCAAGATTAAAACTGTAAATACTCCTATTGTTAACGTTCTTTTACTTTTTAAAAACCATTCCTTTAATTTTGTAGCAGCCATAACTGTTCTACCTTTCTTATATATTTTGACTTTATCAATCTGCCAATATTTTGAGCAATTTTTCTAAACACCTTGTAATCTCTTGAACAGAGGATTGTTCTTTTAGAAATTCCACTTCCTCTATTGGAGGAACTACTTTATTTTTCGCATAATTTAGTAGCATTTTTGCTAAACGTGTACGAATTTCTTTTGGATCGTCTATATGTCTTTTTTCTTTTACAAGCTCAATTAATGATTTAATAACCTGATCCAGCGTTATCTCTTCCTTAACTACTTCATTAGCAGACTGTTTTTTCATATATTCCCTTTTAGCAACTGGATTTATAATAAAATCCAAGAAGTTTAAATATAGATCGGTTAAATCTAATCCTGTATGTAGGGAAGGAATATCAATATCATTTAAATCATTTGAAGTATCAAACAAGCTTGATAGAAATTGCCAACGATAAGGCATAGTCGTTTCTTGTGTATTAAATATTGGATACGGACGTACTTTTTTTCTATTTAAATCTTGTCTATGAAGTGCACGAATAAGTAATGTTTCTCCCTCTAGAAATTGTGATAGTCTATCTGGAGAGATGATACGTTGTTGATCTGCACTTTTCGTTACCTTGTTATCTGCATCCAAATGACTTTCATTCGAAGATTTCCCGATAATTGTCTTATGTCCAGCACGTTTTGAAATTTCTTCAATTGTTTCAGGATCTGTAGACATGATATAAAGATGATTTTGACAGTTTTGTTTGATTTCTTTAGCTTGCTTATCATATAGTTTCTCAATTTGCGAGTATGATTGAAGCACCAAATTAAACAGCATATTACGTCCGGCACAAACCGTTAATACACCGCCCATATCATCTATAGCTGGCATATTCCCAAACTCATCTAATAAAAAGTGAACACGTCTAAAACATTTTTTTCCTTTCGTGTCATTACAGTTCGTTGATAACTCTGTATATAACTGTTTAACAAAGATACTTGCTAAAGCATGATTTGATTTGTCATAGTCAGGTAAAATCATAAATACAGCAGTTGGCTTTTCTGAATAGGTTAGCTTCGCTTTTGGTTCAAGAGGAAAAGTATTAGCTTTCTTAATGAGTGTTACCTCACGTTTATACTCAGGTTTATTTTCACACCCTTCTTTTTTCTGATAAACAATCCTTCCCTTTTCATCTAATAACGTTTCAAATTTCAAACTGTATAATAATCGATATTTTCTATTAGGATTTTCTTCATCCTGATAACGGATTAACAACAAATCTCCATCTTCTAAAGAATCATCGAAATTCATATTGCACATACCTAAAGATTTAACTTTAATCTTGTAACTTCCAATTTCCGTCTTCTGATCATCATTTTTGTGAAAAGATACCGTAACTCGTTTATTTAGAAAACGTTCATCTAACTGGAAAAACAGGTTTTTAGGGAATCCTACCTGCTTTAGATCTAAGCTAGATTTCGAAGTCATTTTCGCAAACATTTTATCTGCGAAAGTTTGCAATCCCTGGTTTGCAGTAGCTAAAATAGAACCCTTTGCCTTTTCACCTGCAAAGCTTGTAGATCCATATTGCATTTTCGCTACACTGCCTTGTGGTAGACTCTTGAAATACTCATCCAAAGCATTCTTTTCTACAAAGTCATCGGGATTTTCTTTGTAATAAAATGTTCCTAGTTCGTTTAACATTTGGGATACATTGTGCATCGTAACTTTTTCAATGCAATTATTTTTTACACAATAATCTACAATAGCGAGAATAATACCGTTAATCGCATTTTGGGCAGAAGTATTAAAGAATGCATTATCGCCAGCGTTTGGATCATTGTATAGAGAGAATGTTAAAGTGTTTGCACGTTTTGCCGCTTCCTGATCATCGCCATTTACCCAGGCATCAATTACAAGTTGCAATGGATTGTAAGACATACCTTGTAACGGTTCTAAAATATTTAATACCTGAACATCATATCCACGCCTTTCTAACGTTTCTTTTGATGCACTATACAGCTATGATGATAGGTAAGGCTTTGATGTAATCTCCACCTTTTCCCCCACCTCACACCGTACGTGCTAGTTTCCTAGCATACGGCGTTCCATCGTTTCCAACTGACTTTAAAATCAAATTATGTTACTATCGGTTCATTTC
>WPCI01318805.1_pt1 | contig 15204 bp, 13 predicted proteins | sample 5399871 | NCBI WGS metagenome assembly WPCI01 (sample SAMN12869469, study PRJNA574797) | sludge metagenome | isolation source: wastewater treatment of pH7 | place: China:Beijing | collected 2019-05-20
GCCCCCCACGGTGGTGGTAGGCCGCTTGCAATTGACCAACCACAAAAACGGCGCGGGGGGTGGGCCAACACCCCCCCCCCCCCCCGGCTCTCGATCACAGGATCTCTCAGCTGATGGGACCAGCGAAGCCGTAGGACTCGAGCAGCTTCTGGCCCGGCTCGGCGAGAATGAGATCGAGGAACGCCTGCGCTCCCTCGGCATTCTTGGCGTCCTTGAGCACCGCCGCGCGGTAATCGTTGACGATCTTGTCCGCGTTGGCGATCTCGATGACCTCGACCGCATCACCCGCACCCTGGGCATCGGTGGTGTAGACGAGGCCCGCATCGGCTTCGCCGGAGGTCACCTTGCCGAGCACATCGGTCACGGACTGCTCCTCAGAAACCGGGGTCAAGGTGAGGGAGTTGAGCTCCTCGATCTGCTTGGTGGCGGATCCGCAGGGAACCTCCTCGGCGCAGATGACGAGCTTCCTACCATCGGTGGAGGCGTCTTCGATGCCGGTGACCCCGCCCGGATTTCCGGCGGGAACAATGAGAACCATGGTGTTGGAGGTGAAGCTGACGGAGGAATCGACGAGGCCCTGCTCTTCGGCCGAAGTCATGGTCTTGGCATTCGCGGTCAGCAGCAGATCCGCGCTGGCACCGCCCACGAGCTGATCAACGAGGCCCGAAGAGCCTCCGAAGTTGTAGCTGATCTCCGTTCCCGGATACTCCTTGAGCAGTTCTTCCTCGATCTCGGGCAGAACATCGACCAGCGACGCCGCCGCAAAGACATTGATTGTTCCGAGAGAGGTTGCTTCCGCGGATGCGGCAGGATCGGACGTTTCGGGGCTGGAATCCGTGTCTGCGGAGTTGGTGCCACAGGCGGTCAGCGCCAGACAAGCGAGGAGTGCCATACCGGCACGGCGAAAATTCTTCATGGTCTACCTTTCTTTGCTCCACCGGGATACACGGTGGAGCTGACAGCACTGAATACCCGCAAGCGTGACAATGCGGGACTTCGATGTGTTGTGATGGTTGGAGTTGAGTGCGGCAAGTGGAGGGCGCGGATGCGCCGCCCCATTCACCTACTTGCTTTTGACGATGATTGAGACGTTCGTGGCTTTTATCTGTGCGGAGGCAACAACGCCCGCCTTGAGATCCAGTTCCTCGACCGCTTCCGTTGATATGAGGCTGACAACCCGGTAACGACCGCATTGCAACACGACTTGGCTGACAACCTTGTCCTTGATGACATCAATGACCAAGCCCTCGAAGAGGTTTCGTGTGGACACGTGGCTGTCGGCCTCGTGTGGATTGGCCTCCTTGACGTACTCGGCCAACGACTCCCCGTCAATTTCAATCGGGGAGGTACCGGGAACTGCAACGAGCCGACCGCTGTCCAGCCACCGGCGGATCGTATCGTCGGATACTCCCAGCAGGCGCGAGACTTCAGAAATGCGATAACTGGCCATACGAGGAGCATACCGCAACAGCGGAATTTAAAAGATTTGCGTTCCGCATTTTCTGGAAAATGTGGCGAAAATTAACGCTCCTCGGCCACATGTGCGGAGGCGTGCTCGTGCTTGGGCCGCAACAAGGCCAAACAGGGTTCCTCCGGATAACCCACGTACAGCTCGGCATCCACGTGGTCCGCGGTGAGCTTGCCCAGCATCGAGGACAGCATGCCTGAGTGCATGTGACAAATGAGTGGATCTGGGGCCTCGCCATTGCGAGAGAACGGACAGACAGTCAGGTTGATGCTCTGTTCCTCACTTCCCGCCACCGCGCCAAAGCCCAAGATGGAGAAAAGAATGCGGAGTTTCGCAACCGGGTGGCGCAAACCGTCCCCGTTGAGCATCTCGATGATCTCCATTTCGTGGCGTTGCCCGTGATCCCCGAAATCGCGGACCAGCTCTTCTCCCCAGAACGTTCCGATGAGGCGCGCTTCCTGGAACGGATCCGCCGCCTTCGAACGCAGGTATTGACAAATCGAGTTGGCAAAACCTGTGAACTCCTTCATGACCGCTGTGATATCCGCGGGCACGGAGGTTTCGTATTCCCACGCCGGTCGCCCTCGGCTTGAGGAGGGCACCCGTCCACGGCGAACGAGCCCGGCGTCCATGAGGACGGCCAGGGTCTCCCTGACTGAATTGGCGTGCAAGCCAGTCTTCTCGCTGAGGACCTGAATGGTGGCCGGTTCACCCAAATCAGACAGGACGAGCAGCATGGAATGCTGGCCGGGGGTGAGCTCGGCCAGTCCAGAGGTCAGTCCAGAGAAGGAGTCGACGACGCCCTTTCGGGTCGTTTCTGACTTTCTCGCGGCCATGTGATTCCTCGTTTTTCCATTTACTTGGTTAGCCAGTGCCGTCAGCGTACCGCCGGATTTCAACTCCGGCGTAGGACTGAGGTAACGACCAATAGTCGAAAGGATGGTACAAAGATATCGTTCACCTGCAGTCGCCCGTGACCCCGAGCCCATTTTCCGCCGCCGGGCACCGGGGAAGGCCTGCAGGGCGACGGATGGGACAGAACTCGTTGCCACGAATTCCGTCCCACCATCATCTCTTGGCCCCGAACATGTGGCACGTGCCTCGAACCGGCCTCAGTCCCCTTGCGTCGAACCTCTCTCAGGCCCCTTCCGATGGTTCGCCATCGTGGGAGGGAACCTGCTGCACCGGATTCCAGCCGCGGGCACGGGGCGCTGCGGCCACGGACTTCTCGCGCGAGCGGTACACGACGTATGGACGCGTGGTGTAGCCGACGGGCGCCGAGAACATGTGCACCAGACGTGTGAAAGGAATGATCGCGATGAGCAGCATTCCCGCGACCACGTGCAGCATGAAGTCCAGCGGCACGTCGGCCATGAGCTCGATCCTCGGGTTGAAGACGAAAAGAGAGCGCAGCCACGGCGCGATGGTCTCGCGATAGTCGTAGCCGTGCCCGCCGCCGAAGACCTGGTGGTGGAAGGTCGCATACGCACCGAGCGCCATGGGGATCGCGAGTAGCAACAGCATGATCTTGTCATTGCGCGTGGTCTTGCGGCGCACGCCACGATACTTGAAGCGGCGAATCATGAGCAGAATGAATCCCACGATGGTGAGTACTGCCGCGAAACCACCGGCTCCGGTGGCCACGAGGTGGTACATTTCTTGGCTGATGCCCACGGCCTGAGTCCACGACTTCGGGATGAGCACGCCCATGATGTGGCCCGCCAGCACCATCAGGATGCCGACGTGGAACATGGGAGAACCCCACCGCAGGATCTTCGACTCGTGCAGCTGGGAAGAGCGGCTCGTCCAGCCGAACTGGTCCGTCCGCCAACGCCAGACCATGCCACCGATGAAGACGACAAGGCAGATGTAGGGGAAGATCCCCCAGACGAAAGTGTCGAGTGTGGTCACGTGAGCGCCTCCTGAACGGTTGGAAAAGGTAGGTCCGCAATGCCCACGAGTTCTCCCGGCGGTCCCTGCCGGATCAGTTGCTGGTAGCGTTCTCGCGTGGCGTCGTCGATTTGTGGAAGGACCTCGCAGATGGCCGTGACCACGCTGGTCCAGGGGGAATTTCGCTGGAAGAGTGCTGCGCGCAGCACCTCCAGCCCCTCACGGTGAGAGGGAAGAACGTTGTCGACGACGACGTCGTCGGACTTCGCACACAACTCCAGGATCGTGGGCAGATGGTCCGGAAGCTCGTCGTCGACCTGCTCGAAACCGGCGGCCTTCAGCAGTTCCCGGAATGCCAGCAAGGCCTGACCTCGTTGGCGGGTGTCCCCCGCCGCGTAATAGGAGAGTTCCAGGGCGCAACGACGCTGCTCGTCGAAGGTGCGCACATACTCTTCCTCCACGCCGCGACGCCCGGTCACCTCCGCCCACAGGCAGAAGGAGGCGAACTCCCCCGCCAAGGGGCCGGGCAACTGCGACGTCGCCTCGGCCACCACGTCGATGTACTCTTCGAACCCATCGCGGGGGTAGTCGAGAACCAGCGAAGCGGCCATGTAAACGGTCTGCTGTTCCTCCCGCGAGACCCTGACGGGTGTTATCTCGGGCGGCGCTGCGCGGCTGGCGAAGCGGGGCCTTCCCGGCCCCATGTTGGGATGAGTCATCTCTTCCCGCCTATTCGGGCCTGCGCGGCATGAGTTCGACCACGACCTTGCGACCGGAGTATTGCGGCCCGCCCATGCCCACGCCACCGGTCCCGTCGAGCGAGCAACGGAAGTCATCCAGCGAACGTTCGATCTCGGGATGCGTGGTGGGGATGACGTAACGGTCGTCGTACTTGGCGATCGCCAGGAGGCGGTACATCGCCTGCACCTGTTCGCCGGACATTCCCACGGCCGACGCAATGTTCTCCTGCGGGTCCTTGCCCAGATGGACGTCTCGCATGTAGGAACGCATCGCCGCCAAGCGACGCAGCGAACGCTCGGCCGCAGCCATGTTTCCGCCGGTGAACATCGAGGCGATGTACTCCAGCGGAATACGCATGCGGGAGATGGCGGTCAGCAGGATCTTGGCGTCCTCGCCGTCGGCACCGTTGGCCGTCACCTCGTCCACGATGGGCGAGAGCGGCGGTACATACCACACCATGGGAAGGGTGCGGTACTCCGGATGCAGCGGCAGTGCCACGCGGTAATCGTGGATCAACTTGTAGATCGGAGACTTCTGAGCGGCTTCGATGTAGTTGCGTGGAACGCCGTTGGCCAGGGCGTTCTCGATGACCTCCGAGTCGGTGGGATCGAGGAGTATCTCACACTGGGCCTCGTACAGGTCCTCATCGTTTTCGGTGGCGGCAACCTCGCCCACGCGGTCGGCGTCGTACAACAAGACCCCGAGATAGCGCAGGCGGCCCACGCAGGTTTCCGAACACACCGTCGGCTCGCCGATCTCGAGGCGCGGGTAGCACAGCGTGCACTTCTCCGCCTTGCCAGTGGTGTGGTTGAAGTAGACCTTCTTGTAGGGGCATCCGGAGACGCACATGCGCCAACCGCGGCACTTGTCCTCGTCAACCAGAACGATGCCATCCTCGGAGCGCTTGTACATTGCGCCGGAGGGACACACGGACACGCACGTGGGGTTCAGGCAGTGCTCACAGATGCGCGGCAGGTAGAACATGAAGGCCTGCTCGATTTCGGCCTTCACCACGGCGCCCGACTTCTCGATGACGGGATCCTGGTGCATGGTCTCCAAGGATCCACCCAGATCGTCGTCCCAGTTCGGCCCCCATTCGGGCGCATCAATGTACTCGCCCGTGATCTGCGACTTCGCGCGGGCCACCGGCAGGGCCTTCGAATCCTTGGGGGCGGAGAGCAGTTTGTCGTACTCGTAGGTCCACGGCTCGTAGTAGTCCTGCAGGTCGGGCATGTTGGGGTTGGCGAAGATGTTCGCCAACCCCTTGAGTCGCCCACCCTGGCGGGGAACGAGCTTTCCATTGGACTTGCGGACCCAGCCGCCCTTGTAATGGTCCTGATCCTCCCAGCGCTTCGGGTAACCGACGCCCGGGCGGGTCTCCACGTTGTTGAACCACATGTACTCGGTTCCCTCGCGGTTCGTCCAGGCCTGCTTGCAGGTGACCGAACACGTGTGGCAACCAATGCACTTGTCAAGGTTCATGACCATTGCGATCTGTGCCATGACTTTCATCAGAACGTCACCTCCTGGCTGCGGCGGCGAATCAGGGCGACCTCATCACGCTGATTGCCGGTGGGGCCGATGTAGTTGAATGCGTATGTGAAGTGCCCGTAACCGCCGATGAGATGCGAGGGCTTGATGAGGATGCGGGTCAGAGAGTTGTGAGTGCCTCCGCGTTTTCCCGTGTTCTCGTTGAGAGGGGTGCCCATGGTGCGTTCTTGGGCGTGGTGCATGAAGACCGTACCCTCGGGCATGCGGTGCGAAACGATGGCGCGGGCGCTGACGATTCCGTTGCGATTGTGCACCTCGATCCACTCGTTGTCGCGCACCCCCACCTTGGCCGCATCCTGTGGGCTCATCCACACCGTCTGGCCACCTCGGCCCAGCGTGAGCATGTGGATGTTGTCGTAGTACTGGGAGTGAATGGCCCACTTGTTGTGGATCGTGAGATAACGGACCGCCACCTCCGTCTGGCCGCGGCCATCATCGAGAACCTGCCCGGGGGCTGCCTCGCCGTACAGGTGCATCACATCAACCGGCGGGCGGAACACCGGCAGTTGCTCGCCCATCTCGCGCATCCAGTCATGGTCCAGGAAGTAGTGCATGCGTCCGGTCAGCGTGTGCCACGGCTTGGACTGTTCGAGGTTGACGGCGAAAGCCGTGTAGCGGCGACCGCCGTGCTCCGAACCGGACCACTCAGGCGAGGTCACCACACCCACGGGAGCGGACACGATGTCCGGGTAGGTGATGAGTTTTTCCTCATCGCCTTCGGCCAGCGCGGAGGCATCGTGCCCGGTGCGCTTGGCCTGATTCTTCCATCCCTGAACCGCTACCTTGCCGTTGGTGGTTCCCGAGAGAGTCAACACCATCTCGCAGGCCTTGATGGCCGTGTCCACCGCCGGGCGGGCGCCGATGGAGGTCTCGAGAAGTCCGTTGCGCTTGCCCAAATCCGCGATCTGCTCCGCGGGCTGGAAGGGAACGCTCTTGGTCATCATGCCGAGCTTCTCAGCAAGAGGTCCGATGGCATTGAACTTCTCCGCGATCTTGGAGAAGTCGCGTTCTACGGGCACGATCTTCGGCATGGTGACGCCGGGGACCCAGCCGATCTCCTCGCGGGGGCGAACCTCGCCGCGCGGCGTATTCAGCTCATCCGGGGTGTCGTGATTGAGAGGAGCGGCCACCAAGTCCGTGCGCTTGCCCAGATGCTTGGCGCCCAGCTGGGAGACCAGATCCGCCAGCTCCTGGAACAGCTCGAAGTCCGTGTGCGAATCCCACGGAGGGGCAATGGCGGGGTTGAAGGTGTGCACGAAGGGGTGCATGTCCGTGGAGGAAATGTCATGCTTCTCGTACCACGTGGCAGCGGGTAGAACCACATCCGAGTGCAGAGTGGTGGAGGTGTTGCGGAAGTCGGCTGTCACCATGAGGTCGAGCTTTCCGCGGGCACCCTCTTCGCGCCAGCGCATCGTTGATGGGCGCAGTTCCTCTGGAAGTTCCTCTGCCTGCACATCGTTGTCCGCGCCGATCATGTGGCGCAGGAAGAACTCTGTTCCCTTGGCGGAGGACCCGAGCAAGTTGGTGCGCCAGTTGAAGAGCACCTTCGGATGGTTCTCATGGGCGTCCGGGTCCTCGATGGCGAATTCGAGCCGACCTGCGGCCAGTTCTTGCGCGACGTACTCGCCGGGAGCCATCCCTGCGGCCGCGGCCTCATCGGCCAACACCAGCGAGGACCTGTTGAACTGCGGGTAGCCGGGCATCCAGCCACGCTGGGTGGCGTCCACCAGGGTGTCCGCGAAGGTGGTTTCCTTGAGGTCGCCACGGGCCAGAGGTGAGGAGATCCTCTCCGTACGGCCGGAATCGTAGCGCCACTGATCGGTAGTCAGGTACCAGAATCCGGTGGCGATCATCTGACGCGGAGGGCGGTGCCAGTCCAGTCCCATCGCGTACTGCGACCAACCGGTGATGGGGCGAACCTTCTCCTGGCCCACGTAGTGGGCCCAGCCGCCACCGTTCTTGCCCTGCGTGGCGCACATGGAGGTGAGCGCCAGCATGGTGCGGTAGATGGTGTCCGAATGGAAGTAGTGGTTGGTGCCCGCACCCATGAGGATCATGGAGCGACCACCCGATTCCAGAGCGCTCTCCGCGAATTCACGGCCGATCCGCTCGGCGGCTCCCGCCGGAACTCCGGTGAGTTCTTCCTGCCACGCGGGAGTACCGGGGGTGGAGGCGTCGTCGTACCCGGTGGGCCACTGGCCGGGAAGTCCATCGCGGCCAACCCCGTACTGGGCCAGGAGCAAGTCATAGACGGTGGTGACAAGCTTGCCGGCCACCTTGCGTACCGGGACGCCGCGCTTGACGACGCCGGCGCCGATCGCGCCCTGGCCCACCTGGCCCACCAGGTCGAAGCGAGGAAGGGAGACCTCGACGGCCTCGCATCCCTCCTCGTAGAGGGACATGAGCGGGTCAACACCCTCCATGTCCAGATTCCACTTTCCGGCACCGTCGGGGCCGTAACGGTCGGCCATGGTGCCGCCCGGGTCCTTGACGGTGCCGTCCTTGTCCATGACGAGGAGGCGGAAGTCCGCGTGCTCGGTCTCTGCCAAGTCGCCACCCACCGCCTCCCCGGCCATGTCCGAGGAAATGAGGAACTTACCAGGCGTGATCTGGCCGTCCTCCTCGGTCTCCAGTGTGAGCAGGAAGGGTGAATCCGTGTGGCGGCGCATGTAGTCGAGGAAGAACTCCTCTTGGCGCTGCACATGGAATTCCTTGAGAATCACGTGTCCCATGGAAAAGGCGAGGGCACCGTCGGTTCCGGGGTGCACACGCAGCCACTCGTCGGCGAACTTGGTGTTGTCCGCGAAGTCGGGCGAGCACACCACCACCTTCTGTCCGTGATAGCGAGCTTCCGTCATGAAGTGGGCATCCGGAGTACGGGTGAGGGGAACATTGGATCCCCACATGATGAGGTAATCCGAGTTGAACCAGTCACCGGCCTCGGGAACGTCCGTCTGGTCACCGAAAACCTGTGGAGAAGCTGGAGGAAGATCCGCGTACCAGTCGTAGAAGGAGAGCATGGAGCCGCCCATGAGCTCCATGTAACGCGACCCCGCACCATAGGAAATCATCGACATCGCCGGGATCACGGAGAATCCGGCCACTCGGTCCGGACCGAAGTCCTTGATGGTCGAGGTGTGTGCGGCAGCGACGATTTCCATGGACTCCTCCCACGTGGTGCGAACCATGCCACCCTTGCCACGTGCGGACTTGTACGCGAGCGCCGTCTCGGGGTCGGAGACCACCTCGTGCCAGGCCTCCACGGGGTCACCGGTACGCTTCTTGGCGGCACGGTAGGCGTCCAGAAGGGTTCCGCGCACATAGGGGTGGCGGATACGTGTGGGCGAGTACTCGTACCACGAGAACGCCGCACCACGCGGACAACCACGCGGCTCGTACTCCGGCATGTCCGGGCCGGTGGTGGGGTAGTCGACTTCCTGCGACTCCCACGTGATCATGCCGTCCTTGACGTACACCTTCCACGAGCAGGACCCGGTGCAGTTCACGCCGTGAGTGGAGCGGACCACCTTGTCGTGGCTGAAACGCTGACGGTAGAAGACATCGGCCTCGCGCCCACCACTCAGGAAAATTTGACGGGCGTCATTCGAGGCTTCACCTCGGCGTAGATGAGCACCCAACGCAAAGAGCGATGAGTCTTTCGGGGCTGCCATGTGTGCTCCTTGGTGTTGAGTGACAGGTGAACGACGAAGAACGTAACACTCACAAGCGACAACCGTCGCTTGGTTCGTTGTATGCAGCGCCGAAATCAATCACGATAATTTACACGGCGCTTTCTTTGTTTTTGCTATTCTCAGGCTAAATGGAAACCACGGAGGAATTCATCTTTAAACGGGATCTATTTCGCCGAATAACGTGAGACTTTCATTCGCTAATTCGCGGTTGCGGGTGACGTGCACAGATGATCCCTCACGCACATCGCTGTTCGACCACTCACCGGTTCGAGCGGACGTTACCGTGTTGACCGACGACTCTCCAAGGACACATGCATGGCCAAGCAAGAACGTTCAATACGCCAAATGGACCGAGACCTCCTCGGTGCCGTCGTGGTGATCAACAACAAAATCCTCCGCGGGCAACGCGAGGACACCGCAGGAACGCTGGCGGCCGAACTCCTGCGCTCGTACCGCGTCCACGTCTCCGGTCATTTCGATTCGGTGCTGGTGGGCAATGCCGCTTCTTCTGCGGAATTGACCGGGGGCGACGGCGGTGCGCAACCCACGCACGAGACCACTCCCGCCGGCAGTTCCAGCGCCGGAACCCGGGACAGGCTCTATCACTGCGCCGAATCACTCGACGACGTCGTCGCCACGCTGAACACCGCCATCGCAGCGGGTGCCCGGGTCATCATCACGGTGGGAGGCACCGGAATCACCATGGGCGACATCGCCCCGGAAGCCACCGCCGCATTCCTGGAGGTTCGCATGGACGGCATCGCCCAGCAGGTGCGCGAGTACGGGCTCTCGGTCACACCGCTGGCCTCGCTCTCGCGGGGACTGGTGGGAATCACTCATCGCGGGCCGGGAGGGGTACTCATCGTCAACGCCCCGGGTTCACGCGGCGGCGTCAAGGACTCGCTCGCAGTGGTGTGCCCGCTCCTGCCCCACATCTTCGAACAGCTCGACGATCAGATGGACTGATGCGGGACACCGTCACGACCATCATCGACGCCTAAGATCGCGCACTGCGCCGAGTTGAGAACCCCGTGGGGGCGCAAGAAGTAGTCCGGTCTTGATCGGCTTGTTTCTGCGGTTCTCCGCCCATCGCGCGGCTCTGCCAGCCGGACACCGTAGCGTGGAGGGCTGGAGATCTCGCCACAACGCGGGAACGTCCTCCTCTCTGTAGAACTGAGACGGGCAGTGCCGAAGATATGATGATCCATCTGACGGGATGGAAAGCGCAAGCTCCCCGCACAAGGCGCCAAGAGCGGCTGGTTTAAAGTGAGAGAGCAGAGGCAATGCCAGATCGGTGCCCGGGACCAGTCAGAAAACGGGCACCGACAGACCCATCACGAATCGGAAGGCGGGAGCCAATGACTCTACTCAAGACCTATCGTCGTGATGATGACGGGGTGCTGCACTACCTCGAAGCCTGGGATCACGGCAAAGAATTCGTTGTACACGAGGGAAAGGTCGGGCACCAAGGCAGAACGAAGACCTCCAAGATCGAACCAGAGTCCTCGAGGACGGGTCGTGGGCTGTCGCTCGACGAGCACTGGGAGGCGTTTCGTAAGCGAGTCCAAGCTGAGGGCTTTGCCGAAGTTCCCGGGGACGAGCACGGTTGGGTGATTCTGCAGGTGTGGACGTTCACCGCGGATCTGAGCCATCCAAGCGATGTGTGGATCTTCGACAAGGGCCAAGATGCGCTCGATGGCCACATTGGATGGCTGGGTGTTGGGCACTTCGACGGGAATGACATCGGTGGGGATCCGCCGTCCCCCTACGAAGAGGGAACGGTGCTCAATCTCTTCTGCAAAGTGGTGGATGCGGAACTCGGCGTGAAGGCCTTGCGATCGTTCGCGAGGAAATTCAACATTCCCTCCCGGTACGTCATTGCTGCTCGTGGGTCGGGCGAGGAATCAGAATACAAACTTGCATTCTCGCCCCGAAAAAGCGATACAGAGTTCCGTCTGCTGTACTGAGGCTCGGACGCACAGCAGACCCGACCCAGCCCTCGCATGGCAAACGGAATGGAACCCAAGTTGCCTCAGCAGCGCAACTACCCCTACAACGTCACGCCGTGGGCCGGCAAAAGTAGTTGCGTCCAGATCGTCTTGTTTCTGCGGATCTTGGTCTACCGACGGCATCGGCTGAGGGGCGGGCGTGATCGTTGCTACGCCCATGCCTCCAGTTTCTGGGGGTTGCGAATCGCCCAGACCTGCTTGATCTTGCCGTCGTCGTTCGCGGCGAGTGCCAGGACAGCAAGGGTGTGGTCGTGGGCGTCGGTTGCGACGAGGCCGGGTTCGCCGTTGACGAGTTCTTCTCGGATGATGAGGTCGGGCTGCCGTTCGAATACGCCGAGTAGGAACCTCGCGACGGCGTCTGGCCCGTGGAGTGGTTCGAGCGCTGCCGAGACGAGGCCGCCGCCGGGCAGAAGAGGCGAGTTGGCGACAGGCTGCGGGTGTCCGTCCGACGATGTCAGCGATCTCGGGGAACGTGTAGCGGAATACATCGTGGAGGCTGAACGCGACTCGCTGGGCGGGCGTCATGGATTCCAGTACGACGAGCAGTGCCATCGAAACGGAGTCGTCCAGGGTCACGCGGTCGGCTGGATCGATTGCATCCTCTGACCGTTGGCTGCTCCATCTGCCCGCTGCGGGGAGGGGTTCTGGCAGCCACTCTCCGACGTAGTTCTCACGTCGCGCACGGGCGGTCTTGAGCATGTCGAGACCGATGCGGCTGGCGGTCTTGACCAGCCAGGCGCGGGCGCGGGTCACGGCGCGGCGTTCTTGCTCGCTGAGCCGGAACCAGCGGATGTAGGTTTCATCTTCGGCGTCGACGAGGGAACCCAGGAGGCGGTAGCTGAGGCCCATCAGGACGCTTCGCTCGCGGATGGCATCGACCAGTTCAGGAGGCTCGGTGTGCCGCGGGGTCGCTGGGTCAGGCATTGTTCCTCCCTCCTGCTGTGTCGTCTACGGCCCAGAGCGAGCGTTTCCGTCCGCTCCCAGCTCCCCTGGCGGACATCTCGATGAGATGTGCCTGTGAGCTGACCGCGCCCAACCGAGTACGGAACACCGAAGAAGGAGGAAACCATGTCCAACCCCGCCACGTTCATCAACGTTGTCGACATCGACCCGGCGAAGCTGCAAGAGGTGATCGACCTGTTGACCGAGGGTGGCGAGAAGGTCATGTCCAGGCGGCCAGGGTTCATCTCGGTCACGCTGCTGGCGAGTCTCGACAAGAGCCGTGTCATCAACGTCGCCCGCTGGGAAAGCGCGGAAGACATCAAGGCCACACAGTCCGATCCCGAGGCAGCGGAGTACGCCGAGCACGCTCTCGATACCGAAGCGATCCTGGCCGCAGGGCTCGCCGCCCTGCACGAACAAGTATCGAGCTAGAGGACAGTGCCAGGCAGAAGTGGCAACCCACAGGGTCGTGAAAGTAGTTGCGTCTGCTTCGTCGTGTTTACGCGGTTTCAGCGTATCGCCGACAGAGGGTCGGCGCGAGTGATCGGAGCGATGTGTTCCTGTTCCCCTTAGTCGGTGATGCGGAGTGCGGGCTGGTCGATCGTCCGCTTCAGCGATGCGCTTGGGTACCGATGACGGAAAGCAGTTGCAGCTTCTCGTGGCTGTCGCTGCCGGGAACTGCCGTGTAGACGAGCAGCGAGTGGGCTTGGCCTGGGTCGAGCAGCGTCTGGCAGGCCAACTCGAGCGGGCCGAGCTCGGGGTGGATGAAGTGTTTGACCTCGCGCGGGCGGATGCCGATCTCGTGGTCGTTCCATACCTGGCGGAACTCCTCGCTTCGGTCGAGGAGCAACTCGGCGAGGTGGGCCGCCCGGGAGTCCGGACCTCGCAGCGTTGCCACCTCGCGCAGGCCCGATGCCCACATTCGGGTGAGGAACACGTGGTCCTCGGCGGCGTAGAGTTGCCTGGCCGAGGGATCGGTGAACCATCGGTAGCCGATGCTGCGGGCCGGGCCGGCATAGACGGTCAGGTCACCGGTGAGGGCGACGCCGAGCGGAGTCTGCCGCAGGGTTTCGCCGAGTTCGGTAACGATCTCGGCGGGAGTGTCGTGGAGGCGGTCGAAGATGCGAAGCAGGCCGGGGCTGATGTGCTCGCTGCCCGCACCGCGGGCGGGTGGGTTGTGTCCGGCGAGCCGGAACAGATGGTCGCGCTCATCCAGCGAGAGATGCAGCCCTTGCGCGATGGAGGCGATCATCTGCTCGGACGGCCGAGGTCCCCGCTCCCGCTCGAGACGCGAGTAGTAATCGGTCGACATGCGGCAGAGCGAGGCGACTTCCTCTCGTCGCAGCCCGCTCGTCCTGCGACGCTGTCCGCGTGGGAGGCCGACGTCCTCGGGCTGCAGCGACTCCCGGCGGCGGCGCAGGAACCCCGCCAGCCCAGCCCTGTCGATCACCATACGTCTCCTTCGTTGATGCTGCTCCCTTTCTACCGCATGGGAGTCCGCGCATCCACGGACCACGGATCCCCCCTTCTCGGCGCGAGTCGGATCCTCACCTTCGGTATCAGGGGATCGAGCGGCCCTGGCTGATGCCGTTGTTCTCCGCGACGATGGAAGCAACGACACGACGATCAGGAGCCGACATGCCACGCAAGAACATCGACATCGCAGTTCCCGACCTGTCCGGGAAGCGCGCCGTCGTCACCGGCGCCAGCGACGGGATGGGGCTGGGAATGGCCGCACGACTGGCTGCAGCCGGCGCGGAGGTGATCATGCCCGTCCGCAATCGGACCAAGGGCGAGAAAGCGATCGCGACGATCAGGCAGAAGGTCTCCACCGCGGACGTGTCGCTCCGCGACCTCGATCTGTCCTCACTCGACTCTGTCGCGGCCCTCGGCGAAACCCTGCGGAGGGAAGGAGAACCGATCCACATTCTCATCAACAACGCCGGTGTGATGACGCCGCCGAACCGACAGACGACCGCGGACGGCTTCGAGCTTCAGTTCGGCTCCAACCACCTCGGTCACTTCGCCCTCGTCGCGCACCTGCTGCCCCTCCTCAGAGCGGCGCAGGCACGGGTGACCTCGCAGATCAGCATCGCCGCGAACCGGGGCGCCATCAATTGGGACGACCTGAACTGGGAGCGCTCCTACCACGGCATGAGCGCCTACAGCCAGTCCAAGATCGCGTTCGGGCTGTTCGGCCTCGAACTGGACCGGCGCAGCAGGTCCCACGGGTGGGGCATCAGCAGCAACCTCTCGCACCCCGGTGTCGCCCCGACCAGCCTGCTCGCTGCTCGCCCCGAGCTCGGCCGCAACACAGAGACGTCGGGCAGGAGACTCATCCGTACCCTTTCCGGCCACGGCATCCTTCTCGGAACCGTCGACACCGCGAAACTGCCCGCGCTCATGGCCGCGACCGATCCCGCCGCCAGACCCGGCGCTCTCTACGGGCCTCGAGGCCCTGGTCACCTCGGCGGCGCGCCCGCGGAACAACGGATGTACTCCCGCCTGCGCGACACCGACGACGCCCAGCGCATCTGGAAGATCTCCGAACAACTGACCCGGACCGCCTTTCCGGTCACCTGACACACCGCTCAAGCGCCGACGATGGACGCCTGTTGCCGTCGAGGGCCGGTTGATGGGATCGGTCCCTGTCGACGGCGCTGACGGGTGTTACGCGGAGGAAGGCGCCCCGTGGGGGCACAAAAGTAGCACGGTCTAGATCGGCTTGATTCTGCGGTTCTCAATCTACCGCGAGAGCCGCGTCCACGCCATGTATGCGATTCGCATATAATGACGGGATGGATACCAGCCTCGAAGAAGCGATCACCGAGTGGCACGCCAGCGTCAACTCCGGCGACCTGGAACGCTCAGCCCGAGCCGTCGGCGATCCGGTCGTGGTGCTCGGGCCGAA
>WPCI01487598.1_pt1 | contig 15200 bp, 11 predicted proteins | sample 5399871 | NCBI WGS metagenome assembly WPCI01 (sample SAMN12869469, study PRJNA574797) | sludge metagenome | isolation source: wastewater treatment of pH7 | place: China:Beijing | collected 2019-05-20
CAGTGCTGATGTGGAACATATGAGAAGCTCGGATCAGCATTTTATGTTGTTCAGCCGCGGGGATTAGCGGGGTAAACAAGTTCTAGCATTGTTCCATTGTTAAAGCGAAGAGTTGGGTTCGCCATCAACGGCTACACATCGATCAACATTCTGCGGATTTGTGAAAATTGTTCAGTTGCTGCGGTCAGAAAGGTTATCCGCCAGCAGAACCAGATCAGAGGCATGCCATAATCTGTCAGAATTAATGGGGTAAACCCCGCGCAATTGATTTGCCCAGCGTTGAGGAATTGCGTTAATACCATAGAGCGCGCCTGCCAATGCGCCGGCAACACTGCCGGTAGTATCCGCATCGCTGCCCAGGTTAACAGCCTGAACAACAGCATCTTCAAATGTATTGGTGGTGAGAACAGCCCAAAGAGCGCTTTCGAGTGTGTGCTTCACCCAACCGCTATTGGGAAGTTCCTCGCGTTTTTTGCTCGGGGCTTTTTTTATCAGTATTTTGAATTCCTCATTGAGGTTGAGTACTGAACTTACCTGTGAGATGGATGTGCGCAAAAAGGAATCTGGTGGATGGCGATTTTCGCGCTGTACGAGATGCTGCAGCAAGAGGTTGATAAAAACGCAGGCGTTGATGCAGTCTGGGTGGGCGTGCGTGATTTCTGATTGCAGCTTTGATTCGCTGATCAGAAGCTCGGGTTGATTATAATATGCAACCGAAATCGGCCAGCAGCGCATCAGCGAGCCATTACTCAAAGAACCAGGGTTAAGTTGTTGAGCAGTTTTTGCCGCCTCCTGCCATGGGGTTCCAGCGGCGATCAAGCTGAGTACATGCTTGGTATGATCACCGATATCCGGCGGGTTGCCATGATACCAATCGACAAATCGTAAAGCCAGGTCTGAGCCGTCCAATGGGGTGTGTACCAGAAGAGACTCAGCCAATGCCAGAGCCATTTCGGTGTCATCGGTGAAAGTTCCCGCTGGAAGGTGCCCGTTGACCATCTCCTTTTCAAAGGCGGCAGGGTCGCGCGGTGGGTGGAACTCCAGCGGCATTCCCAGCGCATCTCCAATGGCTGCACCCAGTGCAATTCCCCGTAAACGATCTTGTGTGCTATCCATTCGTTTATTATTACACGTTTTACTCTGATGAACAAAATGGAATTTGATGAGTTTTTATGGTTAGGCAAAGATTAACACAAATCTTATAAAAATGGAGTATATTACTATAAAGGTAAGATATATCAGATTGGAAAGGGACCCTATGAATCCAAAAATATATGAAGCAATGAGTGATCAAATCAAACACGAGCTGTATTCCGCTTACTTCTACCTGTCGATGTCAGCATATTGTGAAACGGAAAACTTGCATGGATTTGCCAAATGGCTCAAGCTGCAAGCAGAAGAAGAGCAAGAGCACGCCATGAAGTTCTATGACTACCTGTTAGATCGCGGCGAAAAAATCAGCCTGAAAGCGATTGAACAACCGCCGGTGGACTTTAAGGGTGTGAAAGACATCTTTACCCAGGTGTACGAGCACGAAAAGAAAGTTACAGCACTCATCAACGGCATCTACGCCAAAGCGGTTGAAGCCAATGATGTTGCCAGCCAAATTTTCCTGCACTGGTTCATCGAAGAACAGGTTGAGGAAGAGAAGAATTCTTCTGAGGTGCTGGCGCTGGTCGAGCGTGTAGAGGGCAGCGTTGGTGCCTTGTTCCAACTCGACCACATGTTAGGTCAACGCGCAGAAGATTAATCGCACGAACACCGCAGCTAAAAGGATGGCTCTGTAGATGAAGAGCCATCTTTTTTTGAGTAATGTCTTAAAAATTCAATTACTAAACAAAAAGTCTAGTTGGAGTCTTTGGGGGTCAGACGATAAACAGGGCGTGAGGATTTACTTGCAGTTAATCGATAAAACGACATGAGTTTTGCTAAATGCTTATTAATATATATGGTGATATAACAACTTTCTTGCTCATCTGTTTTTGTGATTATTAAAATCAATTAATAGAGACCTAATAGAGTGCAGGGTTATTCCGGTGGTAATCAAAATAATCCCCATAATTGATAACAGTAAGGTAATTAACGTGTATCCCACAGCTAACTCTTGTACTTGACGAAACCTTTCAATCACGAACACACCCCATGCAAATCCGGCAAACAGCAGAATGAATCCAGGGAATGTGAAAAATAGTAAGGGTCGATATTGTCCAGCAAGACGGAGGATGCCATTTAATACCCCCAACCCCTGGAGCGTGGCAGATCTTTTAGGTTTATCCATGTACCGAATTGTGACAGGAACTTCCACAACTTGTAAATTATTTTCATTGGCTAAAAATTGCATTTCTGATTCTACTGAAAAACCACTCGAAGAAAAATGTAGTATTGCGAGTGCTTTAGGAGAAAAAGCACGAAATCCGCTTTGGGAATCACTGACAAATATTCCGGAGGGCACACTGGTAGCCATGTTAAAAAATTTATGCCCCAGTCGGCGATAACCAGGGGTATTTGATGTATCTTCAAGATATCGTGAGCCAATACATATGTCTGCCTTTTGTGACAGAATTGGTTCAAGGAGTTGAGGCAATTCGTCGGGAAGATGCTGGCCATCAGCATCGATTGTTACAACTGCGTCAGGGTGTAATTCACGAGCTTTTTGAAACCCGATGTTTAATGCGACTCCTTTGCCAGCATTATTATTTTGCCGATATGTCGTTGCTCCTGCAGCTTCGGCTACAATCGCTGTGCCATCAGTTGAACCATCATCAATGACAATGACTTTAACAGGGAGTTTCATCAAGCTTAAAACAACACTACCAATAAAACGTTCCTCATTAAATGCAGGGATAATGACCACTATTTGATAATTTGACAGGTCTTTTGAAGTATTAAAAGTAGCGCCATTTGTGGTTTCTTGTTGACCGAGTGGTTCATCCATTTTTTGCAGAATCCCTGAAGAAAAATTCCGAAAGAACTTTAAACTTAATCATAATTAGAAGTATACTAAACAATACGAAAAAACAGGTCATACCAACTTATTATAAAAACCACAAGTAAAGTGAAGCCGATTATTTTATCTATATCTTTTCTTGCTGCTTAAAACAATGTGCGCTGGCGTTTAATACCCAAGTGGCTTGTAGAAAAAGCAAGTATTACGCGGAATGAATTATTTCAATATAAAAAACAGTTTCAGAACGCCATTAAAGTGGTTCTCTCTAAATCCAATCTGGGTTCATTGGACGAAGCTGCCTTCCCGGCCTACACACATAAGAATTGGATCATTAACAATCTTTTCTGGAACAGATTGTATGCAGCAATGAATTTATTAGAGGTGAAGAACGAAGCAGTTGGATTAGACTTTGGCTGTGGGAGCGGAGTGATGCTTCCTTTTTTATCTTCAATTAGCAGCCAGGTTATTGGGGCAGATATTGATTCAATCCCAATAAGCTTAATCAAAGAAGAGCTGGAACTTCCAGATAATATAATGTTCTTGCTTATTGAGAATCCTCTCTTGCCGGAAATTCCGGAAAGATCATTAGACTACATCACTGCTCTCGATGTGTTAGAACATGTACCAGATATCGACCAGACCATCGATGTTTTACGGAACAAATTTAAAATAGACGGGTAATTTATTTTTTCTAGGCTTACTGAAAACTTTTTTATAAGATGGGCAGAAAACTGGCAGGCTCTGAATATTCGGGTGATTATCATCACAGGAACATTTATGATATTCGGAAAAGCGCTGAAAGAAAATTTTTAATTCAACAATCAAAAAAGATCCTCTTCCCAATAATTCTTTTTGAAGTCTATTCTTGTTTACCGAATGACGAAATCAATAAAAAAAGCCTCAAATAAAAAATGTAGAAAAGATTCACGATAAGAAAGTGATATTCAATTATCATTTATTGCTTTGATTCAGCGACAAAAGAAAATTAGTCAAAAAAAAGAGAAAAAGAAGAATTCTTCTGAGGTGCTGGCGATGGTCGAGCGTGTAGAGGGCAGCGTTGGTGCCTTGTTCCAACTTGACGACATGTTAGGTCAACGCGCAGAAGAATAAACACCCGAGAAACGCATCAAGAAAGATGGCTTGTGATTTAGAGCCATCTTTTTATTTTCCATTTATCCAAGATTTGAGACAGTAAGGTTTGCCTAACGTGTGATGAGAGAACCCTGATTTCCGCCGGAGTTGGCAACCACCGTGTCTTCCTCTTTCACCAGTTTACCGAGGTATGCTCGTTCACCCGGCACCACCGTCCAGCCGCTGAGGATGAAATCAAATATCCCGGCGGCGCCAATCCATTCGCCTTTGTATTTTCGTGCAATATGCACATGCGAACCGGTGGCTGGCCCACCTTCACAGGAGGGGTGACCGATCGCGTCTCCTGTAGCGAGGTGCTCACCATCAGATACGCTGCCCTGGGCGGCGATATGCATGTACATCACCTCCCAACCGGTGAACGCGTTGTTTTCATCAACCAGGCTTAATGTCACCACACTGTTTTCAACCCGGGTCACGATTCCTGCGGCAACCGCACGGGCATAATATGGTGAGGTTTGGCATTTAGGTGCGCTGAATTTTGGGGCAAAATCAAGCGCTCCTAACGGAGTGCCAGCCACCCAACTATAATGTGGCCCGGCAGTAAATGACCAAACCTCTCCGGGTGCAAACGGTAGCTCAAGGGTTGGGGCTGCTACTTGATCATTCAACAATGGCTCAACATTAGCAGCGCAGAACGCAGGGTCGGGAAACATCGCCAGATAGACAGCCATAAAACCGTCCTCGCCAATCAAGCGCTCTTCCCACTCACTTGAAGAATATAAATGGGCAAAAAGCCGCATCATCCCAACTGAACCAGCGTTCAGGTTTGGTGCAACACGCATCTCAACCTGGTCATCAAATGTCAGGCTGTCCATCTCTCCATGCCGCCAGCCATAATACCCGCTGTTTATTAAGCGTGCTGCCAGCGAGAGTTCCTGGTAAAGCCCTTTAAAGCTGCCGCTGCCCAGCCTGAGCGGATGGTAGATGTCAGCAGGTGCCTGGCTGCCAGTTACCAAGCCCGCGCGGTATTCGATAAATGCCAACAAGAGGCGAGGGTTGACGGACTGATTGATTGCCACGCGTTGCACCACCTCAGCGCCGCTGATTCTTTCTTCTGCGACAACCTGGCTGAAGCGGCTGAGGTACCCGCCCGCATTTTGGATGAAGACGCTGACATCGAAATCTTCGGCGCAAGGCGAGAAAATGACCGCACTATCCGGAAGAATAAATTGATGCTGTTCTTCATTCAGGGCATTGCGCGGAATGATCAGATACTGACCTGTAGGAAGAATTCCAGTTTGGGCAATCGCTTCAGGCGATGAGATTTCATCTGGCGCAACCGCAAAGTGGCGCGCAACCACGCTCAGGGTATCGCCCGAGCGCGCTGCATAAACATGATAACGAGACCTGTCTACATCCGGTTCTGGCTTTTGGGTAGCTGCCGGCTGCGTCTGGCGGATATCCAATGATGCTGTGGCCGTGGGACGGGAATCGAAAATGGCTGGGTCGAGAGTTTCGTATCCTCTGAAAATCCCTGAGAAATCTGTAAGCGGAAAATTGCAGGAGAGCATGATAAGGATCATACCGATCAGTAAAACGACCGGTTGTTTCTTGCTGGGTTGGTGCGGGCTTAATTTTGGCAATGTTTTCATCAGGTTGAATAAATTATAGACGATCCTCTCTTACCTAAAACTTGGAACTGAAAGGCTTCGTTTTTAATGTACTATTGGCTGTTATAATCAAACCGCTAAAAATGACGAAGCAGTAGAGGTGTGCATCAAATGAAATCCAAAGTTGCAGTGCTAAGAACAACCCCCGAAACCGTGCTCGATGATTACATCCGCCTGTTTGAGCTGGCAGATGGACCTAAAGCCTTGGATCCGACTACTACCACAATCTTAAAAGATAATATTTCGTGGCATTATCCAATGCCCAGCGCTAACACCACGCCCTGGCAGCTTGAGGGCACTATTCTGGCTTTGCAAGCAAACGGTTTCAACGATATTTCCTGCGTGCAAAACCAAACTGTGGTAACCAACGCATTCAAAGGGGAAGATCTTAACGGGTATGTCCCTATCTTCAAAAAATACAATATCCCGGTGTTGTATAACTTTGAAGAGAAAGACATGAATTGGGTGGAGTTCAAACCGCAGGCGAAGATGAACGCGCTCGATCACATTTACCCGGAAGGGATTTTCATCCCCGATTACTTTGTGGGCAAGAATATCATTCACCTGCCAACAACAAAATGCCATATCTATACCACCACCACTGGCGCAATCAAGAATGCTTTTGGCGGGCTGCTAACCAAGCACAGGCATTACACGCATTCTTACATACATGAGACGATCATTGACTTGCTGGCAATACAAAAAGAAATCCATTCAGGATTGTTTGCGATGATGGATGGTACCACTGCCGGCAACGGCACCGGGCCGCGGGTGATGAAGCCTGAAGTAAAGAATGTTATCCTGGCATCAGAAGACCAGGTGGCGATTGACGCGGTTGCTGCCAGGCTGATGGGATTTGACCCGATGAGCATCAAATACATCAACCTCGGGCATACCCAGGGGTTAGGCGTTGGCGATCCGCGTGAAATCGAACTCGTTGGTGACGATGTATCGGGAGAGAACTGGCATTTCGAGGTAGGGCATAACCTGCATCAATTTATGGGCTGGCTCACCTGGTACGGTCCGACAAAATTTTTACAAAAGCTTGTCACCCGCACTCCGCTGGTGGCGGTTCCCATCGCTTTCTCTGAGGTTTACCACGACTACATTCATTGGCCGCTGAAAGAAAAGCACATCTTCAAAGATTGGTGCGAAACCACCGCCTGGGGGCAGCTGTTTTTACGCTATATGCAGGATGGAACGCTGCGCTAAGCTGGCGAATTAATATGTAAGAAATCGGGTTTCACTTCACTGAAACCCGATTTTATTTACCTCCTACTTCACAAAGTTGCTGATTACACAACGCTGTCAATCAACTGACTGTAGAACTCGGCCACGCGCTGTCTGACTGAACCGATCTCTGCGCGGCTGCGGATGATTTCGCGGTTGCGCACTGCTGCCTGACGGCGAAAATCTTCATCCGTAATTGCGCGTATAACAGCCTCAGCCAGGGCGAAAGCGTCAGCGGGGTCAACCAGAATTCCATTCTCACCGTTCGTTATCCATTCGCGGATGGATTCGATATTGCCGCATACTGGCAGGCAGCCAATTGCCATGGCTTCGAGCAGTGAGTTCGGCGTGCCGTCATGCTCGCTGATGGATACGGATACCAGTGATTGGGCAAATTCACGCCACAGATCAACTTGCGAGAGCATGGGCAGCAGCGAGACATGATCAAGAATGCCGAGCTGATTAATCCAGCGCAGCGCCTCCGCCTGCCCTGCCATCCAAGGGCAGACAAAGTGGGTAGTAGGATGCAGGTTGAGCACCAATGGGATGGACTTGAAAAAGGTATCATTGCGCACCGATCCGCTGCGAAATCCGCGCGGGTTGATGACCCGCTGCGGCACGGCAGGGCTGAAGCCGCTTGTGACACTTACAATTTCATCCAAATCAATGCCGCCATTGCCGGGCACTGAAATAGAGGGCTTTGCCGGGTTGAAAGACCAGGTTTGGGCAATGCGCAGGTCGCGCAGCGTATCAGATACCAGACCGTCAGCGCGTAAAAGCGCGCGCCGGGTGGCTGTACCCATCACCTCGTTGGCGTTGGCGTGATAGGTGAAATCATTTCCCCAGGTGGAAATGACCAACGGAATTCCAGGTGGTGTACGGCTGGCGAGCATTCCTTCATAAGGGATGCGCAGCGCGTGCACCAGGTCGGGTTTAAGGCGTTTCAAGAGCGCCAAGTAATCCTTTTCAAGAAAGGAGATGGTAGCAGGACCAAGCCAATGACGCAAGTCGGCGGCAACGCCACGAAAACGCGAAACCATTTTTCGGCTGGTCTTGTTCGTTCCTCCGCCTGCCTGGCTGCCGGAGAAGCTGGCGAAAGCCACCGGAAAGAGGATTGTCTCGTTGACGCCATCAACTGGAGTGCAAGGGTAGGTTGTAATGAGATTGATGGTGTAATTCAGCGGCTGCAGCATACGAATCCAACGTCGTGTAATCGGGCTGCGTCCATCAGCAATTAACAATAGATTCATACTACCCTCCGCGCATGCTTGCCAAGCACAGATTCAATCGCTCTGGTGAAGGTTTGGACCATTGCCTCAAGGTTGATTTCTTCTGCGACAATGCGCTGCGAAGCCAAACCCATCAGGCGTAAACGCTCAATATCGGCGAGGGCATTGCCGATTGCCTGCGCCAAAGTTTGCGGGCTGTCATCGGGTAATAGCCAACCATTCTCCTCGCGGACAAGTTCTCCTTGTGTTCCATCAGCCTCGCCCACGATTACCGGCAGCGCATGCGCCATTGCCTGCTGAATCGCCAGCCCCCCGGTTCCAGGCAGGATAAAAAGGTCAGCCGCGCTGAAGTAAGGGGTCAGCTTTTCATCATGCTGGGCGCCGACAAAATCTGCCTGAGGATAAATCAGGCTGGCAAGCGCTTCGAGGCGGGCACGGTCTGGACCGTCGCCGACTATGGTCAGGTGAGGCTGAGGGTCGATTTGGATCATTTCGAGGGCGCGCAGCAGGGTCTCCACGCGTTTTCGAGGCTGCAGCCTGCCGACGTAAAGCAGCTCAGCCCTGCCGTTGTGGAAGTGTGCCGGGCGTATGATGGGCAGGTTGCGTGGACGCGGTGCAACTGCATTTTTTGCGATAAACACACGCGCTGGTTCCATACCTACGCTCATGTATTGCTGGGCGGCATGGGGTGAATATGCAATCACAGCGCTGCACTGATGAACTGTCGAGCGGTAAAGTGCCTGCTCGATGGCGTTACCAGCAGAAATCCCTAAGCCCCAACCTATCACGGGTTTCCCGTGACGTTTCATCCAGCTAACCGCTTGGGGGTTGGAGCGATTGCGAGGATTGAGTTCAATGATCAATACATCTGGCTGCCAGGAACGCAGCCATTGCATGATGCCTGCCTGCCAATAAAAATATGCTGCGCCGCTCAAGTAAGACTGGTTATGGGCATGTGTATATTGGGCGATGTTAAGTTTATCAGCTGTAACGACAGCTTCATCAGGCTTTGGTTCGCCGGCAAAAACGCTTAACCCCTGCAAACAGGCAGTCGCCAGCATTTCGAAAAATGGCGCGCGGTATGCCGGCAGGATGCGTTGTTGTAAACCTACCCGCGCGTGAATCATCGAGCCGCCTCGCTTGAAGGCATAGCCCGGGGTGATCGGATTAATGAATTAGGAAAGCTCACAGCAACACCTGAACATTAGAACCCGTTGCACTTTTGCTGACTTCAATACGCGCCGGGAAGACATCTTTCAATTCCTCGAGGTGCGTGATGACAAGGATTTTCGCGAACTCAGAGCTCACCAGATTGATGGCTTCCACCAGCCGCTGCCGTCCTGAAGAATCCTGGCTGCCAAAGCCTTCATCTATCACCAGCGTTTGCATGCGCGCGCCGGCGCGGTGGGCCAACACCCGGCTCAGCGCCAGGCGGATGGCGAAGTTGATTCTGAAAGCTTCGCCGCCGGAGAAAAGTTCGTAAACGCGCTCACCGGCTGAATCACGGATGAAAATGTCGAGTGTTTCGCGCCGATCTTCGCGTTTTTTATCCTTGTATTCACGCTGGGTTTCAAAATGGATCGACATGCTGCCGGAACTCAAACGGTCGAGAATTTCGTTGGCGTGATTTTCAATGGCGGGCAGTGCTTGTTCGATCAGCAGGGCTGGAATTCCATCTTTACCGAATGCCCGTTCGAGCGATTTCAAGTCGGTGATCTTGGTATTGAGTTGGTCTTTCTCTTCAAGTTTTACAATTTTCTGTTCGCGCTGCTTATCAAGAATATCTACCGCGTTGCGGGCATAGCCAAGGTCGTTATTTGCCCGGTTCATTTGTTCCTGCGCGTCGTAATACTCTGCTTCCAGGCGGGTGGTATCTGGCAGGTTGGCGCTTTCAGTTGCCAGCTTTTCCTCGTTTTGCTTCAGTTCAACCAGTAATGCGGAGTAATGTTTTTCCTCGTTCTCGATGGTTTTTTGGCTTGAGGTGATTTCACGTTCAAGAGGTACGAGTGCGGCTTTGGCATTCTCAAGCTGAGTTTTCTTCTCCAGGCTGGCGCGTCCTTCGATTTCAAGGCGACGGGTTTTTTCATGCGCCGCCGCATCATACCCCAGTTCTTTCAAGCGGGCATCCAACAGTGTCAGTTGCTGGCGTGCCTCAAGCGCGAAGGTATCGGTGCTTAAAATTGAATCGAGTTCGATGAGCCGCGCGGCTTCTTTTCCCTGCCAGGCTGCCACAGCCTGCTGCTGCTTGAGAAGCTCATCTGATTTGGCGTCGTATATGCGCTGTTGAAGCTTCAATGACGCATCAACACTTTCCAAATCAATCAACGCGTTTTCAAGCTCACGAAGGCGGAGATCGCATTGGTCTGAGATCTTCACATTTGTTCGATACAAATCACCTTTTTCTTTACCGCGATTGTTAACCTCTTCAACCAGGCGCAGCCCTTCCTCCTGTGATAAGGGCTTTTCACATGTCGGGCAGGTTGCGCCGCTAATCTGCTGAAGGTGGTCGCGGTGAACTCTGATTTCATCCATTTCTGCCCGTAATTGGATGTTTTCGGCTCTAACGCGTGACTTCTCGTCCTGTTGAGTGCGCATTTCCTTTTCAACGTCGGCGCGAACAGCAAGTTTGGCGGTCAATTCTGCCACGGCATTAGCGCTCTGTGCGACGATGCTTTCAAGCTCGGGCAGGTCTTGTTCGATGATGCTGATTTCATGCTGCTTCTGCTGTAACACACCCTGCTCAGATTGAAGCCGCGTGCGTTCAATATCAATCACACGCTGGGGTTCATTGCGCTGAGAATCGTATTGGCGGAAGTTCGCAGCAATTTGCTCCCAGCCTTCAAGGGCCGCTCGCGCACTTTCCCAATCTTCCACAGCGCGTAAAATTTGTTTTTCATTTTTCAGCAAATCCTGATATTGAGCGCGATCTTGCAGGCGCAGGCTTAATTCCTCTGCTTTGCGTTCATTTTCTGCGCGCAGGCGCTGAACTTCCGTTCGCTGTTTTTCCACCTGATGCCGGTCGTTCTGCACCCGGTCAGCAATGACGCGGTGTTGGTCTAACAGGGTTTTTCGGGCTTCAAACAGGGCTTTTTTTGATTCAACTTCTTTTTCAAGGCGGCTGAGACGATCTTTCCGTTCGGCTTCAAGTTGAAGTTCTTTTTCAATCTCTTCCAGCGAGTTATTGATTAGAAGGAGTTCTGTTTCGTGAAGTTTCCTGCGTCGCTGAGTTTCCTCGCGGTACCTTTCCCAAACATCCAACCCCAAGATACCAGAGAGAATCCGCTTACGGTCAGCGGGACGCTGCTGGGTAAACTGATCGGCTTTGCCTTGCAGAAAGAACGAAGCGTTGATAAAAGTTTCATAATCCAAGTGGAGCGTCTGGCTGATGAGATCATCGGTGGCGCGCATGGTTGCTTCGGTGAGGGGCAGCCATGTGCCTTGCGGGTTGCGAACGCGGAACTCCAATGTGGCTGACTTATCTTTGGTCTTGCTGCGCTGAACCTGGTATTGAACCGATTCATATTCAAAATCAAGTGTTACATCAGCGGCCCTTGAGCTCGTGTTGATTACCGCATCGTCTTTACGACGCGCCTCGCCAAACAATGCCCAGGTGATGGCTTCGAGTAATGAGGATTTCCCGGCGCCATTTTCACCTGATATACACGCCAGGTTGATGCTCGAGAAATCAATCTCTACTTTCTCCTGATAGGAGAGAAAGCCGCTGATTTGCAGACGGTTGAGGATCAAAGCGTCTCCTTGCTGTTGCTGGAAGAGTCGATTTCTACCCGTGAGACGAGAATTTTATCGATTCGGTGTCCATCCATATCGATTACTTCAAAACGATGATCTCCCCAGACAAAGAATTCGCCAGATTTGGGAATAGCGCCGATATGGTTAAGCACAAAACCGCCCGCTGTTTGGAACCCAACCTTGTCTTCTTCAAATAGCAGATCCAAGTCAAGCAGTTCTTTAAACTCGTCAATTGGCAGCAGTCCGTCAATCAGGTAGCTGCCATCAGCCCGCTGAACGATTTCAGGCTCTGTTTGCTGGTCGCGGCTGGGGAGTTCACCGATTATCGCTTCGAGCACATCGAAAAGCGTAACGAAACCCAGTACCCCGCCGTATTCGTCAATTACCAGAGCTTCGTGCACACTGTGTTCACGTTCAATTTCAAGCACCCGCATGGCGGGGGTGTTCTCAGGGATGAACAACGGCTTTTCGAGCAGATCCGTGATATTGAAAGTTTTCTTTGAGAGCAGGTTTTCCATCAGAGTTTTAGATTTCAGCACGCCTAAAACATTGTCAAGCGAACCGCGTGACACTGGAAAACGCGAGTAGGGCGACTCCAATACTATCTTGAGCGTTTCATCAATATCGTCATTGGCGTCAAGCCAGACGATCTCAGTTCGTGGCGTCATGATGGCGTTGATGGAACGATCGTTCAATCTGAAGATTCCTTCCACCATGTCCTGCTCAGCCTCTCCGAACACACCAATTTGTGTACCCTGATCGATAAGCACCTTAATCTCTTCTTCGGTGATGGCTGGTTCATCTGAGGGTTTAACCCCCAGAACGCGAATTCCCAGATCGGTGGATGCGGAAAGGAGTTTTGTTAGCGGAGCTGTGATTTTGCTGACAAAATGCATCACTCCCGAGACGTTCGAGGCGATTTTCTCGGGGTCATTAAGCGCAATCTTCTTTGGAATAAGCTCGCCGATGACCAATGAAACATAGGTTGTGATCAGAACCACGATGATGAGAGATATGGTTTCAGCCGAACCTGCCAGCCAGGGGATATTTGAAAGCACCTTTGCCAGCCTGCCAGCCAGTGTGGCACCGCCCAGTGCACCAGTGAACAAAGCGATCAAGGTGATGCCAATTTGCACCGACGAAAGAAATTTACTGGTTGCATTTGAAAGTTCAAGCGCACGCGCAGCGCCTTTATCGCCATCGTCCGCGCGTTGTTCCAGGCGGGTCTTGCGCGCAGAAACAATCGCAATCTCAGACATGGAGAAAAACCCATTGACAAGAATTAAAACGAGAATGACGAGGATTTCAATAAAAACGTTATTCATGTTGATTTCCCATCTTGGAATTCTGCTTCGCTTGTGCTACTGATGGTTTGAATGATCGACTCTGCCAGTGTTTGCAGGTGCTCCATCTCCTTGGGCTGAGTGTGGATGGATTGCCAGTAAGTGGAGAGTAATTCCAGCGGCGTGAGGCTGGCGATTTCTTGATCTTGCGGCAGGCGCAGACGGGCTTCTTCTTGCGGGCGGCGGATGAGCTGAAATTCGAGGGCGCCGGTACAATGAGCACGAAGGGCGGCTTCATCGATGAACAATTCCAATTCTCGCGGGTATTCGATGGTGAGTTTTATATTTGCACCCGTTATCTTCTCTTGCGGAGGCAGCGCGGCAAGAATCTTCTCCATCAGCCTATCGATTTCAGTTATCTTAACCAGGGGGTCAAAAAATGCGCGCCCGTTAAGTCTGATGAATTTATAAGGACTATTGCCTTTGGAGACATTTGCAATGACAAAGCCTTTCTCATCGTCCGTCTCACCGAAATCCACCCGCTCAATCGAACCAGCGTACACCACAGGGGGGTGAGCGCCAGGGTTTAGATCTTGGAATTTATGGATGTGACCCAAGGCAACGTAATCCAGCCGTGGATCTTTAACCAGTGAGCCCGAAAGCACCAGATCTTTACCGAGCATCACAGAGCGTTCTTGACCATAAGTTGCCCCTTGCACCGAGCCATGGGCAATTAATACCGCCGGAATTGTTGGATCAAACTCATCCATTTTTTCCTGAAGGATATAGTTAACGCGTTTTTCGATTTCTTCATTAATTGTTGTTTCGTCTGCAGGTGAAATATCCAATACGGCTGTCAGACTGGACCGATGCACCCAGGGGAGAGCCAGCACTTGCAGCGGCAGCCCCCAAAGGTCCTCCGGTTTCAATAGCCCGGGTTTACTTAACACCCGTACATTAGGCACTTGCAGAGTATCAAACTCCTGCAGAGTGTTGGCGCGGCCGATTGCAGGGCTGATATCATGATTGCCCACCAAAAGCAGGGTGGGAATACCAGCCCCTGACAGGCGGATGATACGCTTACCCCATTCCCGCTGATAGGTTGGCGAGGGTGTACGGTCTTTATAGGCGTCGCCGGCGAAGATGGCAAGATCCACTTTTTCGTTGATGGCCGTGTCAACAATTGTATCTAACGCTTTGAGAAAATCAAGCACGCGAATTGGCAGACCCGTTGCAGGGTCTTGCTTGCCATGCATGGCAACATCAATATGCGCGTCGGCAAAATGCAGCAGCTTAATCATGGGTGACATATACTCAATTCAATTATAGAGGAAAAACTCAGGGAGTTTCTCCCAATTCTTCGAGCATTGCCAGGCTGGGTCCAAAACCAGGGTGATGTTTGAGGCTTTCACGGAAGTCAGCCAGCGCGCGGTTTACATCACCCAAGGCCAAATATGCCCTGCCGCGCCAATAATAGCTTTCTTCAAGGATCGGCTCAGCAGTCATGCGCTCGAGGGTTTGGTCAGCCAGGTTGATCACATCTGTATAGCGACCGGTGTAGTAATAGGCGTAGTATGGACCGGTTTGATACCACATCATACGCCACGGACGCTGAATTTCAGGGATTTGGGGATAAAGATTGAAAGCAGCGTCATACGCTGCTGCTGCACCGGCGTAATCTTGCAGGTAAACCAGGCTGGTGCCCGCGTTAAACCAGGCAAAGAACTGGTCGCGAACATCGCTTAGTGAAGATGTTTCCTGGATGGCGCGTTCATAGGCAATGGTGAGGGCATCTTCTTCGTACATCAGGGGTCCGAGCGCGTTGAGTACGTCATTTTCCTGATCCGATGGATACACTACCAGGAAAACAAAATTGAAAGCGCGCCAATTTGAAATCATATCGTCATAGGTAACGGTAAACCCCGGGAAGTTCGCCTTATTTGTGATCTCTCCGCCTCCAGGTGGGTGCGAGAGCAGGTAGGAATCATGCGTGGTGAAC
>WPCI01348034.1_pt1 | contig 15198 bp, 22 predicted proteins | sample 5399871 | NCBI WGS metagenome assembly WPCI01 (sample SAMN12869469, study PRJNA574797) | sludge metagenome | isolation source: wastewater treatment of pH7 | place: China:Beijing | collected 2019-05-20
CGAGATGCTGCAAGTCAAAGAAAAAGAAGGCGAACGAATACTTGCTAAAATTAAAGAGCAAGAATATGTCTTCGCGCTAGCCATCAATGGAAAAAATCCTAGCAGCGAAGAGTTCGCTGCGACCCTAGATCAATTACAAACTAGTGGAAAAAGCCAGTTTGTTTTTGTGATTGGCGGTTCATTAGGTTTAAGTGAGCAAGTCCTAAAACGCAGCAATACCCAAATCTCATTCGGTAAAATGACTTACCCTCACCAATTAATGCGACTGATTTTAGTAGAACAGATTTACCGCTCTTTCCGGATTAATGCAGGGGAACCGTATCATAAATAATGATATTTTTGAAATTTTAGTTGATAGGACGGGGATTCTAGCGGGGGATTAGCGGGAAAATTGCTGGGTGTGATACGGAAGTTTAGTGTTTATCCGAAATATTTGGAAGAACTACGTAATTTTGTTTACTTATTAGTAAGATTATTTGATGAAATGAATTTTATTTCATCACAATGAATGAACTATTAAGAAATTAAATTACGTAGTGAAAACGATTCCCTGGAAGTGGGGTTATTTATATATAATATATGAGAGATGATTTTTTGGGGAAATTCCATTTTTGATTGGGCTTCCTACCATACGTAGGAAGCCTTTTTGTTCATAATTTATATGTAATATTTCATTAGTAGGATTGTTGAAAGGTGGATTTGATACTAATATCAGTCTAGAAATTTAACTACATCACTGTAATAGTCTTTGACTTCAGAAATGATCTCATTATCGGTGATTAAAGCTGTTAATTGTGACACGGTAGCGAAGGTCGCAATCGATTTTTTTTCAAATTTTGTGCTATCAATCAAAGCGATTGTTTGCGAAGCAAATTCTACCATTCGCTTTTTCAGTTCCACTTCATATAAGTTGAAATCTGACAAGCCTTCTGTAGCCGAGATGGCATAGGCAGATGTAAACAACGTGTCAATGTTGACTTTCTTTAAGATTTCAATGCCCAAAATCCCTTCTACCGCATTGGAGCTTCCCCTCACGACGCCCCCGATCAACACAACAGTAAGATTCAAGTTCTCTTTTAAAAGGGAAGCGGTACGAAGTCCATTCGTCAAAACAGTGATGCGCAAATCAGATTGACTGATCAGCTTCGCCAACTCGTAGCAGGTCGAACTAGCATCTAAAACGATACATTCACCGTTTTCGATCAATGGGAAGGCTTTTTTAGCAATCTCTGCCTTCTTTTCGATATTCTTTTGCTTTCGAATATCATAATTTTTGTCGATTTTTAAGGTTTCATCTTCTTTCGAACGAGTCGCGCCGCCGTGTGTTCGAATCAGCATATTGTTATCACTGAGATAATTCAAGTCTGAGCGAATGGTTGCCTTTGATACAGATAGCAGCTCAGTCAAGTCGTTGACCGAAACAGAATCCCTTTCCTGCAGCAGCGCAAGAATCTTTTCTCTTCTTTGATTTGTATACATACAATCTGTCCTCCATTAATAATGATTGTTTATAGTATAGAACAAAAAAGTAAATAAAACAATAGAGAACACTGCTTTTGCTTTCGTTTTATATCGTGTTTTCAATCTTATTTTCGAACAAGAACAGCAAAACGAAAATAAACGAAAATAAAGATTGACAAATCGAAAGCGTGCGGTTATTCTGGAAGTACGAAAAGAAAAAGGAGAGAGAAAAATGAAAGTTGGAATAGGATCAGATCATAACGCATTTGAAATGAAGCAAGAGCTGTTGGCATATATAGAAGCAAAAGGTATTGAAGTGAAGGACTATGGATGTTTTTCTCCAGAAGAAGTCGATTACCCAGATATTGCCTTTAATGTAGCAAATGGAGTGGTGGACAAGGAGATCGATCGCGGAATCCTCTGCTGCGGCACAGGGATTGGTATGGCGATAGCAGCAAACAAAATTCCTGGCGTCAGAGCGGCACAAGTACACGATACATATTCTGCTGAGCGAGCACAGTTAAGCAATAATGCACAGATCATCACGATGGGCTCAAAAGTGATCGGTGTCGATGTCGCAAAGAAAATCGTCAACGAGTATCTATCAGTTACTTTTGAAGGCGGCAATTCTGGCAGAAAAATTGATCAAATCATGGAAAAAGAAGCAGAGTATTCAAAATAGGAGGAGAAATAATGAAATTCTTTTTAGACACAGCAAATGTTGAGGAAATCAAACGAATCAATGAATTAGGATTGGTAGACGGTGTCACAACGAACCCGACGATCATTTCAAAAGAAGGTCGAGATTTCAAAGAAGTCATCACTGAAATTTGCGGCTTGATCGAAGGACCAGTCAGTGCCGAAGTTATTGCGCTTGATACAGAAAACATGGTGAAGGAAGCACGTGACATCGCGACTTGGGCAGACAATGTAGTGGTAAAAATTCCCATGACAGAAGACGGGTTGCGGGCAGTCAATATCCTATCTAAAGAAGGCATCAAAACAAATGTCACGTTGGTATTCACAGTCGCACAAGGCTTGATGGCCGCCAAAGCCGGAGCAACCTTCGTTAGTCCATTTGTCGGACGTTTAGACGATATCGCGACTGACAGCTTGGCACTTATCAGTAATCTGAAAAAAGTCTTAACACAATACGGCTATCAAACAGAGATCATTGCTGCTAGTATCCGCAGCCTGAAGCATGTAGAGGATGTCGCTGAATTAGGATCAGACATCGCGACGATCCCAGGCACACTGTTCCCTAAATTATGGTCACATCCATTGACTGATGCCGGCATTCAAGCTTTCTTGAAGGATTGGGAAGCATTTAAGAAATAAAGTCAACAACGTAAAGAGAGGATGCCAGTTCCACTCTTCCTAGTTCATATTGCGAAAAAGTAAAGAAGCGAGTGGAATGGCATTCAGCTTAAAAATCGAACTCATTTTTAGACAGAAAATGAATACATTACTATAAAAAAAGGAGGTACTTATCATGCGTAAACCAATTGTTGGGATCAGTTTAAAGCTATACCAAAACCAGATCGACAACGCGCGAGATTTTGCTCATGCGATCGTAGAAGAGGTTGGGGACGAGAAAAAAATCGAGCAATTCATGTGTCCAGGAATGGGTGTACTTTATCCAGTAGCGATGATTTTGAAGGATTCAGAGATCGGCTTAGGTTCGCAAAACATCGCTTCAGCAGCAAACGGCGCCTATACAGGGGAATTTTCCATTGAGTCGCTCAAGGAAGTGAAGGGCAGCTATGCGGAGATCGGACACATTGAACGGCGGACGTACTTTAATGAAACCGATGACATGATCAATCAAAAAGTTCGTTTGGCCTTGGATTATGATGTGACACCAGTCCTTTGTATCGGTGAAGTCACGAAGACGGACGATTATCAAGAAATCAAAGCTCTAATGAAAAAACAGTTATTCTTAGACTTATTCCAAATCGAGGGACAACAAGCGGAAAAAATCATTTTAGCCTATGAACCAGCTTGGGCAGTTGGAAAAACCTGTGCAGCCAGCGCGGTGCATGTACAGCAGGTTCATGGATTGATCCGCGAATGTATCAAAGAATTGTATGATATTCAAACAGCAGAAAACATTCGCATCATTTACGGCGGCTCTGTTTCTCAGGAAAACGTCAAGCTGATCGTTTCCGATGAAAATGTCGATGGTGTGTTTGTGGGACGCTTTGGGCACAATCCTAAAAACTACGCGACAATCGTTGAAACAGTTAAGAAAGTAAAGGGGGAGTAAACATGTTTGGGATTATTCTCGTTTCCCACAGTCAAAAAATCACTGATGGGGTGAAGGAAATGATCGAGGAAATGACAGGAACCAGCGATGCGGTGCGGATCATCTCCGCTGGTGGAACTGGTGATGGCAGGCTAGGCACGAATTCGGTCATGATCATGGAAGCAATCGAAGAGAATGCGGACTGCGCCCACATTCTAATTTTCTGTGATATTGGAAGCGCTATACTCAGCTCGGAAACAGCGATTGATTTGATCGATGACGAAGAGTTGCAAGCAAAAACGGAGATCATGGATTGTCCATTGGTTGAGGGAGCTTTTGCGGCGGCCGTTCAAGCAACTGTTTGTCAGGAGAAGGAAACAATCATTCGAGAGTTGGCACAGCTGTAAAGCTTTGTTGAATAAAAAAAGTGAGGAGCGAAAAAAATGAAATTTCTGAGAAGTATGGTAGGGTACATGATCGCTGGCACCATTGTAATGTCTGTTTGGAATGAGTTAAGCAGTTTTGGCATCTTCGGCGGTTACTTGGCAGCTGGAATTATTATTGGACCTATGTGGTTTATGAATCATTATCTCAATTTGACCGGTAACGAAGATGATGCTGCCTTCGTAGACATGGGGCTTGCGATTGGTGTCTGTGGTATCGCTCGAGACACATTCATGCAAGGTGGAGCTGTTTTCACTGATGCCTTACCAACAATCGCATTAGTTATCGTGGGTGCGGTGATCGGAGGCATCGTTGCCGCAGCATTTGAAAAGAGCGTGGCAAAAGAAGAGGAACGGGACGAAAATGCGCCGGAACCAGGTATGACCGAAAAAGAATTAGATCGTTTAGTTGGCGAAGAGTAACATCATAAAAGGAACGGAGGAAAAATAAATGACTTTGGGCTTAGGACTTGCAACAGTATGCGGCGGATTTTTATTTCCCTTTGTAATCCGCATGGCGTGGGGAAAAATGGTGGATCACTGGGGACCGATCGGCGGATGGATGGCCGCACTCTTTATTGTGGGCACGGTTTGGTGTATTAATCACGGCATTTCAACACCGATGATCACGCAAACAGGCGCGTGGGTCGATCAAGGGCTGGCGGCCGGTGTCGGTGTCTGGGTAGCTTCCGCTTTAGTTGGCGGCAATGTAAAAAAATCATTACCAAAAATCGCCGCGGCCGTTACAGGCGGATTATTAGGCGGATTGTTATTGTCTTTATTCTTATAAAAAAGTATCAAAAAAATATATTTTACAAGGAGAATGGGAATATGAAACGGTTAATCAATGATGGTTATGAAGTAGTAGAGGAAATGCTGGAAGGCTATGCAGCAGCGAATAAGCAATATGTGACACTAGATGCGGAAAATCGTGTGGTTGTCAGCAAATTAATGAGTGAAGAGCCACGCGTCCGCGTAATTGTTGGCGGCGGATCAGGGCATGAACCAATGTTCTTAGGCTACGTTGGGAAAGATTTCGCTGATGCGGCGGTTGTGGGGAACGTTAATACATCACCAGCGCCAGATGCCTGTTACGAAGCAGTGAAAGCGGTTGATAGCGGTAAAGGCTGTCTGTATCTTTATGGGAACTATGCTGGCGATGTGATGAACTTCGACATGGGTGCGGAAATGGCACTGGAAGAAGACGGGATTCGTGTTGAAACAGTGACGACAACGGATGATGTGTATTCCGCAAAAGACAAGAAGGATCGTCGTGGTGTCGCAGGTGATTTGCCAGTCTTCAAGGTCGCTGGAAGTGCAGCTGCAAAAGGATATGATTTAGATAAGGTTAAAGCAGTAACGGAAAAAGCGAACGACAATACGTACTCATTAGGCGTGGCATTATCTTCTTCAACATTGCCAGTAACTGGTGAAGCGATCTTCCAAATGGATGACGGCGATATGGAGATCGGCATGGGGATTCATGGCGAGCCCGGCATTGAACGTCGTAAAGTCGAAAAAGCAGATGTGATTATTGACGAGATCATGAAAATCATTCTTGAGGATTCTAAGATTGGTGAAGGCGATGAAGTTTACGTGTTAGTCAACGGCTTAGGCGCGTTGCCAGTGATGGATCAATATGTCTGCTATCGTCGTGTGGATCAAATTTTGAATGAAAAAGGAATCAAGATCCATCGGACAGATGTCGGCAACTTTGCGACTTCGATGGATATGGTAGGCATGTCTGTTACCCTAGTGAAACTAGATGACGAGATTAAAGAATTGCTTGATGCCCCTTGTGATACACCGTATTATAAATTATAAGAAAAGGTTTTCATTCTGTGTCTCTGATTCGTTCAAATGGTCGTTAGTTAGTAGGAATGAAGCTTTTTTCCAAAGTGAAAAATGAAAATATAATGAGGTGTAAACATGGGTGAAATGGTATTAGATAAACAATTTTTTGCGAATAGTTTGGCAAAAATGGCAGAGCTTGCGGAAGAGAATCGTGACTACTGGACCAAATTGGATTCAGATATTGGCGATGGCGATCACGGAATCAATTTAAGTATTGGTTTTCGCGCGGTGAATGCTAATCTACAAGATAACTTAGAAAAAGCCGCTGATGTGACAACGCTACTGAAAAAATCAGGCATGCTGCTGTTGAGTAAAGTCGGTGGAGCTTCCGGTCCATTGTATGGCAGCTTCTTTATCAAAATGGGCAAGGACGATGCTGGCAAAGAAGCGGTTTCCTTCTCAGAATTTGCGGGTATGTTAAAAAACGGTGTGGCAGCTGTTCAGCAACGAGGAAAAGCGGAAATAGGCGACAAAACCATGATCGATACATTGCAGCCGGGGATCGAGTATTTAGAGGCGCATAAAAATGACGACGATCCGGTAGCGGTAATGGAAGAAACCGTATCGATCATGAAACAAGGAGCGGAATCAACGATTCCATTGATTGCGAAAAAAGGGCGGGCGATGCGTTTAGGTGAACGCGCGGTTGGACACAAGGACCCTGGTTCGGAATCTTCATGGATGTTGATGAATGTCTTTCTTGAGGAAATGAAAAAATAGATTGAATGGAAGATGAACATGACAAATTTAACAGAAAAAGCCGTAGAATTGCGTGAGTGGATCATCCGCGCGCTGGCTTCCGCGGGATCAGGACATCCTGGAGGTTCTCTTTCGGCAATCGATATTCTAACGGTACTATACTATCAGGAAATGGATATTACTCTGGATAATTATGATCAAAAGGATCGCGATCACTTTATCCTATCGAAGGGTCATGCGGCACCGGCTTTATATACCGTTCTAGCAGATAAGGGCTTCTTTTCTAAAGAAGAGCTACTTGATCTGCGAAAATTCGGCTATCATTTGCAAGGACATCCAGATCGGATCAAAACGCGCGGTGTCGATACTTCAAGCGGCTCGTTAGGACAAGGGTTGTCGATTGCAAATGGCTTAGCCTTGGCAAAACGACTGGATGACATCGAAAAGAACGTCTACATCTTACTTGGCGATGGTGAATTACAGGAAGGCCAAGTCTGGGAAGCAGCGATGACGGCGGCACATTATAAATTAGATAATGTGATTGCATTCGTTGATAACAATGGGTTGCAGATCGATGGCACAAATGATGAAGTCATGGGCGTGCAGGATATAGGAGAGAAGTTCGCTGCTTTCAATTGGAACGTATTGACTGCGAACGGACATGATTTTGCGTCATTAACAGAGGCAATCGGAAAAGCGAAAACATACGCAGAAGGCCCAACTGTCATTGTCTGCGAAACTCATAAAGGCAAAGGGATCAGCTTCATGGAAGACCAAGTCGGTTGGCATGGAAAAGCTCCTTCCCAAGAAGAAGCCGAAAAAGCATTGACAGAGTTGAAGGAGGCGTTTTAAAGTGAAAAAAGCAACAAGACAAGCTTACGGCGAAACGCTGGTAAAATTCAAAGAACATCAAGACTTAGTTGTGCTAGATGCGGATCTTTCTGCGGCGACCAAAACCGATGTGTTTGCCAAAGCAGCGTCAGAAAAATTCTTTAATATAGGTATCGCGGAAGCTGATATGATTGGTACGGCGGCAGGTTTAGCTTTGGGTGGAAAGCGACCGTTTGCCAGCAGCTTTGCAATCTTTGCAGCCGGCAGAGCTTACGAGCAGATTCGTAATGCTGTCGCGTATCAGAAATTGAATGTGACAATCGCGGCGACACATGCTGGAATCACGGTTGGTGAAGATGGCGGTTCCCATCAAGCGATCGAAGACATCGCATTGATGCGGGCGATTCCGGGAATGACGATCATTAATCCTGTGGATGACCTAGAAACGGAAGCGGCGATCGAGACGATCTTGGAACATGAAGGCCCAGTTTATCTGCGTTTAGGGCGCTTAGCCGTTGAAAGAGTACACAAATCGAAACAACCATTTACCATCGGAAAAGCAGAAACCTTAGTGTCAGGAAACGATGGAACGATTATCGCCACTGGCTTGATGATACAGGAAGCATTGGACGCAGCGAAACAGCTGGCAGAACAAAACATCAATGTGCGTGTGCTGAATTTTTCGACAATCAAGCCATTAGATGAAACGTTGGTTCTACAAGCAGCAAAAGAAACGCCCTGGATCATCACCGCTGAAGAACATAGTGTAGTTGGCGGACTTGGTAGCGCCGTTTCCGAATTCTTATCTGAAAATCAACCAGCTAGAGTGGTAAAAATCGGAGTCCAAGACCAATTCGGTCAATCAGGAGATCCAGAATTACTGAAAGAACACTATGGCTTGACGGCAAAGGATATCATTGAAAAAGCTGTATCGTTAACTAAATAAGGCTCTTCGTCAAATTGTGTTGGTAGAGATAAAATTTAATAAAGTTAGTCGAATATATAGCGCATTTTGGACACCGCATATTTTGGATTTGTGTCAATATCTTGGACACATTTTAGTAGAGACGATTACACTATTTTCCTAGCCATATAATTACAGAATGTAATCAATTCGAACTATAAATATATATTATACCTATGAGGCTCAATCATCTAAGCGGATGATTGGGCTATTTTTGTGTCCTAAAAGGGGGAAAAACAGTGTTTAATACACAGGAAAATCGCTACATCACGAGGGGTGTGAATGACGCAGTTCCCAAAGAAATCCAATTGCGCTGCTGGCAACTGATTGATGCAAAAGCCAGACAATCAGAACCACCATTAGATTACCTACAAATCTTTGAGTTCAATCGGGATAATCAACGGAAAACGATCACGACGATCCATCGCCAAGAAGAGCCGTTCTTTATTGAGTACCACGAGTGTCGGTTGGCAAAAGAACTCGCAAGCTTTTCAGTCAAAAAACTGTGGGTCATCGATGATCGAACGTATCAAACAATGTTGTTACCAGAAGAGTACTAAGTGAAAAAGATAAAGCATTTAGTTTAGATTTTCGAAATCATCTACCAAGAAGGGGACGAAGAAATGAAAAATCGAAAGAACGAACCAAAAAAGCGCGTGGATATTGTGAGCCTGCAAATGGTGAAAGAATCCACGACGCTCTATGCAGGGAGACGATGCAACAGCCCTGACGCTATGTACCGACTGTTTGCGCCGTTCATTGAAACAAAGGATCGGGAATATCTGATGATGGCGGGGCTGAATCAGAAGCTGGAACCAACCATCATCCAAACAATCCACATTGGCACGATCAACCAATCACTAGCTTTTCCGAGGGATATTCTGAAAGCCGCGTTGTTGTCTAATAGCGTATCCATCTGTATTGCCCACAACCACCCCTCAGGAGACGTCACGGCCTCACTCGCAGATATCCAGCTGACCAAGCAGTTAGAAAAAGCCTGTAAGTTTTTACAAATTAAATTACAAGATCATTTAATTATCGGCTCCACTGGGAATTACTTGTCACTACGAGCCGAAGGGCATATCAATGATCAAAGCTAACCCCAATGACAATAGGTTGAGTCATTGGGTTTTCTTTTTACAGAAAGGATGTATCGAAAATGTTAGACGAAGCAATTGATATTTTGAGAAAGCAGACCAACATTGAAACAAGCAAAAAAGACTGGTCCTTTGAATCAGTCACTGCAGAGCGAGAAGAGTTAGATCCAGATATTATTCAAGCGAATGAGTGTCGCTTACCAGCATTAGTTATGACTCATTTGTTTCTTTACGTCGAACCAAATAGTGGGGAAGACTACGTGGTGTTTTTTGTCATGGACACCAATAGTAGTCGTGGGCTTATACGTGGTTTGTTGGTTGAAGGGAAATTAGCTTGGTCGGAAGTGTAACGAATTTCTGTTTACGTGTACACGAAAATATTGATGTTACCAAGATTAGTTAAGAAAAATTGACAAAACCCCCTCCTGATGGTTTAATTGTTTAAGAATACGAACGGATGGTGTGGATGAAAGATTTAATGAAACTTAAACAAGATTTTTCTGATTGTAGTCAAATTTTAGTGGCTTTAGGAGATGAAAAACGGCAAGCTATTATCATTCGATTACTTGAAGATAAAGCCTGTAAAGGAGTAAGGGTTTGTGACCTAACCGAAGCAACCCAACTTTCCAGGCCAGCGATTTCGCATCATCTAAAAATTTTAAAGGATGCTGAAATTGTTACATATAAAAGTGTTGGAACAAAGAACTATTACTATCTTACCCATGAAATAACTGCTATTAATCAACTAAAAAGTATGCTTGAAAATGTTACAGAACTTTTAGGGAAGGAATGAGAGAAATGAAAAAAGTATTGGTAGTTGAAACAAATATATCACGCTACAAAGGCACAACAGATCCTACTGGTTTGTGGCTAGGGGAAGCCGCAGAATTTATTGATGAAATGCAAAAAAATGGAATCGATGTTGATTATGTTAGTCCTCAAGGGGGCTTTGTTCCTCTCGATCCGCGAAGTATGAAATATACAGATGAATCGATTATGGCTGTTTATGAAAGTCAAGATTTTATAGAGCGGGGATTGAAAAATACCTTATCTCCAGCAGATGTTAACCCAGATGATTATGTTGCGATATATTATACCGGCGGACATGGTGTGATGTGGGATTTTCCTGATGATGAAAAGTTGCAGTCTTTAGCTTTAGCGATTTATAACAATGATGGTTATATCACTTCTGTTTGTCATGGGATTGCGGGCTTATTGAATATTAAGGACAATCAAGGAAACTACTTGATTGCAGGTAAGAAAATTACTGGCTTTACAACTGCTGAAGAAATTATTGCTGGTAAAAAATCAGTGGTTCCTTTCTTGAATCAGAAAGAGGCAGAAAAACGTGGCGCGGATTTTTCAAAGAAGCGTTTCTATAGTGAATATGCTATAAAAGATGGTCACCTGATTACTGGTCAGAATCCTTTTTCTGTTCGTGCCGTCGCTAAGTTACTTTTAAAGGAATTAAATGTATAAATTGTAAAGTGAAAAATTTTTAAATATGAAGACCTTGGGATACCTACTTTTATGGACTAGGTATCCCAAGATCATTTAAGAGGAAGAGGAATATGTTCTATAAACTATTTGGCAAAATTGTCCAGTTGATTGCTTTTATTTTAAACGGGAAGGTTTTCTATCAAAAAAGTGATCGGCTACCTTTAAGTAAAAACTACATTTTAGTAGCGCCTCATAGAACTTGGTGGGATTCGATTTATTTAGCCATTGGAGCCTCTCCTAAAAAATTTGCTTTTATGGTAAAAGAAGAGCTTTTTAAAATACCGGTATTACGTTTCATTTTAACTCGTGTTAATGCTTTTCCTGTGAATCGTTTAAATCCAAAACCTAGCGCGATCAAAATACCAATTAAAGTACTTAGATCTACAACTACAAGTTTGATGATGTTCCCCACTGGTAGCAGATACGCAACAGATTTAAAGGGTGGTGTAGCTCTAATTGCTAAGTTAGCAAAAGTACCAATTGTACCTGCTGTTTATCAAGGACCAATAACTTTCTGTCAACTATTGAAACGTAAACCAATTGTCATTCGTTACGGGGAAGTGATTGATATTGCAGACATCAAAAAAATGAATAAAGAAGGCCTAACGGAGATAGAGCGACGAATTCAATCTGCGTTTGATCAGCTGGACAAGGAAATTAATCCTAATTACAAGTATGTGATTTCTTGAGTATAAAGTAGACAGAAAAATATTTGTCTACTTTTTGTTTTGGTAGTCAAGTGCCTTACTTTATTCTTCTGTGGGGGAGAGTAACCGTTTCAAAAAAATAGAAAGAAGCTACTTTCTTTGAATCACAAAGGAAAGTAGCTTCTATTAATATAATATTTATCACTTGAGTTTTTACTAGAAGTTATTCAATTATTTTTTTAATAAGCCGGCTTTGTTTACAAAGTCAGTAACTTCATTTCGAGGTTTCATATCAAGAGCATGACTCGTGCGTTCCACCCAATTGTAGTGATCAGCGCCACTAGTTACTTGCTTGAAAAATCCACTGACCGTTTGATTATACGCGTCAATACTAGTATTTGGATTTGGATAAGAATCTTTTCCAACCACAAATTCTTGAGGTAATCGAGGCTTAGTAATGGCAGGCTCAGCGGGATAGCCGATACATAAAACAAAGAGCGGCATTACTTTCTCAGGCAAATCAAAGAGTGTCGCTAACTGGTCCATCTCATTTCGGATTCCTCCAACGATAATACCACCTAAACCCATACTTTGTGCTGCAATCAAGGCTTTTTGAGCAGCGAGTGAAGCATCCACTACCGCAACGGTATAGAGTTCAGTATTTTCATAAACGGTGGGATCTGCGACTTCTAATAAGGTTTCGCTACGGTGTAAATCAGCACAAAAAACAAGAGCTAAAGGAGCTTTTTTAACCCATTCTTGACCGCCAGAAATAGTACTTAAGGATTATCTCTTTTGGCTATCGGTAACTTCAATAATTGAGTAAGCCTGTAGATAGCTAGAAGTCGGTGCCATTTGTGCACAATCAAGAATAATCTGCTTAGTAGCTTCATCAATTGCTTGATCGGTGTAGGTTCGTGTAGAGCTGTGATTCATCAATGTGTGAATCATTTCGTTTTGTTTTTTCATAATAATTACTCCTTCAAAATATAAGCATAAAAGCTAAACAGAATGGCCTAGTTTTTTTAATGTTGTAGTCGAAACATTTTCACTGCACTTTCCATAGTAATTGCTACAGTCAGTGTAAAACTTAGTGAAAGTAAAACAAATGAATTGGGTAAACTGCCAATCGTAAGATAAGTAATACCTGCAATTAATGCAATAAGTTTCCAAAAAACGGAAGCATGGTAAGCGAGTTCTTTGGCAAAGTCAGAAATAGTTGTTGTCTTTGCTTGTTGCTCCACGTGAGTTAGACGATTGCCCAGTGTTCGCACTCCAATCACGCCGCAAACAAACATTAACAGCCAGAGAAGCCAGCTTGTTCCACCAGTAAGAGCAAAACCGAAACTAGTATATCCTAGCCAAAGTATTAAGGCCGCTAAATAACTTAAAGTTGAGGTTGCCAACATTTCCAAGAATAACGCAACCTTTGTTGGCTTATTTTTTGAGGTCCGACGCACTAAAGAGAAGCCAGCGAAGACCAAGACAAATAATAAACTTGCTTTGAGCATTATTTGTTCACCTCGTTTTGGGAATCATTGGTCATTTGTAAAATGATTTTTCCAGTAGCGTGTCCAGATTTTGAGTAGGTGAGGGCCTCCTCAATTTCTGTGAAAGGCACCACCCGATCAATGACGGGTTTAATAATCCCAGCTTCAATCAACTGTCCTAGAATGTCTAACTGTTCACCACTAGGTTTCATAAAAAGGAACGTATAGGAAGCACCTGTTTGTTTTTCTAACTTAGTTAACTCTCGCGTAACATAACCAAATGCCAGTTGTTTCCATAGTGGAACGCCATATTCTTTGCCAAAGCGTTTGTTAGGTAATCCCGCAATACTTACAACTTTGCCACCTGGTTTAATAAATTTGAAAGCATCTTCCAAAGTTTTGCCGCCTCTAGTATCGAACACGTAGTCATAATCAGAAAGGACTTCTGCAAAATTTGTGGTTCGGTAATCAATTGGATAATCGGCACCTAGAGCGCGCACTAGCTCAAAATTATCAGCGGATGTAGTAGTGGCAACATAGGCACCAAGATATTTAGCTATTTGAATGGCAATTGTGCCAATTCCGCCAGAGCCACCTTGAATCATGACTTTTTGCCCAGGTTGAATCTGCATAATATCGTGTAAAGCTTGATAGCTTGTTAGTCCCACAAGTGGAATGGAAGCTGCTTCTTCAAAATTAATGTTCTGTGGTTTCAAAGCGATGTCTCCTTGGTCAACGGCAATATATTCTGCGAAAGTGCCAATTCGATCTTTTTGTACGCGACCATAAACCGCGTCACCTACCTGATAATGTGAAACATCTGGGCCGACTTCAGTAATAATGCCAGCAAAATCACTACCCATAATCATAGGCATCTCATACTTAAGTAACATTTTAAGTCCACCATCTTTTGTTTTTAGATCAATAGGATTAATACTGGCAGCTACAATTTTTACTAATACATCATTGGGGCGAATAGTTGGTATGTCCATCTCCTTTAATTTAGGCATGGGTTGTTTATAGTTATCAATCACAGCAGCTTTCATTTTTCTAGTCATTCTTTTTTTTCTCCATTTCTTTCTCAGTCTATTGGTTTAATCTTTTGAACGATTGTTTTTTTGAGTTTAGTTTATTGGTTTAAAAATGTCAACCAATAAATGTTGACAACTTTAAAAAACTATTGTTTAATAGTTTAAGAACATGAACGTAAGAAAGAGAAGGAAGGGAATGGATTAAATGGCAGAACAAACATTGGCGATATTTAAAAAGGGTATCCCTATCTTTACAATGTTACAAGATGAAAATCGACAACAAATTTTAGTCATGCTTTGCAAGACAGACCGAATGACGGTGAATCAAATTACCGAAAAATTATCTTTATCAAGGCCTGCTGTCTCGCATCATTTGAAATTGATGTTAAATGCAGGGATTTTATCGGTTAGCCAAGTTGGTACAGAGCGCTATTACAGCGCAGATATGACGAGTACCTTTGAGCTTTTAAAAGCTTTAACTAGTTCATTAGAAGAAGATATAAAAAATAAAGCTTAGCAATAAGTCTTTATTTTTTACCATCAACGTTTAAGAGTTTAAACTTAACGACGATAAAAGGAGAATATATAATGACAAAAAATATCTTATTTCAACCATTAAAATTAAAAAACGGAGTGGTCTTGAAAAATCGTTTTGTAAAACCGGCGATGAGTGAAGTGATGGGGGATGAAAATTACCGTCCTACAGAAGCTATCATCAAATTGTATCGTAATTGGGCAAAAGGTGGCACAGGATTATTAATTACTGGTAATGTCATGATCGATTCTACCGCTTTGGGGGAAAAAGGCAATATTGTAATTGAGGATGATCGTAATTTAGGTATTTTAAAACGCTGGGCAGAAGCAGGCCAAAGTAATGGGGCACAAACTTGGATTCAATTGAATCATCCAGGGAGACAATCGCCTAAACATGTAAGC
>WPCI01269244.1_pt1 | contig 15186 bp, 16 predicted proteins | sample 5399871 | NCBI WGS metagenome assembly WPCI01 (sample SAMN12869469, study PRJNA574797) | sludge metagenome | isolation source: wastewater treatment of pH7 | place: China:Beijing | collected 2019-05-20
CCCGCATCAGCGCCGGCCTCGGCCGGACGTGCGCCGTCATGACCGACGGCCGGGTGAAGTGCTGGGGCGACGGAGTTGGCGGCGTGCTGGGGAACGGCGACAACACCACCCGCGGCGACGGCGCCAACGAGATGGGCGACAACCTGCCCGCGGTCGACCTGGGCACCGGCCGCACGGCGACTGCGGTCGCCATGGGCACGAACCACGCCTGTGCCCTGCTGGACGACGCCACCGTGAAGTGCTGGGGCCTGGGCATCTATCTGGGTCAGGGCGACACGCTCACCCGCGGCGACGGGGCCGGCGAGATGGGTGACAACCTCCCCGCCATCGATCTCGGGGTCGGGCGCACTGCCACCGCCATCTCGGCCGGCGACCAGATGACCTGCGCGATCCTCGACAACGCCTTGGTCAAGTGCTGGGGATTCAACGGCAGCGGCCAGCTCGGAGTCGGCGACACCGCCACTCGCGGCGACGGGCCCGGCGAGATGGGCAACGCACTGCCGACGGTGAACCTGGGTGCCGGCCGGACCGCCGTCGCCCTCAGCTCGGGCGGCGACCACACCTGCGCCATCCTCGACAACGCCGCGGTCAAGTGCTGGGGCGACAATGTGAACGGGCAGCTCGGCCTCGGCGACACCGCCGATCGGGGCGACAATGGCGGCGAGATGGGCGACACCCTGCCCGCCGTGGCCCTGGGCACCGGCCGGACCGCCGTCGCCCTCAGCTCCGGCTACACCCACACCTGCGCGGTGCTCGACGACGCCACCCTGAAGTGCTGGGGCAGCAACAGCAACGGCAAGCTCGGGATCGGCGACATCACCAACCGGGGCGACAACGGCGGCGAGATGGGCGACAGCCTGCCGGCGGTGGCCCTGGGCACCGGACGATCCGTCGTTGCGGTGAGCAGTGGCGCCAGCCACACGTGCGCCGTGCTCGACAACGGGTCCGTGAAGTGCTGGGGCTTCAACACCACCGGAGCGCTCGGCTTGGGCGATCTGCAGAGCCGCGGCGACCAGTCCAACGAGATGGGCGACAACCTGCCCGCCGTCGACATGGGTGCCGGACGAAGCGCCAGCGCCATGACCGCGGGCGGGAACTTTGCCTGCGCGTTGCTGGACGACGCCACCTACAAGTGCTGGGGCCAAGGCGCCAGCGGTCGCCTGGGCATCGGCGACATCAACAACCGGGGCGACGGCGCCGGCGAAATGGGCGACAACCTGCCGGCGGTCGACCTCGGCCAGGGTCACGCGGTGCAGCGGGTCACGAGTGGCGCGAACCACTCTTGCGCGATCCTCGACGACGGCACGGTGAAGTGCTGGGGCGGGAACGCGAATGGCCAACTCGGGCTGGGTGACGTCACGTCGCGGGGGTTCGGCCCGGATCAGATGGCCGACGCGCTGCTCAGCGTCGATCTGGGCAACGGCCGCACAGCGGTCGCCGTCGACAGCAGCTCCAACCACACCTGCGCGATCCTCGACAACGGCAAGGTGAAGTGCTGGGGTTTGAACATCGACGGCCAACTCGGGCTCGGCGACACCGTCAACCGAGGGGACGGACCGGGCGAGATGGGCGCGTCGCTCCCCTCGGTCAGCCTGGGCGCCGGCCGCACGGCCGTCGCACTTGCGGTGGGGAACTCCCACACCTGCGCCGTTCTCGACGATGCCACCGTGAAGTGCTGGGGGCGCAACGACTCGGGACAATTGGGGCTCGGCGACGTCCTGCCTCGTGGCGACGGCGCCGGGGAGATGGGTGGCAACCTGCCCACCGTGGCGCTGGGTGCCGGCCGCACGGCGGTGGCCATCTCGGCGGGCGATCTGCACACGTGCGCGGTGTTGGACAACGCCAAGGTCAAGTGCTGGGGACTCAATTCGATCGGCCAGCTCGGCCAAGGGGACACGACGTCGCGAGGTGACGGTCCGACCGAGATGGGGGGCAACCTCCCCGCCATCGACCTCGGCACCGGTCGCACCGCCACCGCGATCACCTCGGGCACTGCGTTCAACTGCGCCATCCTGGACGACCAGACCGTGAAGTGCTGGGGCAGCGGTGGGCCAGGTCGATTGGGGACCGGCGATGGGCTCGCCCGCGGCGACGGGGCCGGCGAGATGGGCAACAACCTGCCCACCGTGGACCTCGGCACCGGTCGAACCGTGTCGGGAGTCGATTCGGGGTTCACCCACACGTGCGCCGTGCTCGATGACGCCACCGTCAAGTGCTGGGGCGTGAACACCTTGGGCCCACTCGGCCTGGGCGACACCGCCCATCGAGGCGACGGTCCGGGCGAGATGGGGAACAACCTGCCGGCGGTCGATCTCGGCACGGGCCGGACTGCGACGCTGGTGACCGGTGGTGGCAGCGTCAGCTGCACGATCCTCGATACCGAGCAGGTCAAGTGCTGGGGCGCCAACAGCGGGGGACAGCTCGGCCTCGGCGGAATCGGCAATCGGGGCGACGGCGCCGGCGAGATGGGCAACGACCTGCCGTTCGTCCAACTGACGGGCGTCGGCGAGGGCACCATCAGCGGCACCATCACCGATGCCGTGTCGGCCGCCGCGGTGCCCGGCGCGTTCGTGGCGGTGATGCGGGTCTCGGACTTCGTGCTCGTGGGCGGCGCCACCGCCGACGCCGGCGGCAACTTCAGCGTCGACGTGCGCGCCGGCGCCTACTACCTGTACCTGATCGATCCCGCCGGACTTCACGTGGCGGGCTTCGCCGGACCACCCACACGCGCCACCGTGCTCGACGGCGCCACCAGCGACCTCGACGCCACCATGGCGCCGACGCAGGGCTCGGTCACGGGCACGATCACACGCGATGGAGGCGCCCCCGCCATCGGCGGCGCTTGGGCATTGTCCGCGAGCATGGTCAACGGCGCCCCCGAACGAGGGGCTGTGGCCAACGGGGCCGGGGTGTACACGATCCCGGGGCTCAGCGCGGCCACGCACTCGATCGTCCACATCGACCCGACCGGCGCGCACGCGCCCGAGTACGTGGGCGGGTCGTCCGCGTTCCCCGGTACGCCGGCCACCGTCACCGCCGGCGTGGCCACCACGGCCAACGGCACATTGCCCAGCCAGACCGCGATCCCCGGCGGTGCCAACCTGACCGGGACCGTCACACAGGCGGGCACCGGCACCGGGCTTTCCGGTGTGTGGGTCCTGGCCCTCCGGGCGTCCGACTTCGCGTTCGGCCGCGGTGCCTTGACGACGGCCGGCGGCGCTTACACGCTGAACGTGCAGGCCGGGCAGTACAAGCTGGCGTTCATCGATCCCAATGGCGCCCACGCCATGGAGTGGTTCAACGACCAGCCCTACACGGCGCTCGCCACCGCGACCAGCGTCACCTCACCGTCGGTGAACAACGCCTCCGTCACCCGCACCACCGGCGGCTTCTCCGGCACCGTCACCGACCAGGTCTCCGGCGCACCGCTCCCCGGCATCTTCGTGGTGGCCATCGACGCCACCGGCTCCCTGCTGGGGGGCCAGACCACCGATGCCAGCGGCAACTACGCCTTCGTCACCCTGCCCACCGGCGCCTACCGCGTCGCGTTCATCGACCCCACCGGCGACCACGCGCTCGAGTACTGGAACGACAGCCCCGACTACGCCGGCGGCGACGATGTCACGGTGACCCCCGCCTCGAACCTCGACGTGGACGCCGCCCTGGACTGAATCACTCGATGCTGCCTCGGGCAACGATCCATTCGTGCGGTGCTCCCCCGATGGCGGCGAGGCGCTCGAAGTCGGCGTCGTAGTGCAGGACGGTCAGCCCGGCGGCCTTGGCGGCGGCGGAGATCAACAGGTCCGGGATCGGCAGACGGTGCTGCCCCTGCCGGGCGAGCGCCTGTTGGAGGCTGATGGCCAGGGCGGTGACCTCGGGCGTGATCGGCGCGTCTTCGAGGCTGTGGCGCTCCGCGAGGACCTCGTCGTACTCGCGGGACAAGCGTGCGCTGTAGAGCACCTCGAGGTCGACGATCGCACAGGTGGCGACGAAGCCGTTCGCCACCAGCGGCCGCAGCCGATCGTCCACCACCGGGACGCCGGCGCGAGCCAGCACGCTCTTGTCGGCGAGATGGGTGGCGTTCACCGCCACGCACCGGACATGACGTCGGGGTCATCGAGGTCGAGGCCCCTCATCGACGCCAGTCGATCGGCGTGGCGTCGGCGCAGTTCGAGGTTGACGACCTCCTGCAGGGCGCCGTTCACCGTGTCCTTCATGGTCGGCGTGCCGAGGATCTCGCGCACGCGGGCGAGGAGGTCGTCGTCGATGTCCACAAGGCGCTTGGTCACCTCGTCACGATATATCCGGATGACCCGGTCTCGGATATCCACCCGGCTCATGCCGCTTGCTCTTCTCGGTCGGCGCTGGGATCGGGGTCGCCGCGGGCGTCGAGGTGCTCGCGCCGCCATCGCTTGCGGCGGCGGATCTCGGCGTCGAGGTGCTCCTTCCAGCGGTTGTGGGGCACACACTTCGGGTCGCCGTTCTCGAGGGCGGTGGGCCCGCCGTCGGTGAACGGTTCGATGTGGTCGATCTGACAGCGCCATGAGGGGACGTCGCAGCCGGGGCCGTGCCCGCAGTAGGCGTGGGTCAGCTGCATCGCCGTGCGGAGGTCGCCGGTGAAGCCCCGTCGTTCCTGCCCGAAGTGAAGGGGCACCCCGTCGGGGTCGAGGATCAACCCGCGGAGGTGGCCGGCGAGCCCGAGGCTGAGGGCGGTGGAGGGGGCGATGATGGTGCCGTCATCGAGACGGCACACCCGCTCGTCGGGGAAGCGGACATCGGTACGCCGAACGCCGCCCACACCACCGGCATCCCCCGCAAGGCCTTCCCGAGACGCACCCGCCGGTCGGCCACGCACTTGCGTTCCCGGCCGGCGGTCACGATCCACGCCGCCGCCGAACGAGACGCGTTCGGCATCCACTCCTTGGACGCGTCGAACGCTCCGGCCAGGGCAGCGTCGAGCGCGGCGAACTTGTTGCGGATCCGCACCTGCCGCTCCACCGCCTCGGCCAACACCGCCCCCGGCAACCCGACGGGCTCGTGGGCCAGCGCCTCGTCCAGTTGGGTCTCGAGGTCTTCAAGTGAGGCGAGGATCGACGACACAGGGCGGCTCCACGGAACAACGACTCGGATGTTCGCAAGGCAATTCCCACGAATCTTCGGCTTCTACCGCCCCGGGGTCGGCAGATGACGGGTTCGGTACCATCCCCCGGCAGCGCTCGGCGGCGAGCCCCCAGGGGAGGAACAAAGCGTGCTGACCGGTGAGCTGCGGAGCCAGATCGACCGGATCCGGAACGACTTCTGGTCAGGGGGGACGTCCGCCGACGCGCCGACGCCGCCTGAGCGCCGCCGCTACAACCAGTGGACCCGGTCGACGAAGGCCTCGTCGGCAGGGTGTTCGGCGAGGAGGACGTCGAGTGCGTCGAGGTAGTGCCCGGTGTGGTCCATCGACCGCGCCGCTCTGCTGTCGGATGTGAGGATCAGGCCGAGGTGGGAGCGGCCCTCGGCGGCCCACTCCCGAACGATGGGCACGAAGTCCCGAGCGTTGTTCGTCAAGAGGGCTCGGCCATCGTCTACGCACTGCTCGAGCAGGGCCGGGTCCTCGAGCTCCTCCCATCCGACCTCGACGGCCGCGACGACGTCGTGACCTCTTTCACGGAGACCCACGGCAATTCGGGTGGTGAAGTGGTGATCGAGCGCCAGCTTCACGCGAGGGCGGCCCGCTCACGCTCCCAGCGTGCTCGCTCCTCTTCCTCGCCCACCCGCGCCCACGCGGCATCGGCGTCGACCTCGTCCTTGAACTCGGCGTAGTACGCGAGCGCCGCCCGCACCACCGCGGGGCTGAGGTCGAAGTACTCCGCGGTCCTCGCGACGTCGCCGTCGTGCGCCCGGTGCGTCGCCACCAACTGGCGCACCAGGAGGCGAGTTCCCTGCACCGAGGGCTCACGCCGGCCGGCGTAGCCGGTGCGGAATCGGATGAGCGGGTGACGCTCGAGGCGCAACGCCTCGTTGAGCAGGCGATCAGCCAAGGCGTTGCGGGACTCGTTGGACGCCGCCGCGGCAGCGTCGAGCAGGTCGCTCGTGGAACGCGACAGCCGGAACGACCGCTGCACAGAGGCATTCGAGGACGCCATGAATCACAGAGTAGGGCAAGGTCACCCATTGTCCCACCCGTGTTCGTCGTCGCCGACGTTCGTCGCCGCGCCGACGCCGCCTGAGACCGAACCCGGCGTCAGAGGACGTTGTTGGCGGCCAGGACGCCGGCGATGGCCACGAACCCGCCGATCATCGACCAGGTCAAGCGCAACATGTCGCGGTGCAGGCGGGCCTCGAGCTCGGCCATGGCCTTCTCGCTGGCGAGGCGAGCGATCTCGATCTGCGCCGCCGTCGACTCCCCCAGGGCCTCGATCTCCCGCTCGACGCCGTCGATCCGGGCCTCGATCGCCAGCAGGACGCCGTCGATCCGGGCGTCGACTCGGTCGCCCAGCAGGTCGAGCTGGTGGTTCGTGGCGATGTCGGCCCAGCCGACCGGCGGGAGCAGGCTCATCAGCGTGTCGCCTCGTGCCTCACCGAGCGCCTCCCGAAGCCCCTCGTGCAACTCGAATCTTGCGGTCTCGTCGTACATCGTCGGCCGTCCCGTCCCGTTGATCGTCCCGGAGGGGAGCGGCAACTCCCGAGTGCTGCTGGGCCGACGGTACCCACCTACCCGGACGCCGGCAAGGGTTCGGGTGCCGGGCGCCGGGCGCGCCGTCTAGGAGCCGAGGGTCGCCACCAGGATGGCCTTGATGGTGTGCAGGCGGTTCTCGGCCTGGTCGAACACGAGGCTGGCCGGCGACTCGAACACCTCGTCGGTGACCTCGAGGCCCTCGGTCATGCCCGTCGCCTCCATCACCTCGCGGCCGACGACCGTGTTCAGGTCGTGAAAGGCCGGCAAGCAGTGCAGGAACCGCACCCTCGGATTCCCCGTCGCGTCGAGCAGCGCCCGGTTCACCTGGAAAGGACGCAGCAGCTCGACCCGCTCGAACCACACCGACTTGTCCTCGCCCATCGAGACCCACACGTCGGTGTGCACGAAGTCGACGCCGGCGACGGCCTGGGCGGGGTCCTCGGTGATGGTGATGGTCGCGCCAGTGCGGGCCGCCACGTCCCGCGCCGCGGCCACGACGTCGTCCGGGGGGTGCAAGGCGGCGGGACCACCGAGGCGGACGTCGGCACCCATGAGCGCGCCCATGACCAGCAACGAGCGGCCCATGTTGAACCGGCAGTCCCCCACGAACGCGTAGCGCAGCTGCTCGTAGGGCTTGTGCGACGCCTCGTGCATCGTGAGGAAGTCGGCGAGCATCTGGGTGGGGTGCCACTCGTCGGTGAGGCCGTTGTAGACGGGCACGCCGGCAAATCGGGCGAGTTCCTCGATCTCCTCCTGGCCGTGGCCGCGGAGCTCGATGGCGTCGTACATGCGCCCGAGCACCCGGCCGGTGTCGGCGATCGACTCCTTGTGGCCGAGCTGCGAGCCGGTCGGATCCAGGTAGGTGACGTGGGCGCCCTGGTCGTGCGCCGCCACCTCGAACGCGGCGCGGGTGCGCGTCGAGGTCTTCTCGAAGATCAGCGCGAGCTGCTTGCCCTCGAGGTGGCGCACCTCGGTGCCGTTGTACTTGGCGATCTTGAGCGACTCGGCGAGCTGGAGCAGGAACCGCAGCTCTTCCGGCTCGAAGTCCAGCTCCTTGAGGAAGTGGCGGTTGCGCAGGTTGTACATGGCGGCGGCCTAGAACGCGGCGTCGCGCTCGATGGGGCAGGTCATGCAGTGCGACCCGCCGCGCCCCCGTCCCAGCTCGAACCCCTCGATGGTGATGACCTCGATGCCCGCCTTGCGCAGGGCGGTGTTGGTGCCGGTGTTGCGCTCGTAGGCCACCACCACCCCAGGCTCCAGGGCGACGACGTTGTTGCCGTCGTCCCACTGCTCGCGCTCGGCCTCGAAGTAGTCACCCCCGGTGGGGATGACCCGCAGCTCGCTGACGCCGAGGGCCTCAGCCATGGCCTCGACGAGGGAGCCCGGGCGCTCTTCGGTCACCAGGTCGTCGGGCGTGGCGCCAGGGCGGATGCTCCACGTGCGGGCCCGCTCGACCACCGATGGGAAGAGGGTGACGAGGTCGCGGTCGCACATGGTGATGACGGTGTCGAGGTGCATGTAGCTGCGCGACTTGGGCAGGTGGACCGCCAGGACCTGGGTGGCCGACCCCGCCCGGAACAGCGCCCGGGCGATGAGGAGCACCGCCTGGGGGGTGGTGCGCTCGCCCATGCCGATCATGACGGTGCCGTTGCCGATGGGCTGGACGTCGCCGCCCTCGACGTGGGCCCGCCCCCAGTCCTCCCCGCCGCCGCCGAGCCAGACGGGGAAGGCCTCGGCGGTGAACATGGGGTGGAACGAGTAGATCGCCTCCATGATCAGCGACTCGGGCTTTCGGGCCGGCTTGGTCATGGGGTTGATGGTCACCCCGTCGAAGACCCAGCAGGACGGGTCTCGCTGGAACAAGAAGTTGGGAAGGGGTGGCAGCAGCAACGTGTGGGGATCGCCGGCGTCCCACAGCCGGCCCAGCTCGACGTTGACGTCGTCGCGGGTGATGCCCCCGATCAGGAAGTCGGCCACGTCGGCGGGCTCGGCGGACTCCACCCACGCCTGGGCCTGCTCGGCCACCCCGATGCCGACCTCGCGCTCGTTGAGGATGTTGGCCACGACCCAGTCCTTGGCGTCGGGCTTGGCGAGGGCCTCGGCGAGCAGGATCTCAGCCTCGAACACCTCGATCCCCCGCTCGCGCATCACCTCACAGAAGGCGTCGTGCTCGCGCTTGGCTTGGGTCACCCACAACACGTCGTCGAAGAGCAGGTCCTGGGCGTTCGCCGGCGTGAGGCGGGTGTGCTCGAGACCGGGGCGGTGGACGAGCACCTTGCGCAGGGTGCCGACCTCGGAATGGACGCCGAAGGCCATGGTTCAGTGCTCCTTGTGCGGGGACGGGGTGTTGAGGGATGGGGTGTGCGGGGACGGGGCGGTGACCACCCCGGCGACGTCGGTGGCGATCCGGGTGCCGGCGGTGCGGGCGACCAGGGCCTCGATGTCAGTGAGTTGGCCGATCATCGCCGGCCGACCGGTCGACCGGGCGAAGTCGGCGGCGGCCTGCACCTTGGGCAGCATCGAGCCCGCGGCGAAGGCATCAGCGTGCGCATCGAGCAGGGCATCCGGGTGGGCCGCGATGACCGCCCGCTGGTCCGCCGTGCCGAAGTCCAAGAACGCGGCGGGCGCGTCGGTGGCCATGACGAACACGTCCGCGCCCAGGTCTCGAGCGAGCAGGCTGCTGGCGTGGTCCTTGTCGATCACCGCCTCGATGCCCCCGAGGTGGCGGGCGCCGTCGTACGCGGTCGGGATGCCGCCACCGCCAGCGCAGATGACCACGCAACCGCGCTCGAGCAACCACCGGATGGGTCGCTCCTCGAAGATGCGGCGCGGGCTCGGCGACGGCACGACGCGGCGCTGGTGGTCACCGTCGGGACGGAACGCCCAGCCGCGTTCGGCCGCGAGCGCCTCGGCCTCGGCCTCGTCGTAGAGGGGGCCGATGGGTTTGCTGGGCGCCCCGAAGGCCGGATCGTCGGGAGCCACCTGGATCATGGTCAGCAGGGTCGCCAGCGGTTGATCCGGCGGCAGGCAGTTCCCCAGCTCCTGTTCGATGAGGTAGCCGATCATCCCCTGGCTCTCCGCGCCAAGCACGTCGAGGGGATAGGCGGGCACCTCCTCGTAGGCAGCGGCTTCGAGGGCCAGCAGGCCGATCTGGGGGCCGTTGCCGTGCGAGATGACGACCTCGTTGCCGGCCACGACGGCGGCGAGGTGCTCGCAGGCGACGGCGACGTTCGCCCGCTGGTGCTCGACGGTCATGGCCTCGCCCCGCCGGAGCAGGGCGTTGCCACCGAGGGCGACGACGATCCTCACGCCGGCGACCGGTACTCCGGCACGAGCTCGGGCTGGGTCATGCGGTCGCGCATGCGGAGGTACACGGGGATGCCGAGCAGCAGTGCGCCGGCGCTGAGGAAGAACGGCCCCCAGTAGACCCAGAAGCTCTCGCCGGTGAAGCGGGAGTACCAGATGAACAGCACCGAGAAGACCAGCGACACCACGGCGACCACCACGTCCCGCACGAAGTGCGGCGCGTCGAGCGCCCGGTGATCGGCCAGGCGCCATTTGATCTGGGCGAGGGCCGAGAACGCATAGGGGATGGCGGCGGTGATCCCGGTCATCAGCACCAGGGTCGTGAACACGGTGGCGCCGTTGGACCCGATGTAGTTGATTGCCATCGCGATCGAGGCCAGCGCGGTCGAGGCGATGATGCCGAACGCCGGCAGCCCCTTGGCCGACAGTCCCTTGAACCGTTGCGGGAACAGCCCGTCATTGGCGGCGGCCAAGGGCATCTCGGCGCAGATCATCGTCCAGCCGTTGAGGGCCCCGAAGCCGGAGATGATCACGACGAGGGCCATCACGTTGCCGGCCCACGTGCCCCCGAAGATCGCGTCGGCGGCGTCGGAGAAGGGCGCGGTGGACTCGGAGAGCACGGCGTTCGAGAGGATCCCGAACACCGCGGTGAGCGAAAGCAGGTAGACGACCGCGGTCGCCAGCGTCCCGAAGATCGTCGACAGGGAGATGTTGCGATCGGGGTCGCGCACCTTGCCCGCCGCCACGGCCGCGACCTCGACCCCGAGGTAGCTGAACAGGGCGATGGCCATGCCGCCGCCGATCGCGGCGATGGCGCTCTCCCCGCTCACGTTCCAGGGGGTGTAGTTGGCCGACTTGATGAAGAAGAGGCCGACCGTGGACATGAAGGCCAGCGCCGCGAACTTCAAGACGGTGGTGACCACCTGGACGGCGCCCATGTTCTTGACGCCGGTGAGGTTGATGATGGCCGGGATCCAGAGACCGACGAGCACGAGCGCCGCCGACGCCAGCCGGTTGTGGCCGGTGTTCACGAACTCCTCGACGTAGAGCACAGCCGACGGCGATGGCGTCGTTGCCCGCCCAGGCCGTGATCCAGTACGACCAGGCGTTGGCGAAGCCGAGGCCGTTGCCGAACGCGACCCGCGCGTAGGCGTAGGGCCCGCCGTCGGCGGGCAGGCGCCGGGACAGCGCGGCGAACAGCAGCGCCAGCGCCAGGGCGCCGACGGTAGTGAGCCCGAGGGACACCAGGGTGATGGGGCCGTACCCGGCCAACGAGGTCGGCAGGTTGAAGATCCCGACGCCGATGATGCTCCCGACGATGAGCGCGGTGGCGGTCGTGAGGCCGAACCCCCCTGCGGTCGCCGTTGCGCCCTCTTCGGTGGTTTCCGTGGCTTGACTCATCAGCCATTCCCCTCACAGATCGACCCCATCAGATTCGGCGATGTCGGCGCCACTCGGAAGGGGCAAAGGTCCCGATCTTCGACGCGGCCCGCGACTGCGGCGGTGAGTAGGTCGCCGCACCCACCTGAGGAGTTGAGTAGGCGCTACTCATGACCCTCGGGGTCGCCGGGTGGTCCCCTGGGTACATGGACACACCAACCACCACCAACCCGGCCGCCGCCACGGTGGCCTGGTACAACCGCCCCGGTCCGGCCCTCGCCGCCGGCGTCGGGCTCCTCCTGCTGTGCGGCATCTTCGCCGTGCTGTGGGTGACCACCCCGTTCTTCCTCGCCAGGGCCCTCGGCTACCTGTCCGGGGGCGCCGGCATCATGCTCGTCTGGGGCGGGATCAACGGGCTGCGCGAGGAACGCGCCGAGCGGGAATGGCGGCAAGCATGAGCCGCACCGACAAGTACGAGGCGTACCGCGAGCGCTGGATGATGGAGGTCGCCCCTCACGTGCACGGCGACTTGCTGGCCGTCGGCGTCTTCTCCCGGGCCGGCACGATGGGCTCGTTCGGCCTGGGCAAGGTCTCCCCCCTCGCCGGGATGATCAAGCGCGGCATGGAGAAGGGCAAGACCGACAACCTGCCCCAGAGCTTCGTGGTCGCGGTCACCGCCGACCGGGTGTACGTCTTCGACTACAAGCCCCGCGGCACCGGCATCAAGGTGAAGGACCCCCTGCGGGTCTGGGACCGTGACCAGATCCACGTGCACCGCACCCCCATCAAGGTGGGAGCGATGAGCAACACCTACCAGGTCGAGCTCGCCGGGCAGGGCGCCATCAGCATCGAATCGGGGAAGATGCCCGGTTCCACCACCGAGTACAACGCCCCGGTCCTCGACCTGCTGGCGGCCTGACCTGCCGGCCAGGCGCGGGGATCGAAGCAGCGGATCACCTCAGGGCGGTCTCCCGGTGGGCCCCTCCCCGGGAGATCGCCCTGGTGAACCGGTAGTTTCGGGCGGGTGACGAGCCGACCCCGCATCGGGATCACGTCCTGGCCACGGGACGTGGACTACGAGGGCGTCGCCGAGCGCTGCGACACCTACTCCCACGACTACGTGCGCTCGGTGATCGACGCCGGCGGCCTGCCCATCCTGCTCCCCCTCAACGACGAGTCCGAGGCCGGCCAGGAGGTGTTCGAGGCCCTGCTCGACCTCGTCGACGGTGTGGTGCTCACCGGCGGCGGTGACGTCCACCCGGCGGCCTACGGCGCCGACGCCGACGACCGCACGAAGTACACCGACGCCGAGCGCGACGCCTGGGACACCTGCGTCATGCGCATGATCGTCGAACGCGAGATCCCCACCCTCGGCGTCTGCCGGGGCCTCCAGGTCGCCAACGTGGTGTTCGGCGGCACGCTCTCCCAGCACGTCGAGGGCCACGAGGCCGAGCACCTCGCAGCCGACACCGCCCACACCGTGCTCGTCGAGCCGGGCACGCGCCTGGCGGCCCTGCTGGGCCACGGTGAGGCGGAGGTGAACTCGCTGCACCACCAGGGGATCGACGCCCTGGGGCCCGGGGTGCGGGCCGTGGCCACCAGCGCCGACGGGGTCGTCGAGGCCATCGAGCTCGAAGGCTCGGACCACTTCCTCGCGGTTCAGTGGCACCCCGAGCTGCTGCGCCACCGCCCCGAGCAGCTCGGCCTGTTCCGCGACCTCGTCGAGCGGTCCCGGCCCTGACTCACACGGGGCCGGCGAGCTCCTCGGCGTCGACCTGGTCCTGGGCCTCGCTGCGTCCGGCACGCTCCCGGCCGCCCCGAGGTGCCAGCTGTTCGGTGGCGAGCTCGCAGGTGCCGAGCACCGTGCCGTAGGCCAGGTACGGGCCCCACACGGTGACGCCGGCGGGACCCACGTCCTCCCAGTGGCCCTGGTCGGCGGTGTAGCGACCGAAGGCCTTCCAGTATCCGGCCGCCTTCACGCCCTTGAGCGTCGGCTCGAAGCCGCCGCCGAGGGGGAGGGCGAAGACCAGACCGAGGGCGATCGACGCCACCGGCACGATCCAGATCGTGCTCTGGGTGGCCCACAGGGGCCAGGTGGCGCACACGATGCCGGCGGCGAAGGGCCCGACGTAGAGGATGCGGAACCGGCGGCGCACGAGGTCGAGGTCCTTGGCCCGCTTGAACACCGCGGCCCGGTACCCCCGCCACCAGGACGGGCTCTTGTCGGTCCACAGCGGGGGGCCGGTGATCTCGCCGGTCGGGTTCTGCGCCCGGAGCGCGTCGAGGACGATCTGCTCCGCGGGCAGGTCGCCGCGCGCCGCCGAGGGCACCTTGAGCACCCAGCGGTCGGGCCCGTAGCCGTCGATGCTGATGACGCGACGGTGGGCGAGGTCGAGGACGGTGCCCGCCACCGCGTCCTGGTCGAGCTTGCGTCCGTCGGCCAACAAGAGGCCCACGACCGCCGGGTCGAGGGTGTCGGGCGGATCGGCGACGTGGTCGGGGAAGGTGGCCTGGTAGCGCTCGCGGGCCCGCCGGTCCGAGGTCTGGAGGCGGTACCACTGCACGACCATCAAAAGACACACGCCGGCGCCGACGGCGACGAGGATCCACGAGATCAGCCGCTTCTGGAGGTCCTGGCTGTCGAGGGTGCTCTCCAGCGACTCGCTGTTGGCGTCCGCGGTGCGCACCTCGCTCTGGAACGCCGAGGCGCTGGTCACCGCGCCGATGTCGCCGGCGAGGCCGGGGGCCAGGCCCGGGGGCAGCCCCACGAGGAGGTCCGAGGAGGTCCAGATGGGCGACCGGCCGGTGAAGCGCACCTTGGCCGGCTTCACCGAGACGTCCTGGTCCAGGCCGTTGATCCAGTGGAAGTCGATGTCCGCGGCGGGCGTCCCCTCGGGAAGGACGAGCACGCCGCTCACGTCGACAGGCGGATCCTGGCGGGAGGCGTCGCTGGGTTCGGCGACCAGCGGGGTGTTGATGGTGGTGATGTCATCCCCCGCCTTCACCGCACCGGTGATGGTGAAGGTGGCCACGGCCTCCTGGCCCGTGACGGGCACGTTCACCGTCTCGAACTCGGAGGAGCCCTGGGCCGGCCGTCCGTCCACCCGGAGGTCGTCCACGCCGCCGAGGAGCGGCTTGGGGATGGGCAGGATCCCGCCCCCGTCGTCGAGGAACTCGGCACCCATGCGCACCCGCAGGTCTCCGCTGGGCTGGAGGGTGAGGCGGAAGGTCAGGGACTCGAGATGGCTGCCGCGGGGCGAGGACATGAAGGCGAGCTCGCCGTCCTGGAGACCGCAACCGGAGGCCAGCACGACAAGGGCCCAAACGAGCAGGGCGGTGCGCTTCATCGACCACAGCCCACCACGCCCACGTCCGCCCGTCCTGAGTAGCACCTACTCATCTTCGCCCAGGGGGCCCGTCCAGCCCACGCACCGGCGAGCGGTAGCGTGCCCGCCATGACGACAGCAGTGGTCTCCTACGAACTCAACGGGTCGGTGGCGGTGATCGGCCTCGACGACGGCAAGGCCAACGCGATCTCCCACGATCTCGTCGACGAGCTCCACGCCGCGCTCGATCGGGCCGAGGCCGAGGCCCGGGCCGTGGTCATCGTGGGCCGCGAGGGGCGCTTCTCGGCCGGGTTCCACCTGCCGACCATGACCGCCGGCACGGAGGAGATGCAGGGTCTGGTCACCGCCGGCGCCGAGCTGCTCTTGCGCCTCTACCTGCTCCCCCGACCCCTCGTGGTGGCCTGCACCGGCCATGCCCTGGCCGCCGGCGCCCTGATCCTGCTGGCCGGCGACCTCCGCGTCGGCGCGGCCGGCGAGTTCAAGATCGGC
>WPCI01190135.1_pt1 | contig 15167 bp, 17 predicted proteins | sample 5399871 | NCBI WGS metagenome assembly WPCI01 (sample SAMN12869469, study PRJNA574797) | sludge metagenome | isolation source: wastewater treatment of pH7 | place: China:Beijing | collected 2019-05-20
TTCCGTCAGGGTACCGTAAAAGTGACTCGTAAAGGTAATAAAAGATCTTCTATATTAGCCACTCGCTCTTGCTTAGATGATGTTCAAGAATATATAAAGGTCCGCCCTAGTAAATATAACTGTTCTCAAGATGAAGATTTACTTTTCGTAACAAACTATAAAGGGAAATATACGCAGCTAACTGTTAGAGCTATACAGAAGTTATGTGACAAATATTCAAGTGCATTTGATGAGAAGCGTAGCCCTCATAAACTACGACACACATATGCTACCAATCATTATAAGGAAAACAAAGATCTTGTATTACTTCGAGATCAACTTGGTCATACATCCGTAGAAGTTACTAGTATATATACGAATATTAATAATGAGAAGAAACGTGAAGCCGTTGATCGATTAGAAAGAAGACAATTTGAATAAAGTGAAAATAAATGCACAAATGGATACAATTTGTGCATTTATTTCAAGAATAGATATTTATAAATGTGTATTGTTAATTAAATACTAATTCCTTACTAAGTATTTTTTTATCAAAATTCTTTATTAATTTCATTTCCTCTTCAGAAAGCTTTGGAAGATTTACATATAAATTCTTTTTGGCCCTACTTAAAGCTACATAGTATACTCTATGCTCCTCCTTATTCATATCTGGTGATAATAAAAAAGTAAGAAACGTAGGATATTTAGATCCAGGAATGATTAATAATATATTATCAAATTCATCCCCTTTTGATTTATGAATAGTTTTGAAAAGACTTGCATCATCAGCAACATTTACTAGAGCAGCCATGTTTATATACTTCAGATTTTGATAAAAATCACTAATATTACCAGACTTAATTTGTTTCTTTACTCCATATTGATTAAAAATATATGTGTTATAAAATTCCTTAATGCTCATAGAATTAAAAACTTCATATTCATTGAGCAGATTCTTTAAAACCTTAATCGCATCTTTTTCCATAAACCCCTTCTCATCTTTATACGCTTTTTTTATAAATTTGAGTGCCTCTTTTAATTTTAACTGTCTCCCATATTCAATTCCATGTATTAGAAAATAAATCATTTTCCCTCGTTTTCCATCTTTATATAATAAATCATTAATATCATCTAATAGTAAATCTTCTATACCGAATTCAATACCATTAGTTGTTTCATTCCGATAAGCTAAAACACACCATTCTTCATCATTACAGTCCTGTTTAAATTGATAATAACATGTAAGAGCATCCCCAACTAATATAGTTGGATTGTTTCCTAATTTGTTATCCGGACTATGCTGAACAAAATGTTCATCTTTTCTCACATAATTCAATACAGATATGATTTGCTCAGTACTTCTATGATTATTCTCTAATACATATAAACTCATGTTCTCTAAATAAAATTGACTGAAAGTACTTACATTAGCCCCCTGAAAAGAGAAAATTGATTGACAAGGGTCTCCAATAACCCCAACTACCATTTCTTTTTTAGCTAACAATTTGATTATAGCTACTTGTAAAGGACTTGTATCTTGGAATTCGTCAATTAAAAAGTAAGGAAATTTTGCTCTTATAATTTCTCTAATCTTTTTATTTCGTTTTATAAGAAGATAACTAAAATATAAAACATCATCATGACTCAATAATCCTTGTTCCCAACAAAGCTTTTTATATAACATATAAGAATCTCTTTTTACACTTGTTTTTTCCGATAATCTTCCATGATAAGATTTTAAAAACTTTAATTCTATTACATCTTGTTCATTAATATACCAAGTTAATTTATTTAATGCTTTTGAAAGTTTTTGATTATCTGTAATCCAATTTTGATTACTCTTTTCTTTATATGTCTTTAATAAAGTGTATCCGGGTTTAATATCATCATGACCATCTAACTTATCTAAAGGAAATATAATATCATCTAGTAACCATAAATAGGGTTTTACAATATGGTTATACAGAAAGCTATGAATAGTGCTAACTTCAATCTCATTAGTCATATTATTTAAGCGACTAAGAATAGTTTCTACCCCTGTATTTGTATAAGTAATACATGCTACTCTTCTTGATTTTGATAACCTTGTAGAATGAGAAAGTATATTATTTATATGATTTATTAAAAACGACGTCTTTCCGGCACCTGGACCTGCACATAGTTTAAAATGATTGTCTATCTGAATTTTATCATTACTACTTTTAAGTTTTATTGCGGTTGACAAATCCATTTTATCGCCTCTTTTATATAAATTGGACAAACAATCATGTTATCTGATGGTTCCATTATTGAAATTTCATGTGCAAGCTCTTGTGCTAATTCACCTTTGGATATTGACATTAAATATCTATCAGCAATAATATGTTTTTTCTTATCATCATCTAAAATTGGAGTATTTTGCAGCTCAATCTCCTTTTTTGCTTTATATTCTTTGTTTTTTATATACTCTAACATATCGTTAATTGATTTATCTTCTTTATATGCAAGCATTAAATCTCTTATTTCTTCTTGATTAGAAGTTGAATCTGTAATCAATTTCTCGCAAGTTATATTATGAAGTATAAGATCGTATTCAAATGTACAGCTTTCATTTTCCTTTTGGGTGAAAGTTTTTATGTGGTTACTAGAGTTACTTTTAGATTTGTTAACAAAAAGATTTGAACATGAATTATAATCATATTTTTCTATATCGTTATTTAATGCCAATACTGAGCAAGTAACCCATTTGGCACCCTTACGACCTTTCTCTTTTCTAACAGGATCTAAATCAGTTATACATGCTATTCTCTTTTCAATTGCGTTAGGATTTTTAGAAGTATCGAACAATTTTAAAAAATGTTCAAAATAACGTCCTCCAATGTTTATTACAGATGTATGAGTATCCGTTAAATCATATCCTAAAGCTGTTGCAAATTCTGGAATAACTAGCTGCTCTGCTAATCCTTCAACAAATATTAAATTTCTTGCAAAAAAGATATCTGCCTTTGTGACATCAATAAATCTCTTAACATATTTTTTCGATTTTATATCATCTGGACTCTCATTAAATACCTTCCCTGGATATGCAACCTTTGTCTCTTCTTTATTTTTATACAAAACGATAATATCATCTAAATCAACAGCCGCTGTAATACTGGGAGAATGCGAAGTTATAAAGATTTGCCTTACTTCTGTTTCTCGATTTTGTTTTAAAAATTTCAAAAATTTATATTGCATATTTGGATGTAAATGTGCCTCGGGTTCTTCTATAGCTAGAATTGAATATACTTTTGCATTCGTTCCTAAATATTCTCCTGAAGCATCTTTTTGCATTTTGGCTAATAACAATGAAATATAAATCAAATTATTATATCCTAGTCCATTATTAACTGCTGGTAGTTTGATTCCTGTTTCATTTTCAACAATAAGTTTCAGTGCAGAATACAGTTCTGTATCTAGAATTCCTCCTTCAAAAGAAGGTTGCATCTTATCAAAAGCTGCTCCGGTGTTTTCTACATATTGAAGCATATGTTTTTTTCCTTCTCTCATTCTATCTTGAAGTGACTGAATGAGAGATTGGGCACCTTTAGAAAATAATTCTTTCTTTTCCCTAATTTTAATTTTTTTCTCTTCATCCGTCATGGAAATATCTGTTTTTATTTCATAATCTATAAAAAAGTCGATTACTTCTTTCAACAGCGTATTACTTCCAGTAAATAAATCACGCTCAACATCTCTAATAGCTGTTAAGAATTGAAATGCAAACTTATTTATACTATCTGTATCTATTAAATTCTTATTTTCAATATTGCCCACATAGATTTTATGAACATATTTCCGTAAATAATTATTTTTTATTTCATTCCAATAATCATTAATATTCGTTCCTTCAATCTTCCTTATATCTTTATAATAATCTTCTAATTCTTTTTCTGGTAAGAAGAATTCATAAGTTAATTTAGCTTCATATGGTTTTTCTAATTTGGTTAACCACGTTGATACTGTAACTAAATCATCTGAATAGATTTCTTCTTTTTCTGATTCTACTAAAGTCGCAGAAATGGTTATTTTAGGAGCAGATTCTTTTAATTGGTCACAAGTTGTATTTTTATTAAAGTCATCAATAGAAAGTCGTTTGCTTTTATTAGCATCAAAAAGCAATTCTAGTGCCTTTATTATAGTTGTTTTCCCGGCATTATTATGCCCAACAATCACATTAGTTCCTTCATGAAATTGGACTGTAGTCTCATTTTTAAAAGTTCGAAAATTCTTTAGTGTCAACCTAGATATGTACATAGTTTGCCTCATTTCATTTATTAATTATATTTAATTCAAGTTTACAGCAGGAATCTTTACTTCCCATAACCGTTTGTATTTTTCATATAATAGCACGATTATATTTATTTGAATCAGCTGTCTATTAAGGCCTAATATGAAACTTCATTCCTTTTCCCTTATAATTAAATAATTGACCCATATATCCTACCTCACACTGAATAAATGTAGACATAATCAATTTCTTCTTTAATAATCATACCATTAGATAAAAGTAGATTAAAAACAATTACTGTATCTTTTTTACTATTTTTCAATTTAGCATTTACATGTAATAATTGAGGTAGACTCGTACCTACCTTGCATATCAATAATGAGGAAAAGTACACGGTCATTAAACGTCTAGAAAAAAAGCCATAACAATAGTAACAAATCACCTATCTTTATTAATAAAACTTACATATTTTACGTAATACATAACGAATGTTATAATAATTTCTTCATAACTAATTAACTAGGGCTTTCATCCGTTTAAAAACCATCGTAAAGAAAAATACGATGGTTTTCTTGTATTTTTAATTTTGTTTTATCACAAATTAATTTTGTGCATATATTAGAAACTTCATAACTTTATTTCAGATCTACAAAAAATGTTTAAAAAGTAGAGTAACATAAAACGCTACATCCCTCTACTAAATACTAGTTTCTATAGCAAATAAACTATATTTACTAACTCTTCTGCGCCACTTTTAATATATCCATTTCATATTCAAGTTCTTTTGTCTCTAAATTTAAAAAATCCATCGTCATTGCAAGCACTTTACCATCTATATTCCTTTTAGATCCCCATAAACGAACCGCTTTATTTATTTTACTATCCTCAAAAGTAACTTGGACTGTTCTCAGTTCCTCTCCCTCTACATATTCACGGGATATCCAACATTCTTTAAACTCTAGGGTTCCTTGTTGCATAGAGAGAACATAATTAAACATCACTTCTTCTAGTTCTGGAAAGCCAACCCCCTTCTTCTCAAGACAGATATATTCAAAATCTAAAACGTTCGTAAAATGATAGATATCCTCTTTTTTAGGTTGCACTATAATTCCTCCATAACAATACATCTATTTATATTGATTTAAAATAGAGTTTGATTAAAAGGTGTTACTTATAATAACCTTATTCTGCATTAACAAGTTGACTTTCATCAAAGGGATTCATTATCAATAGGTATTTTTTATTATCCAATCTCAGATTTACCTTATAAGGGCTATTTAAATTAAACATGTATATCTCTGGTTCAAAGTCATGTTTAAATTTATATCGGCGCACCGCATTTTCAATCACTATATACACATACTCAGCAAAACTATCTGGTTCCATACAATCCTCCCATATTTCTTTCCACTTCGTTTTATCGACAACTACTTCATTTTTAAAATCAAGAGATAGAGTACTATACCCCATAAATTCCAACTCCTTCTAATAACTTATCTGATTAAATAAGACTAACTTATTGGCATTACTTATAAATTGATTCTTAAATTAAAGAAAATCCTCTAGTAACGATATTTCAAATCTAAGTTGTCATAACTGTCATAATATGTTCTACCGAAAGCATAATCTTTTTTCGATCCTTTTTTAATAATGTATCCGGTTTCTATAAATGGACTCCTCCTATTTTGACAATGAGCACTACGATGCCCGTCTCCTTGTCCATGAAGATGCCATGTCGCACAATATGGGCACCAAACTGCAAGATTTCCAATTTCATCTCTTTCATAGGCTAATAATACAGGCAATGATCTTTCACTTTTATTTAATCTCATATGTATCCTCCAAATAAATTTAACAATAAATTAATCTATATAAGTTCTCGTTCAATTACATTAATTCTTTTTATAATAACTTAAGTTGAATAAAACCATCATCGTTATCTTTTAAGTTTTCTTTATTGTCCTTTTTCTTGCTTTTTTGCTTATTTACAGCTTCAATTTCTTTTTCTTCATGTCTAAGCTTTCTTGACACAAACCATTTTGGTAATCCAGAAGTGAATGTAGGAAAGTATTTTCTTTCGTAGGCAGTACGTTCTTTTTCTGGTATACCTACGTATTCCTCCCAAAACCGATTTCTAAAATCATCGATTTCATTTCCTGTTAAATGGGGTATCTCATCATAATCTTTGTTTAAAAGCTCTTGTTTTCTATATAATTGCTCTTTCTGTAATTGAATGCGCTTTCGTTCTTCTTCCTCTTTCTTTATTTTTTCTTGATTGATACGTAGCTCTTCTTGCTCCCTTTGTATTTTTTCTTTTTTTTGCACTTTATCTAACTTTTGTCCATACTTATCCAAAAGCCCTTTATAAAACATTTTTTCTGAAGTATTATTGGTTACCTGCTCATAATGTTGCTGTAATTCTCCTACAAATTCAATTAAATTTCTACCCTCAATCCATTTTTTATATCTATTTTGTTCCTCAGTAAAATACATTTCATAATCATTCTTATCACTTAAGAAACTTGTTGGAAATCCCTTAAATAAAGTTTTTACGACTATATACCACTTATGGCACTCTTCTTTTAAATAATTCAACCAAGAATACCAGTTATCAATTGAAGATAAATGAAATTGAACCTTTTCTGTCTCCAAGCGTTCTATTAGAATGCTAAATTCCTTTTTATATTGATTATATAAGTTGCTCATATAATCCTTTGCCATTTGTTCAGCCAATGTTTCCTCTTGCCTTCTGCGCTCCTCAGCTTTTTCTTGTTCTATCTCTAGTAATTTGTTAGTATAAGCTATTTTTATTTCTTCTCTTGCTTTTCTCGCTAATTCTATACTATTTAATGCTTCCTCTATCTGTCGGGCTTTATCAAACTCAATAGCAGCATCTACTAAACTCGTAGGATCAGAATCGCTTCTATGAATTTGACCTTTAAATTCTTCATTTAATTGAGTATTCTTTTTCATCCTCGTATCATTTTCACTATGTGATGCTCGCAATAATTCCGTTTCTAATAATACTGGTACAATATCAGGCTCTGCTATTCGGTTAACCAGAAATATATCATCTTGTGTTGAATGTTCTCGGTTCTCTAACAATGCATCTACCCTTAACTTAGAACTTTCAGGAGTTCTTCGAATTAAAAATACATGTCCATTATGATCAACAGTTACAATAACATGGTATACATCCATCAAATAGTTAAATGCTTTATTATTTTCCCCTGTTATAAAGAAATATTCCTCTTTTAATGGAGAAATATATGCATATTCATAAGAATTTGTTTCTGGATTAAAACTACTTATTCTTGTACCACTATAACTATCCGTGTAGACTATTTCTCCATTTACTTCTGTTTCCTTAGGTGGAAAGAAACTATCTAGTATTAACACCCATGCAGTTGGTACATTTTCTTCAAAATATATATTTGTTCTCTTAGCAATATTACTAATCCGAATATTTGACGCCTGTACCTCGATTGCCAGCTTCAGCTCTTCTTTTCCATCAATTGTTTGCAGTACCGCTACGTCGGCACGTGAAATGTCTTTATGTCGTTTCTCTTCTTTTACAATGTAACCAGCCTTACTAAATAATTCATATAAATATTTCTTAGTTCTAGCGTGTGCCAATGATTCAAATGAAAAACATTGTTCTTTATCTAGATGAAAAAAATACGGATTTTTATTAACTATTTTAGATCCTTTATTAAACGACAAATTGTTATGGCATATCGGACATTTTGCCTGGTATAAAGATTTTCTACCTCTTATATACTTAGCTTCCTTATCATTATCTATAACCATAGAATCTAGCTCAATATATCTTTTCCTTTGAAACTCGACTAAGTTACCGCTAGGAAATATCTTCTCCCAGCCATCAAAATACTCGATATAAGAATACTGCATTCAATATACACCCTTTCAAAAAGGATTATTATTACCATCCGTTGAATTTATTATAATACTATTCGTGCATTAATATTTATGAATATATACATTTAATTATTAAAAGAAATTCTATGATTACTTATTTTTATCTTCTGATTTTTATTGATAAATAGTTTAAAATTAACTTTAGATTAACTTTATTTTGCTATGATGGTAATAATTAAATAGGACTAGGATACTTCTATGAGAGGGGGGGAATTATTTGTACAAAAACGTGTTGAATTTTTCATTATATTGTATTCTAAGTCTTTTTATATATTTAACAATTTATTTCATTGCTATAAAACCTGCTATTATTACTGCAACATCCATGGATTATAATAGGATGCAATTTGTTTCGCTATTACTTCTACTCATTTTAGTTTCTATGATATATGGTCTAATAATGAGAAAATTAATTCGTTATAATTCTAGATCCTCCCATTCTATTGCAAACGAAAGTTTTTTATTTATATTTAGTCATATTTTTACTGCACTTATTCTCTTTTTTATTATATCTATTTAGACTGTTAAACGAGTACCAAGTAAGATGGTATTTTTTTGAATTTTTAGCGAATGATTACGGAGAAATGTTGAAAGGCATATCACAACGAAAGTATAGTTTTTTTCAGCGTAATAAAGGAAGAGATATAGCCATTATAAGCCTCATTTTAGGCAATGGCCTTCGAGTTTCTGAGGTAGCTAGTCTTACTATCTCTAGTATAAGCTTCCGTCGGGGTACCATAAAAGTGACTCGTAAAGGTAATAAAAGATCTTCTATATTAGCCACTCGCTCTTGTTTAGATGATGTTCAAGAATATATAAAGGTCCGTCCTACTAAATATAACTGTCCTCAAGATGAAGCCTTACTTTTTGTAACAAACTATAAAGGGAAATATACGCAGCTAACTGTTAGAGCTATACAGAAGTTATGTAACAAATATTCAAGTGCATTTGATGAGAAGCGTAGCCCTCATAAACTACGACACACATATGCTACCAATCATCATAAGGAAAACAAGGACTTAGTATTATTACGTGATCAACTTGGCCATACCTCTGTTGAGGTTACAAGTATTTATACTAATATTAATAACGAGAAAAAACGCGAGGCTGTTGATCGCTTGGAAAGAAGACAATTTGAATAAAGCATATAAATGATTAATATTTTGTGTAATTATTTATATGGGTGGAGATATGTATATATATCCACCCTATTTGTTAAAACTTTCGATATTATAGCAAGCGCAGGTAATTGAAAATAATCTTCCCACAAACTCGAAAGTGCCCTTCATCTATTTGTATAGTCTGTTTCACTCTTGTTTTGTATTTTCCGTATTGGGGGGGCTATTATTAAAAGACGACTGCTATTTATTATTTATTGAGTTAATAATCTTAGTCATAAATTCTACGTTATCTACAACAAGCAACATAATTTGTTTTCTAGCGCGAGTAACGGATTGATAGAACATTCTCTCCGGATCATAATAATTTGCTTTTCTTACTGCGATACTATTTTGATTATCATAATAAAAAGTAGAACCTACTAAAACAAGTACTTTATCAAATTCTTGCCCTAGAACTCCATGTGCATTTAAGCCTCTGTTCAGTTGCATTCTCCTTATTGCTTCACCATTAAAGTTTTGACCTGTATAGTCAATAATCTGCCACCCTTCGTTTTCCATTCCTTCTGCAAATTCTCTTGCTTGACTAATTTCATCAAAATAATGGATAGATATATTTTTAGTATTTCTACAGTATTTCATATGTTCTAAGTTAAACAATCCTTTGATAAAAGCTCCAAGTTCTTTATTTGTTCTAATCTTTTTACTTAATTTGAAATGCTGGCAATTGTTTAAAGAGCAGAGTGTATTTAAATTATTGTAATTACGTTCACGAATTGAAAGTATTTGCTTTGGATCGATAGAAAAGATCCCAATGATATTATTTTCTTTTATGTATTTAATAATAAACGCCAGCTGATTAGGATACATTCTTTGTGTTTCATCAACAAAAATAAACTGAGGATTAAGTTGTTTAATCTGTTTAACATTCTTAACAGAGATTATATTCCATTTATATTGTTGGTTTAATTTTAAATGCCCTGTGTTTAAATCCCCTGTATGGACTATAACGATATCATTTGTTTTATTGAACCCTTTTGCTAAATCATAAAGCAATAATGTTTTTCCGGTTCCGGGTAAACCTTCTATGATTGTAAACTGTGACAAGTTTTTTAGTATTTTATCCTTAAATTCTTGTTGCTGTTTTGTCAAAAAATATAATCCTGTATTGAATTTCTCTATATCATTAAAGGGTGAAACCAAGTAATAGGATGGATTAAACAAAGTATCTAAATTTGAATGGTGCTCTATTTTTTGACTAACTAAAAGTTTTTCGAAAACTTCAAAATCTACTGGATGAAGAGTTTCATCATCGGCCAATTGATATAAACTATCATCTTCTGAAATATAAGTGAATAATTTTAATTTTTTACCTAACATAGATAAATAATATTTATTTTTAACTAGCTGCTCGCGAGCAGCATCTCCTTGCATAATAGATTTTATTTCTACATTCAGGATGTAATTTTCCCCAAATCTAAGCAAATCAAATTCTTTATCTATTTGAGGTATCTTGTAACCCACATAAAAATATCCAAAGTATCTATCCAGCACAATTAAATTATCAATAAAAGCAGAAATCTGTTCAATCTCAGCATTGCTGATAGTAAAATTGAAAAATTTTTTAATTCCTTCAAAAGCTTCCTCTGGTAAATTTTTATAACTGCTCACTAAAGAATTTAAATCAATTGGTTTTTTCACTACATTCACCTACACCTATAAATTTTCTATACAGTGCTAATTACTATATTAAAAACAACTTATAATAGGGCCAACCCCACCCTTCAACTATATTTCTTAGATGTCTTGTATTCTAACATTATTAGATAAGGTTTTTAAGATATTAATATGATAAATCATTTTTCAATTCTTCTATATATACATCCTTTACTAAGTTGGAAAAACCAATATATTCTCCGAAATAACTGCTGAATTTCTTTATGAATTCTTCTCTTTCTTCTGTATGATGAGACCATATAAACATACTTCCCATCAATTCTCCTATTTCTCTTTTAATTTCTTTTAAATCATCTAGTAATATCCCTTGTGGGTAATCATTAAACCACTCTAGCCAATTCGAAATCATATCTTCCACAGAAGAATTGGCTGTCTCCGAACTAAAATTAAATTCTCTTTTTCCCGCTGTGATATATGTATCTAAATCATCCAGGATTAGACGAATAATATATGAAGTACTCACGTTTCCGATACTATGTTTCATATGTTCTCCTCCTTTTCATTTTTTTCTTCCAATAAAATATGTTTGTTATACCATTTATTTATTTTTCCTTTGTAATACTTTTCGACTTCGTAATCCGGAATCCAAATTTCACGATCATAGATGTTACTCATAACACTTTCTAAAACATCCTCATGTTCTCTCGGTTTCAATCTACGGTTATGAACCTTAATCTTCTCTATATAAGCCTCTCTCAGCCAAGTTGATATGGTTTCACGCTGTTTTTGCTTTAGTGAGACCATTTCTTATTGGTTTGTATTAATTGACCCTTAGAATTCTTTGTGTGATTCTTCATTAATCGCTACCTCCCCTTTTTTATTTTTACTTATTTCTTTTTTGAACCAAAAACACACCGCATTCCAAATCGAGTCACAGCATACATCTTACCAATTTTACGAATTGAACCTTATGAAAACTTGTCCTAGTATTAAAGCTGATAAAGACCAATTAAAGCATCCAATCAATAAAAAAAGGACTAGATGATTAATCCTAGCCCTTTTTATTATACATTAAATTAGTGTATCAACCACCGTGATCTCCAATTGATAGACCTTGAATCACTTCGTATGATTGTGGAGTCTTCGCTGTATTCGTCACACCTATAGTCAAGGTTATAGTGGTGACAATTCCCATTAAACTCAATACTACTTTTTTCATTTTAAAGCTCCTTCCTCAAAAAATTTTCGTTTCGCTTGCAATCCTAAATGGAAATACTTACTCGCCGCATGATGATTCTTTTCATCATAAAATTTTGTTCCCAGTGTCTCATAAGACTCTTGAACATCTTCATACAATCCTTCTCTTTCGAAGTAATCAATTCCTGCTAGCACTACGGTTTCAAGTATTTGAGTAGGTGAAGCGTTGTTCAGCTCTTGTAAAATGAGATATCGATGTATGAACTCTTCTTGATTTAGTTTCTTACTAATATTTAAACCGTTCACGATGAGTTCTGCTGCAACATCTCGCTCGTCCAATTTGTAATGTTCCAATGCCTTTGCATACATGGCTTTGTAATGGTTTGGGGACTTTTCAATGACTTCAGATAAATAACGAATTGCTAAAGATGATAGGTTTTGTTTAGAATACATCCAACCCAAGTTATGGCGTACCATAATAATAAACTTATCTTCTCCGACTTTTTGAAACTTGTCCATTGCAGCCGCAAAATGTTCCTCTGCTAATGACCACTCTTTTAAATTTATACAAGCTAACCCCAACAAGTTCTCACAAAAGCCGACATTACGCTCAGAATCATCATGAGCTAAAAACATTTCCTTTGCCCTTGTTGTGTACTGAAAGGAGACTAGTGAATCACAAATATCAAAATGGAATGCACCTAACTTATAATAAAATTCAGCTTTCTCAACTTCATCATGAATAAGCTCTAATAACTTTTCGGCTTGATCAAAATGTTCTTTTGCAACCTTATAACTACCAGTTCCACTAGCATGGATAGCTTTAAAGAAATGATAATAATAAGTTAAAGTGTTGTTAGAAGGAATCTCAAATGATTCTACTTTATCAAAACTACTTGTAGAAACACCTAAGTTATCAATTACATATTGATGACGAAAATCTAATAACGAATAGTATAATAATAAGTTCTGATCTTCTTCTATATTTTGCATTTTATCATCAATTTCTTCTTTTAAACGATGTGCATTACTTATGCGCCGCGCACGAATTTCCACATACCAATCATTCAATAAGCCCAGAATCTGTTCATTTCCTTTGACTGCTATATTCATAATCTACCCCCTCATTACCAATTATCATATATTCTTTTAATAATATAATAACAGAATTTGTAAGTTAATAGGCGCATTTTCAAATATATATCAACAAAATTCAGAATATTAAAATTATAATCATCAGGACTATAGTAAAACAAGAACCCCAAAATGAAATGAGATTCTTGTTTTACTGTCTAATATTCTTCTATAAACCTAGTACACTAACAATCTGACATGCTTTGGAATTTGCGATATGATAGTACATCTCTAACCCTCTTCTTTCCGAGCGGAGAATCTTGCCACGCATCTTAGATAAATGCTGAGATACAGTTGATTGAGGGACATCTAATAGCTCTGTTAATTGTGTTACATTACAAATTTTGCGGTGTTCTAGCTCCTTCACAATTTGTAACCTAACTGGATGAGCCATAATCTTTAATAATTCCACATCCGCCTCTGGGATTTTGTACATTTCATTACTTACTTGAATAGTTGTCATTTTAATTTCTCCTTTTATAATTTCGTTTTATTTTAATTATCTATTTTTAAGTATGTTGTGTTTACTTGAGTACGTTGTTCATAACCACTATATTGTTTGTTCTTTCGTCTCCCTATCCGATTTAATATATATAAGTATCATGATTGCTAAAAATCCAACAAAAGATAACATAGGTATCGAGATGAAACCGAATAAATTTAAGTAATCTTCTGTACAAGAAACCCCTACAGAACAAATCTTCATCTCACTAATAGGAAACGCTTGAATTGTAATTTGATATACAGATAACATTAAACCGATACACGCAAATGGAAATGCATACGTGCTGACGTGCGGATCTTTTCTATACATTCCTATCCCCAATATTAATACTAATGGATACATGGCCATTCTTTGGTACCAGCACAAATCACATGGCGGCAGCTTCATCCATTCACTAAAAAACAAACTAATTAACATTGCACTAGTAGCTATAGTCCAAGCAATGGCAATGTGGTACTTACGAATCCATTCCATTTTATGTTCTCCTCACACAATTTTAGTTACATTGAAGGTTTTATAATAAGGATGTGATATTATCTCAATTATCTATTTAGAACGTCACTAACTTATTTCTGTATTTGGAATAACCGGTTTCAATGGATAGTATCCAATCATTTAGATCTTCCCAGTCATACCCCTTATCTTTCAACTCTGGCGGAAAGCAATTCTCAAAATCATCACGCATTCCGTACATAGTTTCTAATGCTGTTTCTAGTGGACCGAATCTATATACAATATGTGTTTTCACTCGTTTGTTTTTCTTTTCTGCTACAACCAAATATACATATCGTCTTTCCTTTGCTAAAACGAACTTCAAAAACCCTGGTATTTGACTCATCTAAAAAATGCCCCTTTCGGTTTTCCTTACCCTTTTCTTTTGTATACGAGTAAGGAAAACAAGTGTTTTTGCCGTATTAATTTAAGAGGTGTCTCATTTTTTTGCTTTGAAAATACAAGAACACACTCATCATGACAATATTTATTACACCAGCTGCAGCTCCAATTTTTGATATAACATATACATATTCATTACCGCTAAATGGAAATAGACTCAAAAAAATAAAAAAAGTAGAAATAAAAAAAGATAAGAGCATGTTTCTTTTGTTTCCATTCATTCATGAAACCTCCTTTTGGAATAAGTATTGATATTAAGCTGCATCATTACGGTTATAATGCCGATTCTTTTCATCTACAAATCCTTTAATGCTCCACACACCAGCCTTTAATTCTTTTGCTTCTTTTTCTGCTTCTAGCATTTCAGGTAGAAATGTAGTATTAGGTCTAGAGATATAGGCTATAATCCCATAACCAGACTTGACCATTAATTCATTAATATGTATTCCGTTACAAAATACATAAGCCAATTTCC
>WPCI01376622.1_pt1 | contig 15159 bp, 33 predicted proteins | sample 5399871 | NCBI WGS metagenome assembly WPCI01 (sample SAMN12869469, study PRJNA574797) | sludge metagenome | isolation source: wastewater treatment of pH7 | place: China:Beijing | collected 2019-05-20
CCACGTTGCCGGCCGCCGTGCCAGATGTCAGCGTGGCGGCGGACCCAAGGCCAAGCGTCGTCCGCATGTCCGCCGCCGTCGCATCGTCGAGCAGACCACGGGCCGTGCTGGTGATGGTGGTCGTTGAGGCCGTACCTGAGCCTGTGAAGTAGGGGAGCGCATTCTCGCCACTGGTCACACTGGTGAGAGCCGCCAGCTCTGAATCTCCAGTCACGGATTCAATGCTGACCACTCGAGCGGCGAGCGCGTCTAGTCCACCGCCCACGGTGGTGGGGTCTGGATCTGACCAGTGCGCGCCTGTGGTGGGGGAGTATGACGTGGAGCCCCCCACCCCCGTAAGCTGGCTACCATCTACTGCAGGTAGCTTACCCTGATAGTCGAGGGCCAGGATCTTGCCGGCTGAAGTTCCGATGACGCTCATGTTCACCGGGTCGACCCAGAGGTCCGTGGTGGACACGGCCGTACCCACGAATTGAGCCAGCTTGCTTGAGCCGAGTACGGGTGTTGTCTGCAACGCACCAGCAGTCTCGGCCAAGTAGTATGCCTGGCCTGGGGTCAAGCTCGTTGACCACGACGGGAAGATTCCCCGGGTGATCACCACGCAAGTCGTGGCGTTGACCACCTCATAGACGAGGCCGTAGACCGGCTGCCCTGTGGTAGAGGCTGACGCCTTGGCTACCGTGTTGGCGGTAGACAGGTAGACTGCGTCACCAACCGAGACCGCGCCCGAGCTATTGCTCAGCGTCTCCACGTTGTCCGCGCTGGTCACGCGGACCAGTTGGGCGCCGGTGGAAGTGACGAAGCGGTCTTTGGACGCTGCGAGTAGGGAAGTCGGAAGAAGCAACAGGAGTAGGAGGGTGAGGCTTTTCATGCGCCTCAGTCTAGCAGCACCTTACCCTTGCGACTAGGGTATTGACGCTTGGGGGGCAGTTCCAGGTAGGCCGTTTGAGCCTCTTCCCTGGTCACACTGCGTGCGTACCTATGCGCGAAGACGCTGATCACGCTGGCTACGCAGACGTAGCAGATGTTGTAGCACTCCATGGTTTCTCGCCCACATCGTTTACAGGAGATCTTCCTGGAGACAACACGGGTAACCTCGAGGTTGGTGCTGACGTTCTCTGCGGTCAGGTCCAGACCCAACCGGCGACATCGCCGGATCGATCGGCCAATGCACCAAGAGCAGACATCCAAGGTCGGAAACCGACGATCTGAGCGCGGGCGGAATTGCACCCCGCACGCACAGACCACAAGCCTGACCTGAGCCCGAGTGGTGGGTGGCACCTCAACTTCGGCCACAGGGGGCGTTTCCGGCGCCGCTGGCTGAGGTTTGGGTTGCTTGGCACCCTTGAGTGGTTTCTCGAGCACAGCCCGCTGCGGCCTCGGTGGCTCAACCGCCTCGAGAATGGGGGCGGGTGGGGGAGGAAGCTCTCCAGTCCAGTCGACCTCGGAGGTCAAGAACTTCGCCTCAGCTACGGCGAGCCGGACCTTTGGGGCAACCGAGCGGTGGGTATGCTGCGCGCAGTATTTGCTCCCCGGCTCTGCGGACCTCACACACGCAAGCCCGCCGTCCTCAGCCTGGCAGGCAGGCCGACCGATCTTGAGGAGGGTGGCCCGCTTGGCACCCAATGGACACCTGATGCAGGCATGCCGTGACACGTCCATTGTTGTCCGGGCCAGAGCGTGCATCTTGGCGCAAGCAGTGCCGGACATACGGCAGGATAGTGCATCGCAGCGGAAGTTCTCCACTGCCGTCAACTCGGTGATTTCCTCGAGCAACATGCTACAAACTACAGCGCCGTCCAGCCGACTGGGAAGCCCATGAACCACTCCGCCCAGGTGGGGTCGATGTGACCGCCTAGAATCTCGCACAACGGACGGCTGTTCTTCTGCATGGTCTTCTCGGAGACCTTCCCTGAGCGCCAGTCCGAAGCACGAAGCGTGGGCAGCGCGCCCGCCACCAGCGGCGGTGCAAGTCGAGGGGCCTCAAAGGTGTGACCGCTGACCATGTAGCCGCACGGGTAGATGCCCGGCTTCCTCTGGCTGTAGGGTACCCGAGCGGACCTGCTGTCTGCCCACAGCTCACCCAGGAGTTGGGACACCCGCGGATCAACCGCGTTGCCGAGCGCATGAATGCGCTTCTTCCGCTCTGTTGGCGGCATCTCTCCTGGTTCCAGTAGGCGCTTGGCTGGCTCGGGTGCTTCCGTCTTAGCTCGAACCCGAGTCACAGCCTTGTGGACAGCCTCCTTGGGGTCCGCAAAGTTGAAGATGAACGAGTCAGGCCCAGCGGCAACCGCGCGGATGAAGATGCGGCGACGCTGATGCAGTCCACCCACCATCTGGGAGTGAAGGATCTGCCACTCTGCATCGTAACCGGCAGCGTGGAGATCCGCGAGAACCACATCGAGCCCGCGGCTGACAAGAGCAGGCGAATTCTCGATGACGACGACACGCGGCTTGGCTTCAGAAATCAGCCGCGCCATCTCAGACCACAGGCCGGACCTCGACCCCTGGATTCCAGCGCCGCCCCCTGAGACCGAGACATCCTGACATGGGAAGCCACCGGCCAACATGAACATCCGAGGAGTTTCATCATGGAGGTGAAGACCACGAATGTCTCCGAATCGAAGCACCTTTTGATGATGTCGGGCGAGGACCATGCGACAGAATGCGTCAGACTCACAGAACCACGCGGGTGCGACAGGCAGAGCCCGGTACAACCCGAGCTCGAGGCCGCCGATACCGGAGAACAGTGAGCCCAGGGAGAGCATCATGCCAAACGCACCGTGATTGTGTGGACGCTGTCCCCGTCGTCGTTGAAGCAGAGCCCAACCTGAATCCACGGGCAGCGCATGTAGACGAGGGTCACCAGAAGCTGGAGCTCGTTCCCCTTGAGTTCCCCAAGGCTGGGACACTTGCTGCGGGGGATACGGATGTAGTTGGAGGTGTTGTCGGACTCCACGGAGTCGACAATGCACGACAGTACCTGAGAGATCAGCGCCTGACGTTCTTCACCCAACCTGCGGAACCGAATCGATGGGAGATTGGCCAGGAAGTCGAGGTCTGAGGAGAGGCGATTCGGCAGGGGGAATTCAACGCGCATGATTCACCTTGTGAGCAGAGCAGTCAGTCGTTGTTGTAGATGTCGGGGATGCACCCGCACGACGTGTAGATCTTGCTGAAAAACTGCTCCATCTGCTCCACTGAGAGATCGTTGTCGTCGAGTACCACCCGATAGCCTGAGAGGTCATCATAGAAGTACACCTCGGCCGAAAGGTGGAGGCGGCCATTAGGCCACAACGACTCCAAGACGTTGATGAAGTACAGCTTGGTTGATCCATCGCGGACAACCTTCTGGGCAGCCCGACGAGCAAACTGGTCATACGAAGGCGCTGGGTAGGGTTTGTACCCGCTTGTCAACAGATCCTCGAAGATCATTGTCTCTGACTCAACTTTCCCCACGCGAGGCCGCGACCTCGCATGGTCATACCTGGTTGGTTTGTGTCCTTTCGCACGTCGATCCGCTCGCGCAACTGGTCTGGCGTCTCTCGTCCGCACCTGTCCACGATCGCGGCATACGCCTTGGACAGCACGAGATCATCGTCCCCCATCACCGCGTCGGCGAGTTCGAGGTGGAGTAGATCCTCCTCTGCGCAACGTGTATGCCAGCGCAAGAAGACGTGAGCGTGCGAGATGAGGCGTAGAGTGAGTTGTTCGTGGCTGTCGTGACGCAAGAGCTCGCCACAGAAGACACAGCGATGTACTCCGCGATTCACGTCAACTCCTTGAGCGCCGAGTCCAGGTCCTGGCGTGCGACGCTCATCGCCAACTCCAGGCGTAGGGCGAACACTGAGTTCCAGGTGAACATCTCGGTGAGGGACTCAGCCAGACTCTCGCTGGAAAACGTGACCTCCGAGTCCTCAACGTGGCACGTCCACGTGCGCGAGCTCTCGAAGCGGTCGTAGTGGCCGAGTACCGCGTAGGCGTAGACCCCGTGCGGCAAATCGAAGCGCCACTGATCTTTGGTGATTGTCCGCGCCCCCAGTCCAGTCAGGATTGCCGACTCGAGATCCGTGAGATCGGACGCCATCAGCGGGCCCCCAGGATCTTGCCCAGGTACGCTTCGCCTCGCCGCGTCAGAGTCCCTGTCGCGTCGATCATGCCTGTGAAGCGGAGCTGCGTGACCAGGCGCCGAACGTAGCTGTCGTGGCGGCGGATGAGCGCGGCGAGATCATAGGACGACAGGCGCGAGTCCGAGCCTGAAAGGTAGTAGAGGACCTGATCGAGGGGGCGCATACAAACTCCGTGTAGTGGTGGAGAACATCTACCACAGTTCCCTCACCATCAGCAACAAGAAATGTTGCGCCAAACTACTTCTTCTCTGGGGAGTACTTGATGACGAGTTGAGGTAGGCTCGATCGGGAGACGTTCAGCCCGTGGGCTGAACAAAGCCGAAGCAGGTGACCCTTCTGGGCCGGACCACAGATGGAGAGCAGGCGCACCAGTTCACTCGTGAGCTGGATGTCGTAGAGCAGGTCGAACTCGTAGGGCAGCTTTGGATCCCAGGCGTCTGGGAAGTCCGTGAGTCCAGGAAGGAGCTCGTACTGCGCGAGGAACTCTTCAGCGGGAGCTGACTCCTCGTGTCGAGGACTCCCAGGTCGTGATTCCGTGTAGAAGTGGATCCTCATGGGGACCCCGCCTCCCCCATTCGTGCCAACAACTTGGCCTGATTTCCTGTGGCGGTAGAAGAACCCGATGCACGGAAGGTCACCGACATGGGCCTGCATCACGATACCCCAGGATACTTCGCCTGAAGCCTAGCGAGCTCTGCGAGCTCGAGCGCCCTGGCCCGGACCTCTCGAGCGGCTTGACGCTCCTGCTCAGCCGCATCGCGTTGCTGTGCGATAGTGCGGAGTAGGTCATGAACCGAAGTCCTTGATCCTTCGACCTCAACGAACTCCACGACCTCGGCCGTCTCTGGGTAACTATCGCTGGACCAAAGCTGCTGTAGATGTAGTTTGATGTGGCTAATGTTGGACCACACCTTGCCACGCTTGGACCAGCGCGGCATCGAGCCGCCTGTCGAGAAGAGACCAGTGGCGAGATCCCGAATCTTGAAGGCGCTCATTTCGGCTCCGCCGCACAGTAGACGCTGAAGTCGATTTTGTTGTGAAGAACTTGGGCGCGGGTGATTGGGTTCAGCGCGGAGATGTGGCGCGCCATGTTCTTGCCATGGTCTGATTCGGAGAAGTTGCACTGTGGGCAGCTCACCAAAGAATTTCCTCCAACCTGCCTGATGTTGAAGCCGGCGCCACAACCACAACACGTCGTTTCCAAGTACGCGATGATGATCATCCTCAGCCCCACCCCTACCCCGTAGACAGGCTGCGCGGCTTCAGCGCCATGTAGACTCGTGTCCCGCACACCGTGCATACGATGTAGGTGTAGGTGTTGGGCTCGCGGGGGTCACTGACGTGCTGGAGATCAGCCCCCACACACTCGAACTCGCCGCGGCAGTTGAGGCAGCACCCGACATAAACCTGCTCTTGAGGAGGTGTCCCCCGCTTCGTCATCTTGATCGCCATGCTAGACCTTCTTGTAAAAGCGCCGGCTGAGACGCCAGAGTAGAACCCTGATGAAGTGCCAGGGCTTCGGGGAGAAGGGCTCGAGCTCATCGCTAGACCACCCGTAGACCTCACCAGAGTCGTGACGAACGTAGCCTCCGCCGCCTGGCCGTTCACCATACGGATCAGACAAAAGCCGGCCAGTGCGGAGGAAGTCGGCCTTCGCGTAGATCCCGTCCGTGCGGTGCATCCGCACCCAGGTTGTGTGGGTAGATTTGTGGCTCATCACATCTTGTCCGCTTCGATGGCCGACTCGATGTCAGCCCAGGTTGTGAGATGGTACGCAACGTCGAGATTGCAGTGCGAATCTCGCACAACCTCGACATTGACTTCGATACCGCCTGCAGTGGGGATGACGTAAACACGAACAGCGGGGCCGACACGCCGTCGGAGGCAGACCTCGACAACCTCCTGGTCATCCGCGACAACTTCCACTGACTGCATGGTCAATCCTTCTCGCCCAACAGGAAGTTGTTGGTGAACTTCCCATACAACAATTCAGGTAGGGCGACAATCAAAATGTTGCACTGTCAGGAGCCTTCGCGCAGGACATCTTGAATGGTCTGACGCACAGTGGCCTCGAATTCCTCTTTGATCAATGCCTGCAAGGCGTCATCCAACATCTCCTCGATGATGGCCTTGATTGCCCGCTGTGTCTTGGGCCTCCGCAGTAGCGCCTCCATATGCGCTCGGACCACCTCAAGCGGGAACTGCTGTCGAACGACCTCTTCAGTTGCTATCCGTAGTTCTCGCACGAGGGGGTGGTCGGCTCTCACACTCACTTCCCCCCACTTGTCGTGAATGCCGACAAGGTTGGAGAGGATCTCGCTGTGATGCGAGCTCAGAAGTTGCTCAAGATCCCTGAGCAGCAAATTTTGGACTCGGGCAGCGGTGTTGACTTGGGCATCAGCTTTCAGCCGCGCCATCCTGGTCAGCACCAGCGCCTTGATCTCGTCTTCAATTCGTGTGGGCATGGGCCCCTCCTTTGTTGGTGCACGCTTCTACTACAGAGCAGGGGAACGCGCAACAGTTAATCGTGGGTGACTGCCAAAAAACCACACATTAAGCACCGCTGGAGCTCGTCCCCACCAGCCGTCAAGCTGTGGAAGCGGAGGCTGTGGCCCTCAGCCGCGCACTCCTCTATCAGGAGGCGGCGGAGCTCGAGGTACTTTGCGTTGTGCGGCGCCAAGATGGCGAGCAGCTCAGCCTGCTCTTGACGGTCAAGTTCGACCCTACGTTCCCAGATGGTCATGTGCGCCTCCTCAGCGGCATTGGGGGAGGTGCCCCCGTGGGTCGGGGGGTCGCTCACTCCATTCGAAGAAGAGGTCTTCTGGCGTCAGTAGCAGATTTGCCTCGAACATGCGCTGCTCGCGTGGCGTCAATGGGCCAACGGCTCGCGAAAGCATGGGGTACAACGGGTCTTGTAGCACGTTCTTCGTCACGTTCCTCCGCCGCTGCTCTCGGTTAGGCGCATTCTGAATCCTGGCAACCATTAGGACACCCCGTCGTGACTTTCGGCTTACCGTGTCGCGTAACCTTCCACGTTTTCCGCGCTGAACTCGATGCGCCACACCCACGGATTGGCGTCCCACCCAAGACCCTTCGCGGCGTACGCGGAATTCCAGACCGCGCAAAAACGAGTGCTCGCACCGAACACCTCGTACTCCTCGCCCACGGAGAACCCTTCCCGCACCGCGTCCTCTTCGGTGATGTCCTGCACCCGCTCGACCGTGACCGAGAGGACCCGGCGGCGTATGCGCGCGGCCCAATCAGGCATATGAATAGACGGACGCCAATGCACCATCTCCGCGTCGCCGGGCTCGGCATCGTCCCACCCGCCCGGCTTGCGCAACGGCGGGTCATGGTCGGCGCGGTACTCCACGCGGCCGCCGTGGTACGTGCTCTCGTTCCACTCCTCGTCATCGTCCCGAACGGCGGCCCAACACTCCCGCCCGATGAGCAGGTCGCCGGGGGCGCAGGGGAAGCGCGCGTACCAGTGGGTTCCAGGCATGTAGTACGGTACGGTGAAGCACGCGGCCGGAACGCTCCTGTGGTATTCGCGGAACCGCGCCCCGGTCGGCGGCGAGCCGCCGAACACGTCGAGAATCGGCCGCCGCGTGACGGTCTTGCGGCCCTCGACGATGGCGCGGGCCATCTGGTCGTTGAACAGGAATCGGACGGTCTTCATTTCTGGCTCTCCGCCACGCCTTGCGCTCTCGTGCCGTATGGCGTCGCGCAAAAGCGCACCACCGACGCCGTGAAGACCGCGGGTGGTAGAATGATGAGAAGGTGAATGAGTACCCGCCTGATTTTCTCGGCGGCATGATTCGATGACATGCTGATGCCGGGCCGCGTTTTTGTGGGACTGGTGGTGAAGTTCTCGGCAAGTCTGCGCTGTTCGGCAAGTTCGCTTTCTGTCAGCGGAGGGGGCTGTTCAATCACGGCGTCGCCTCCATCAAGACGCCGCCAGAGCCGCCGCACTTGGGACACTCCCGCGCCCTCAACCGCTCGACTTCGGCCCGCAGCGCATCGCGCTCGATCTCGATCGCTGCGACATCCAACTGCAGTCGCTCGACCTTGAGCTGCGCGTTCTCCACGGTGCGAGCAACGAACGACTGCAACCGAGCGAGCTCTTTTTGCATGGCGATCATCTTGGTTGCGGTCGGATTGGCCAGTCTCAGATCGCGAATATCGGCCTCGAGTTTACGAATGGTCGCGATGGAGCGGGTACATTGACGCTCATACGTGCTGACCCAATCAGAAACTTCGGAGTCGAGCCGCTCGACCTCGTCGAGCAACTCGGGCAGGGCGTTGACGGCCCCGGCGATAAGAGCGGCGTCAGCGACTGACATGAAAGAGTCTTCGCAGATGCCTTCTTTGTAACCATCCGTCGTGACGTATCCGATGCCGTACCCTCGTCCGGCCCGTGTCAGCGGATATACCTCCCATGGCCGCGAGGGTGTCGCTGCATTGATCAGCGCGCGGAGCTCCTGGACATCTGCCATCATTCACCACCTTTCCGCAACGCTTTCAAACGCTCAACCTCCGCCTGCAGACGCGCGTTTTCCTCACGCGCCTTGTCGTTGTTTCGGTTGGCGCAGTAGAGCTGAAAGTTGAGGCGGTCCCGCACATGCTCGAGGTCGACCATCGCCGAGTAGATGGCCTGACTGTTGTCGCGAGCCACTTCACACTCATGCGAGACCGCCGCGACCTTCGACTTCAACTGCTCGACTTCGGCCAGCAACGCGAGCCGTTCGGTCTCGGAGGCGTGCAGGCGGTCGAGCAGCGCGCGGAGCTTCTGGACATCTGCCATCACTTACCGCCTTTCATCACGGCGTACCTGCTCACGGGCTGACCCGGCAGTAGTGGACGATGACCGACGTGTCACCCGTGCCGACGATGCACAGGCCGTCCGCCTCGACCACGTCCCGCGCCCTGGCCTGCATGCAGACCGGACCATCCCCCGACACGCCCTGGACCACCCGCATCGACCCATCGGTCCTCAGGTGCCCGACAGCCCCCCCAAGGGCGAAGGCTGCAGCCACACAAATCGGCGCCACCAGATCACCCAGTCCGTACCACATTTCGTCCTCCTTCGTGCGGTGCCCGTCACTCGACCGGCTTCAGCGCGTCGAGCACCCGCTCTGCCTGCGCCACACTCAGCGGCAGCAGGATGACCGGCGCATCCACGAGCGGGAGCGTGTCGTTCAGCTTGGCGCGCAGGGCCATGGCGCGGTGCGCCAATTCGAGGAGGTCGGCGAGTTGCCCTGCCTTCTCTGCGCCATGCGAGATGATCTTGAGGTGGTTGAAGTAAACATCGGGCTCAAACCCGAATGCCTGAATCCGCTTGCCAGCGGCTTTCACGCGACAAGCATCCTCCTCGCGCTGTCGTGTACGGGTATTGAATGCCGCAATTGCGGCGAGGCCATTGACTTCCGACAGGATGGAGCCGAACTCTTTCGAGCCATACGCTGTATGCACCCGCCCCGAGGTCACCTTGGTGACTTCTGTGCGTACTAGCTCAACATCGAGTCCGTCGACAATCGCGTTCGGACGCCAGTTGCCGATGTGGCAGTAGACGACGTCGCCCTTCTTGAGCGACTGTGCTTCTTTGGTGGTCATTTCTGATTCTTCACCCACCAGATGTGGTTGTGCTTGCCGACATTGATCTTCACTCGAGGACTCCTTCAGTTCAGGTTGAAGCGAGCCTAACCCAAGAGGGCACATGGTGCAACAGTTTTGTTGCACCCCCCACGAACTTTGTCAGCGGCTGGCGGTCTGCTCAGCCGGCGGCCTCCGGCCAGGCGGCGAGCAGCTCCGCCCGCAGGCGCCGCATGTTGACATGCGCAGTGGAGATCTGCCGACTCGTCATCTCGAGCCGCTTGGTCAACAAAAGGTGCTCCTCCTGAAGACGGCGCTCCTCAACCACCGCATCTTGAAGCTGGTTGACTAGGTTGGCGACCAGCGATGGTAGTTGTGTGGGTGCAGCATCCTCTTTGGTGGGCGACACGATCTTTGTGTGCCACCGAACGTCCTCCGGGCTGACGGGGAGACCGTCCGAGGCCAGGTAGCCACCAGCGCAGATCAACTCCTGGAGCCCATAGCTTCCGCCGAGGATGGCCATGTACCTGCCATCCTCGGTCGGGGGACCGATTCGCGCGCTCATTTTGGTGATGGTCATGTTGTCGTTGCTCATTGCACAATCTCCCAGCGGACAGCCACCTGGCCGCAGCAGTAGAAGAACGTGTAGCCCAGCGCCTCGAGTTCACGGCGAAGGGCGGGGGTTGGTCTGAAACCCAGGACGGCGTAGTTCGTGTAGCGGAGCGACGCCGCGAGGATGGCCTGCGCAGCCTGCTTCCGGCGCCGAAGGCGCGAAGCTCGTTTGTCTAGCAGCGCGCTTGCGGGGGGGAGAGGGATCAAGGTCATGCCTTGGTCGCAAAGGCGGCGATGCGCTCGCCGAGAACCTTCGAGTAGCTGGTCATCCAGGCGAGCTGGGAGGCCACCAGGTCCTGCTCACTCCCGGGTAGAAGGGCGAAGGAGGGGAGAGACATCTCGGCGCGCAAAATCGCAATGCGCGCATCGAGTTCGACCTTCTCTGTGAGGAGCTTGCTCTTCGACATGATTCTAGACCTCCTTGTGGCGCGGATTGCGCGGCAGGTGGACGTAGTGCCCACACGCTCGCCGAAGTTGAACGGTGTACCCGGCGGCAGAGAGCTCCTCGAGCACCCAGTCTGGGAAGTAGTGCATGAAGGGGAACCCGGGCATACCCGCCGCCTCACAACGCTGAAGGTGCTTGAGCAGGCTCTCAAGGTCCTTCTTCCAGGTGTCGGGGCGCTCGTGGCTGGTCATTCGGCCCCCACCCCTTCCAGACCGCCCATCGCGGGTGAGTAGGGAATGATGAAGGCGCCGCGCCGCACACGGTTCCATGCGAACTTGGGGGTGGCCCCCTTCTTCACCCCACAGCGCGTGGTGAGGTACCACCACGCGGCCTGCTCAATGTCTCCACGGTCGAGAATGGGCTTGTTGATGACGATGTTGGGACACCCAGGATTGCCAGAAGCCTCGACGACGAAGTAATCCCAGAGTGCTCCAGACCGAATCAGGGTGCTGAGCTCTTCCGCGCGGATGTAGTATGGATCGACAGGCTTGTCGGGGAACTTGGCGCGGTGCTTCGCCAGGATGGCCTTGTCCATCTCGTAGTCCTCGACGAAGTCGGACACGCTGATGAACGTGGGGCCGAGCTTCAGGAGTCGCCCCTTGCTGGTATGGGCCTTCACCCAGGTGTCGCTCCAGTAGACCCTGCGCCCGACCTGCAAGCCGTCATGGGTGTAGAGTCGAACCTTCTTCTTGCTACTCACAAACTACCCTTCCCGTAGTTGTCGTGCCCCGCGGCCAACGCCGCGAGGTCGTCGTCGAGCTCAGCCTCGGCGGCGAGGTCATCGGGGTCGTACACGACGTTCCTCGCCGGCTCATCCAGGATGTAGGCCATAGCCTGCGGACTGAGGATGCCAGCCGCCAGCACGTTCAGCAGGCGGAGGAGCAGCGCGTCTCGCTGATTGGGGTTGGGGTGGTACAGGCGGGCGAAATCCGCGACCGTCATGAGCGTGTTGTCTCTTTTGACTCGAAGTCTGGCCATGATCCTTCCTCAGTAGTCGGTCAGTTGCAACATCCGCCCGAAGACGACCGCCTCGTCGTTGAGGGCTTCCACCTTGAGCCTCAGCGCATCCCACTTGTCAAGGAGCTCCTGTGCGACGAGTTCCGGCGGGTGAGCGTGGTACTCTTCGGCATAGACGTAGGCAGCTATGGGGGCCATCCCGGCCGAGGTGCAGTAGATGTAAACGCGGTACACCACAGCCCCGGAACCGAGCGGCTTCCCGCTCAGCGCGCAACAGCCCAGGAGCGCGTTGGACTCGTTGACCAGGGCAACGAAGCGCCCTTTGTCGGTGGAGAAATGAAAGTGGGTGTCGTACGGGACGTGCTCATTCCTCATCGGTAGCCTCATTTTCTTTTTCGGCGGGTTGGGGTTCTAGCGCGGCGGCCACTGCATAGTCGCGGGGAAGCATGGCCGGGAAGAGCTCGGTCCCGCCATGACGGATTCGTGAGGGTCCGCGCAGTGCAATGATGTACCCATTGCTCCTCAGCCAGTCGAGCATCTTCCCCGCGCCGACCTCCTGTTCGGTCACGTGGCTACTCCCCCGCCACTTCGCGCAGCAGCTTCTCGGCGGCGCGGGCGCGCTGGTAAGCCTCAATCAGGTGATACTCGACCGCCTCGCAGATGCTGGCGGGGTGATCGTTCCAGGGGGCGACTTCGTTCTGCATTGTCTCTACTCCTGTTCGACGGGGGTAAGGCCGGTGAAGCTGTGCCCACCAGTCTGCTCCACGGGGGTGACCTTCGGGCACCTTCTGCGCCAGCCGCAGGCCCTTGTAGGCATCCTCGCGTTCGGTGGGGACAAAGCCGAAGTTCTCGATGACGGCGGCGGAGCGGATTTCCATGGTGTTCTCCTCAGTGGTGTAGGGAGAGCATGCCCTAACCCAGGAACTGTTGCAAGAGAAATGATGCAGGAGACGAAGGTGCCGGTCTCGAGGAAGTCGGGGGGGCGGCGGGTACAAGCAAGTGTCGCGTTCTCCCCAGGGGTACTTTATCGCCTCTACACGAAATGACCAAAGTGTTGCAATAGAAAACACCGGAAAACTAATTAAAAAAATATTGCAAGAATTAAGAATAAATTAAAAGAAAAGTCAACCACGAGGGTACCCCCGGCAACTGTACTCGGGGGCACCCCCCAGCTCGTAGCTGCCCACCACACACCCTTTCTGCCAGGGGCCGTCGCCTTCACACCCTACTTGCCCGGATCCCTCAGCCACACATTCCTTTTGTAGCCTCCTACATGTCCTACTTGCCAGGATCCCTCAGCCACACATCCTTTTTGTAGCCGCTCCCTCCGGGAGAGCTGTGTGCGCGCCACGCAAGGGTACCCTCTCGCCTTCTAAGGTACGTTGCAACATTTGTGCCAAACTTGAGCCGCGCTAGAAATCCCGACTAAATTAGTGTGTGAATCTCCGGTTACTTGGCGCCACGAAACGGTAACAGTAGCGATCGACCTAGTGCCGCAACACTTTGCGACGAAAAACACGAGATTCCTAACAAAAGTCAATTCCGAAAAAGTAACGTTCTGTAAAAACTAACATTCTTGGAAAGTGTTGCGGTTGTTGGGTCTGCGAACATTTTAAACTTCTGAAACACATTGGCACGATGCCTGCTAAGTAGTTCAAGCGTCGCACGATGCGACGAACCGACTCCGCTTCGTACGGAGTCAAAACCCACACCGGGAGAAACCCCCGGCGGAAACGCGCGCTCCGTTAGTGCGCGCAAAGGGAAAAAGCAAATGGGTGTCAAGAATCCCCCCCCCGGTCTCTACTATCCCCCGCCCGCCGCCGAAAACAACGTCGACTATTCGATCAACGGTATCGAATTGTTCAAGATCGATTTCGATCAGTACGAAGCGGACAAAGAGGCGGTCGGTGGCCTGCGCAAGCTCGCCGAGTCCCTGAGCGTGGTAGTCGCCTTCGGGATCAAGGTCGGCGCCCCGGTTCCGCCCGAGTACGGAGCGTTGTGTGCGGCCCTCAAGCCCCTCATTTCGAAAGCACGGATCGAGGCCTGCGAAACCTCGGGGCATGCCGCAGCGAAGTTCGCGAAAAAGTAATTGGTCCCCCCTTGCGGGGGGTCGACTACCGGACCTTTTCTAAGCCTGCACGGGCCTGCGCCACCCTATTGAGGGGGCGCCGGTTCGTAGCAGGCTTTTGGCGTGAAAGCTATGCAATACGTTACCGCCGCCTCCTCACCATTCGTTTCCGCTCTGCAAAGCGCGGTTGCGCGCTTTTTGCGCGCAAAGCGGTTGGCTGCTAACGCCGCGCGTCGCAACGCGCGCGCCGAGTGGCGCGAACGCGACGACGCAAACCGGATCGGTATCAGGGGGCAGATCCTACTTTCGGATTTGCTCCGAGTCCCAGCCGGACGGCGTCGAAGGGTGGCACACGAGGCGGTCGCCCGAGACGCGCGCCTTTGCGCGCATTTGGCGAATCAGCCTGAGTGTCCGCCGTATGTGCGTGGACCCCTAATCAGCGCGCTGATAGCAGCAAACGAACCCATTGCGCCGGCGGACGCGGTATCCCCGCGCTCCGCCGCGTTTGGTACCGCCCGTTATCGCGCCTGCGGTACGGGTCGAGAGCGCGCTGCAAAGCGCGCTCGAATCGAGATCTCCAGACCCGAAGGGGACGCCTAACGGCGACCCCCGTCCCCCTGCGATAGCGCGCTCAACTGCACGCACCCTACGGGGCGTTGACCGATCCTTCCCCGGGGTCGGCGATGCCTAAGCGGTAACGTATACCGCCGTAGGAATCGCATGTTCTATGAAAATCGAGATGCCCGGTGGATAGAAGTATCCGTCCCGCTTTCCCGATCCGGTAGGTCCTGGGCTGCTGATATATGCAGTTTTGGTTCACCAAGTAGTAACGTCGTGAAGATGTCGCAAACGGTGTGCTGATTCCATGCAACGTCGGTTTTGCGCTGCAAGTCGCGCAAACATGAGATGTCGCGCTAAATAGGTCCCCTAGAAACCGCCGGATTCGGAAAGCGGACAGGCTGTACGCCCATTGAGGTCATATGGGCTAGTCGCGTCCTGAACGATTATCAGGACCGCACCTAAATCTCTCGCGAGATTCCAAGTAACAAGCGAGAGACACGGTGCGTTAAACACTCTCGCGAAAGCGATTCCCCGCGCGCCCCCCCGCGCGCTTTTTTCTAGTCCCTTGAAACCGCAAGGCTTGAACGCGGTTTCAAGGGATGGGACGAAAGCAACCGGGGGGCGTAAGGGGAAAGGTGCGTTCTACGCACCAACGGTTGAGAACCGTCCATAGCGCTTTCCCCCGCCCCACAATCGCAAGATGGGGAAGCGGGGGAAGCGAGTTAGGAGAGCAAGCGCCCGCACCCTACCCTTCCCCGGGTCTATCCCGGACGGCTAGGTTGTGCGGATATGCT
>WPCI01390136.1_pt1 | contig 15139 bp, 13 predicted proteins | sample 5399871 | NCBI WGS metagenome assembly WPCI01 (sample SAMN12869469, study PRJNA574797) | sludge metagenome | isolation source: wastewater treatment of pH7 | place: China:Beijing | collected 2019-05-20
AAGTTTGATTAAGCAGGCATCATCAGCGTCAGGGTCGAGCGTCTGGGCGTATGGTTTTAGTTTTTCCAGCAGTTCGCCTACTTCTGCAGAAGTGAATTTTTGATGCACCAGGCTGGCGAGTGTTTCGGATATATTGCCGCGGTCTTCAGCGCCACCGCGTGGCATGTACACCTGTTGATCCCAACCCAGCACGGCTTCAGCATGGGCGAGGTCGGTCACTTCCGTGATGATCTTTTTAAACTGAGCGAATTCTTTTTCCATATCAGTTCCTAATGGATTCAGGCAACTTTCCAGCGCAACGGCTTTTCGTTGAGCGCGTTAACAACTTCTTCGGCAATATCGTTTGCTGCGCGGAATTGAGCTTCTACGGTTTGCGCGCCGATGTGCGGGGTGTCAATCACGCGCGGGTGAGAGACAAGATCGGATTCTCCTGGGGGTTCGGCAGTGAAAACATCCAATGCTGCGCCTGAAACCTGCCCCGAGTTTAGCGCTTCAAGCAGCGCTGCTTCATCAATGACGCCACCACGGGCAGCACAGACGATATAAACGCCTTTCTTCATTTTGGCAAATGCCTCGGTGTTTAACAGGCTGCGTGAATCAGCGGTGAGCGGCATGTGCATCGTGATCAGGTCGGATTTTTCCAAGAGTTCATCCATGCTGACGGGCTCAGCGCCGCGTTGCTTAATTTCTTCGGCTGTGATTAATGGATCATATGCCAGAATCTTCATCTCAAATGCTTTGGCGCGAGCTGCCACGGCTGATCCGATGCGGCCATAGCCCATCACGCCCAATGTCTTGCCAAACAATTCGTGGCCTTCAAATTCTTTTTTCAGCCATTTACCAGATTTCATTGAAGCGTCAGCCCGCGGAATTTCTCGCACGATGCTCAACAACAAGCTCATGGTTAATTCTGCCACTGCCACGGTTGTTGCCAGCGGTGAGTTGACCACAGTTACATTATGGGTTTTGGCTGCCGCCAGGTCAATATTATCTACACCGACGCCGGCTCTGCCGACCACTTTGAGTTTTTTGCCAGCATCAAACACAGCGGCAGTTACCTTGGTTCGACCGCGCACGATCAGGGCATCATACTCTCCGATAATTGTTAACAGATCATCGGCACTAATCCCGCTCTTGTCATCCACTTCTCCTGAAGCTCCCAAAATCGCTTTGCCGTTTTCCTCCAACCCATCGGTTAACAAAATTTTCCAGACTGACATTAGCAACTCCTTTGATTGTGATGATTTTTGAATTTCTATGATTTGATTGTACCTTAATAGCAATTTAATGATTAACGCCATGATCGTTTGGTGTACGAATGGTAAAATCCTCTCATGCAAAAAATCAAAACAAAAGCGCTCATGCGGGTAAACCCGCGGCTATTGGCTGTTGAAGCGCTGCAGCGTTGCGCCCTCGGCGAGTGTAAAGGCGCTTGCTGCGTTTTCGGCGTTTGGGTCGACCTGGGCGAGATGGAAGATATCATGCAGCACGCAGCCCTGATTTTGCCGCATATGCCAGAAGATGCCCGCAACCCAGGCGAATGGTTTGCACCGGTTGAGTGGAATGACAACCGCAGCCCAAGCGGTAAAGTAATTCATACTGCGGTGGAAAACCGCCCCGACCATTATGGCCAAACCGCCTGCATCTTCTGTTTGTCTGATGGGAAATGCGCGTTGCAGGTTGCTGCAGATGCCAATGGGTTTCATCCCTGGCGCTTTAAGCCTTTTTTCTGTATTCTTCATCCGCTCGATCTGGATGACAAAGGGCGTATCACCCTTGATTCATTGGAGAATATGATGAGCGAAGCCGGAAGCTGCGTCAGACCGGCAGATGCAGCGCAGCCTTTATTGGATACTTTCGAACCCGAGTTGAGGTACCTGATGGGTGAGAACATTTATGCTGCGCTCAAGGAGCTGGCTGAAGAAAACACCCCGCCACCGTCAGCGCTGCGGCTCGATTGACTAACCCCTCTCTTATTGTCTTTAATCATGAACTCAGGCACTGCTGCTGATGTGTTTACAAATCTGTCTGTGCCCCCTGAAATCGGAACTTTAATCGGGTAGAATTAGTCACTATTAATAATATGAGGAAAAACACTCGATGAAGAAGCTTTTAACACTCTTGACAGGGTTCACCATTATTTCCACGCTACTGCTGGCGAATTTCGGCAGCGTTTCAGCTTACGCATCAGAAGCCGATGGCGATGCTGACCGCCCCTTGTGTCTGCCCAATTTTTCAGAAAGCGTTGGCGCTGATTGCCTTGAGGCTGGACCAATCGCTAAGCTGCAGGAACTCGCCGCCATGGGGATCACTTATCCTAAAGCGCAGATTTACGCCTCATTAACCCCTTACGAACTGGCAACCACTCCTTTTTCATACGCGCAGTTAGTAGATGACCGCGCGATTCCGCTTTATGCGACGGTTCAAGATATCGAAAATGGCAGCTCCACCGGTCAGCTTCCCAAAACCAGAATCAAGTATGTGGCGCTAAAAGACAGCCTGGAAGTTCACGGACAGAAGTATTACCAAATTGCTTCTACCGAGTGGCTCAGCGCAGAATATGCGAAAAAGATCGCTCCTCCGAACTTTCAGGGTTATATCTTCAAACAAAACCCAACCGTCAATTTTGGCTGGATTATCAATGAATTCATCAGCCGCACCGGCCCAGGATATCAATACCCTGAAACCGGTGTGCAATACTGGCGCATGGACAATATCATCATTTACGATTCAGCCATCACCAACGATATTGAATGGGTGATGATTGGCTATAACGAGTGGGTCGAGCACCGTGTTACCTCGCGGGTCATCCCCAACTACGAACGCCCCGAAGGCGTACCGGTAGACAAGTGGATTGAAATCAATCTTCACGAACAGGTGCTATTGGCGTATGAGGACGGCAACCTGGTTTTTGCCACGCTCATCTCCTCGGGAGTAGACCCGTTTTTCACCCAGCCTGGCGTGTTTCAGGTCTACAAGAAACTCGAATATGACCGCATGAGCGGGTCTTTTGAAGCAGACCGGTCTGACTATTATTATCTCGAAGAAGTCCCCTACATTATGTATTATGACCAGGCGCGCGCCATTCATGGCGCCTACTGGCAGTCGCTGCTTGGCTACCAACGATCGCATGGCTGCGTCAACCTTTCGGTTGCCGATTCACATTGGCTTTATGATTGGGCAAACGACGGTGATTATGTTTACGTTTGGGATCCTTCCGGCAAAACGCCCACAGACCCCAGTTTCTATGGGGCTGGCGGTTTCTAAACACACTAATACTCGTGCAGGTTGACGGATGGAATTAAAATGAATTTCAGCAGCACCAACCTGATGAAACCTTTAGATTAAAGGAAAAACAAAATGAAAACGAAAAAATTGATGACCATTGTCGTCGTGACTGTGCTCGCTATTCTGGTATTGGCTGCTTGTTCGTCAGCGCCGCCAACTGCCGAAAGCACACCGGCTCCTACCCAGACCCCCTATGTGGTCGTGGTGACTGCTACCCCGCAGCCCGTTACCGAAACAGCAGCCCCAACCGAAGAGACGGTAGCCGCTACGAAAGAAATTCCCACAGAGGAAAGCCCTTCTGATGGCGGCGACGGCGATACCGAGGCGCCTAAGTTCTTTCGTGATGAATTTGAAGGCAATTTAGACAACTACAATCTCATGCTTTGGACAGGACGCTTTGGAAAAACGGACGTGTTTATTGAAGATGCAAGGCTTAAGTTCCGGTTGAACGCCATTTACCTTGCCCCATATTTGGTTTACACACCGCACACTTACACCGATGTGCGCCTTGAAGTGTTGACAGAAAACCTGGCGGTTAATGAAAACCACATGACGTTGGTTTGCCGCTATGACGAAGACCGCGGCTGGTATGAATTCAATATTGGCAGCGACGGTCTCTTCAGGATCAACTATTACGATGCCAAGGTTCTAAAGAATTATGTACGGCTTTGGAACGGTGGCTCAAATGATATTAATTTGGGCAGACAATTTAACAAAATCACCGCTGAATGTGTTGGCTCGCAGCTCTCTTTGTATGTCAATGATGTGCTCTTGAAAACCGTTGAGCATAAAGACTTGAGAGAAGGACGTGTGGGACTTGGCGTTTCATCTTTCAGCTCAACCCCTGTGCAGGTAGATTTCGATTACTTTGATATCAGTCAACCCTGATTCAAACTTCTCCACCAAACGAGAACTCCAGACAGGCGCTTAATCGGCGCCTGTTTTTATTTTCCATACCCAATTGAAAGCGGATTCGCCAAGCAAAGAGCATGACTCGGGTATAATTGGCGCATGAAGTTATCCCTTGCTGAAGTTGAACATATCGCTGAATTAGCTCGCCTGCAACTGACGGATGAAGAAAAAGAACGTTACCGCCAGCAACTTTCAGCTATTCTTGATCACGTCAGGCGCCTGCAAGAACTGGATACCAGTGGTATACCGCCGACCGCCAGTGTGCTTTCAGATTTGGGGCTGCTGCGGGAAGATGAGCCGCTGCCGAGCCTGCCGCTTGAGGAAGTGCTTGCCAATGCGCCAGAGGTCAATAAAAAGCAATTCCTCGTTCCACCGGTGCTTGAATGAGCCATTCATTAACGCGCCTCTCTGTGCATCAAATGCTTACCGGGCTGCGAGCGGGTGAATTTTCATGTCGCGAGCTGGTTCAAGCGCATCTTGAACAGATTGAAGCGCTCGAACCGCGCATCCACGCCTTCATCATTCTTGAGGCTGAGCGTTCTTTAAAATTGGCTGATGCGGCCGATGAAAAATACATCAACGCACGCCGGAGTACCTCAAACGAACTTCCACCACTGCTCGGGTTACCCATTGCCGTTAAAGACCTGGTAACGGTGAAAGGCATGCGCTGCACATGCGGCTCAGCAATGCTGAAGGATTACACGCCCCCCTTTACGGCAACAGCGGTGCAGCGCCTGGTAGATGCAGGCGTCATTATTATTGGTAAAACCAACACCGATGAATTTGCCATGGGTTCATCTACCGAGAATTCGTACTACGGTGCTACACATAATCCCTGGGATACTGCGCGGGTTCCGGGCGGGTCTTCAGGCGGGAGCGCGGCGGCAGTTTCTGCAGGGATGGTGCCGGCGGCAATTGGCTCTGATACCGGTGGTTCGATTCGGCAGCCGGCTTCTTTCTGCGGGGTGACGGGCATCAAACCGACATACGGGCGTGTTTCGCGTTATGGTCTGGTAGCCTATGGGTCATCGCTCGATACGATGGGCGTATTCGCGCGCAACGCTGAGGATACAGCCCTGTTGTTTTCTATTATGGCGGGAGCTGATCCGATGGATGCCACCACGGTGGATCAACCTGTTACTCCAGTCAAACTGAAGAAAAATGATCGACTTGATGGACTGCGTGTCGGAATTCCGAAAGAATACTTCATTAACGGCATTCAGCCTGAAGTGCTGCAGCGGGTGAATGAGGCTGTTGAAACACTCAAAACACTGGGCGCAACGGTGGTTGAAATCAGCCTGCCGCACACAGAATATGCCGTGCCGGTCTATTACATCATCGCCTCAGCGGAGGCGTCAGCCAACCTGGCGCGCTATGATGGCGTGCGCTTCGGCGAACGTCAAGCTGAAGAGGCATTGTGGGAGATGTACCGCCGTACCCGTGGTGAGGGTTTTGGCGCTGAAGTAAAGCGCCGTATCATGCTGGGTACTTATGTGCTTTCTGCCGGCTATTACGATGCTTATTACAACCAGGCGCAAAAAGTGAGAACACTGATTAAACGAGATTTTGACACGGCGCTAAAACAGGTGGATTTAATCGCTTGTCCGGTCGCTCCATCCACTGCTTTTAAGTTTGGCGATTACGCCGATGACCCGCTTGCGATGTACCTGGAGGACGTCTTTACCCTGCCGATCAACCTGGCAGGGATCCCCGGCCTGGCGCTGCCGGCGGGGTTCGACGGTCAAGGGCTGCCGGTTGGTATCCAGTTCCTCGGCGCACATTTTAGCGAAAGCACTCTCTTCCGCGCTGCCCATGCTTATCAGGGTGTGACGGATTGGCATTTACAAACCCCTAAAATAAACGAATAAGCAAAATATGGATTAATCAATTTTCTCCATACAACTTATCAGGGTGTATTTGCGTATGTAAATGGAAAAGGAGAATATTATATGTCTGATCAGATTATTAGTATGGAGAAAGTGGAGACAGGTGGTCCGGGTTGTCTGGTTCGCATCCTCTACTTTGTTTTTATCGGATGGTGGTTGGGATTAATTTGGGTTTTCGTTGCCTGGTTCTTCAACCTTACCATCATTGGGCTGCCTGTTGGCTTGTTGATGATTAACCGTATACCGCAAGTGATGACGCTGCGCCCAAGCCGGGTTCAGCAAAAGGTAAAAATTGTGGATGGTGCACCCGTGCTTCATCAAGCGCCATTACAGCAGAACCCGTTTCTTCTGCGTGCTGTTTATTTCCTCCTCATTGGCTGGTGGTTCAGCTTAGTGTGGATGGTGCTTGCCTGGGTGCTGACCGTTACCACGGGTGGGCTGGCGACACCACTAACCTTCATCATGTTTGATCAGGTTCCGGCGATCACAACGCTGGCAAGAATGTAGGTTTGTTTATCAAGTATAGCCTTTCCAATCCGGAAGGGCTATTTTTGTTTAACATAAATAAAGATAATTCTAGATAGCATCGGTTTTCTCAAGCCGGTGTAAAATGAATGTGTGTTGAATCAGAAGTGATTTTTCATTGACAGTATTAGAGAGGAAATTATGAGCCAGGCATACAAGATCATTATTCCTATGGCAGGGTACGGCTCTCGTATGCGCCCGCTCACCTGGAGCCGTCCCAAACCGCTCCTGCCGTTGGCAGGAAAAACTGTGCTGGATTATGCCCTCGATCAATTCACAACACTGCCAGGCATTGATGACGCAGAATTTGTTTTCATCACCAGCCCCAACCAGGGGGACGCCATAGAACGTTTTATGCAGCAGGAACATCCCGCCAAGAAAGTACATTTTGTTACTCAACCGCAAATGCGCGGGCAATCACATGCTTTGTGGTGTGCGCGTGAATACCTGGCTGGTCCGGCGTTGGTGGCTTTTTCAGATACGCTGATCGAAACTGATCTCAAATTCATCCCAGATGAAAAAATGGATGCTGTGGCATTTGTAAAGGCGGTTGAAGATCCACGGCGTTTCGGCGTGATTGAACTCAATGAGCAGGGTGTTGCCACACGCCTGGTAGAGAAACCACAAGATAAGAGCAATAATTTAGTGCTGGTTGGGTTCTATTTTTTCCAAGATGCGACCATGCTGCTGCGTGCAATTGAAGAACAAATACACCGTGGCGTAAGCCTAAAAGGTGAATACTTCCTGACGGATGCGATCAATATATTTATTGAGCAGGGTGGACGTATCCGCAAAGAGCAGATCAATACCTGGCTGGATGCCGGCATCCCCGCTGCGGTGCTCGAGACCAACCGTCACATGCTTGATCATGAAAAGGTGAGAATCACCACTGATTCTGGCTTGCCAGGAGTCGCCATTTTGCCACCAGTGACCATTGCCGAGGGGGTGAAGCTCGAAAATTGTGTCATCGGACCACATGTATCAATTGGCAGAGGCTGCGCGCTTAAGAATGTTGTGATTAGCGATTCAATCGTTGATGAGAACACGGTCATTGAAAATAAAATCTTGAATGCTTCAATTATTGGACGAGATGTAATTTGCACAGGAGGGGTGAGTACACTATTCCTGGGAGACAACACGCGGCTGATTGATTGATGCGCTAAGGTTGTCAGGCGCTGGCGAAAGATTTGTAAGATGTATCACAGAACAAACCTCATTGCCGTTGAGGGACGGTCTGATAAAATACGGAAAAACAGGATTCGTATGACCCGGTTCAAATCAGCCGGAGGTCTTTTGCTGCTGAGTTGTCCGGCATTACCTTAATTTTGGAGAGCTAATGAACGATCACTTTCTTTCTCGCAGAGTAACTGGTTTAAAACCTTCTGGAATCCGCAAGTTTTTTGACATTGCCGCTTCGATGAAAGATGTCATTTCGCTGGGCATCGGAGAACCCGATTTCACGACCCCTGAACCCATCTTACGTGCAGGAATTGAATCGTTGCAACGTGGAGAAACGCACTATACCTCGAATTTCGGTCTGATCGAATTGCGCCGCGCGCTCGCTGCCAATTTCTCTGTGCGCTATGGAGTGGATTACAACCCTGCTACTGAAATTATCGTCACAGTAGGCGGATCAGAAGCTTTAAACCTGGCAACAATCGCATTGCTCAACCCAGGGGATGAGGTGATTATCCCTACTCCATGTTTTGTCTCTTACCAGGCCGCCGTCATCCTTGCTGGCGGAGTGGCAGTGGAAGTTCCCGGGCACCTTGAAAATAATTTCGACTTCGACCCTGATGAATTACGGGCTGCCATTACACCACGCACCAAAGCCATACTCATAGGCTACCCCAATAATCCCACCGGTGCGGTCGCCAGTCGCGAAAATCTGCTTGAGGTGGCGAAAATGGCCGTCGAGCATGACTTGGTAGTGATCTCTGATGAAATCTACGACCGACTGGTTTATGGTGTTGAGCATGTATGTTTTACCGCCTTGCCGGGTATGCGAGAACGCTCGTTGTTGTTAGGCGGTTTTTCAAAAGATTACGCTATGACCGGTTGGCGCATCGGTTATGCCGCTGGGCCAGAAGCTTTGATATCAGGTCTGCTGAAAGTTCATCAATACATGGTGATGTCAGCGCCTACCATGTCGCAATTTGCCGCAATCGAAGCGCTGCGCAGCGGAGAGCCCCATGTTTTACAGATGCTCGCTGAATATGATCGCCGCCGTAAACTGGTTGTCAGTGGATTCAACCAAATGGGTCTGCCCACGTTTGAGCCAAAGGGCGCTTTTTACGCCTTCCCCAAAGTGAGCGCTTCAGGGTTGGATGATGAGACATTTTGCACCCGCCTGTTAAACGAACAGCATGTAGCCATGGTGCCGGGCAATGCTTTTGGCGTTGGCGGAGAGGGCTTCGCTCGCTGTTCTTATGCCACCAGTTATGAGAAGTTGGAGGAAGCGCTTGAAAGAATCGAACGCTTTGTCCGTAAAATCTAATTGCGAGTAAATTTCTTAATTCTGTTTACAGCAATACTTGCAATGAAGTTTTCCTAATTTATCCAATAGCGGTCGAGCTAAACTCGACCGCTTTTTAGAAACCCGGTTGTTTGCGGGGAACTATTTGTTTTTCTCGTAGATGATACGCACTCCGAGCAGGGTAAGTTCTGGTTCAACCGCGTCGATACATGATATCTCGCTGGCGATCATGGAAGCTAACCCTCCTGTCGCGACTACTCGGGCGTTCTCGCCCAGTTCTTTCTTCAGCCGCGCAACCAGCCCTTCAACCAACCCTGCAAAACCATAAATAAGCCCTGATTGCAGGGCAAGGATGGTGTTTTTTCCGATCACTTTATCCGGCTTGTGTAAATCAACATCGGGCAGCATGGCGCCAGCATCAAATAAGGATGCGGCAGCGGTGATGATGCCAGGCGCAATTGCAACTCCTTCTAATTCACCGCTGGCTGAAACCGCAGAGAAAGTAGTGGCAGTACCGAAACCAATCACAATACACGGGGTGCCGTAAAGCGAAATTGCACCTACAGCGTTGGCGATCAGGTCAGGACCGACCTCTTTGGGATTGTCGACGTTGATATGAATGACCGGACGTTTTACATTTCCAACAATCACAGGTTCTACGCCAAGATGACGGGTTACAAGATCTTTGAAAGCGATGGTTAATTCAGGCACAACTGAAGCGATGGCGCAGCCGTCTATATTCCCTTTGTCAATATTTTCGTTTTCAAATAAGGAGAGCAGCAAGACAGAGTATTCATCAGCTAACTTCCTTTTGTTGGTATAGATGCGCCAATGTGTGATGAGATTGCCACCCTGATAAAGCCCGAGTTTTATGTTCGTGTTTCCAATATCGATGCAGAGCAACATGTTTCACCTCAGCTCACGGTGCCATAGATTTATTGCAATTGTAGCACGCATCTGTAAGCGACAATGGCGAAGGTTTTCACCTTCCATGATAAAATCTTAAGAATCATGAAATACGAACCAACTATCGGTCTTGAAGTTCACGCTGAGCTTGCGACGCGAACAAAAATGTTTTGCGGCTGCCAGGTTGTGGATACCACCATTGCGCCGGCCAACTCGAGTGTCTGCCCGATCTGTTTAGGCTCGCCCGGCACACTGCCAGTGCTGAACAAGCGCGCGGTGGAATTTGGTATTCGTGTGGCGCTGGCGTTGTGCTGCAAGGTTGAACGAACCTCAATTTTCGCGCGTAAAAATTACTTTTATCCAGATTTGCCTAAAGGCTATCAAATTTCGCAATACGAAGAACCGCTAGCGGTGAATGGCAGGCTGCTGGTGGATACCCAGCAAGGCGAAAGCGTCATCCGTGTACGCCGGGTGCATCTGGAGGAAGATACTGGCAAACTCACGCATGTGAGCGCTGACGGGAAGGATTTTTCACTGGTGGATCTGAACCGCGCCGGAGTTCCTCTTCTTGAAATTGTTTCCGAACCAGATATTCACTCCTTGGAGGTTATGCGCGCATATGCCACTGGCTTACGAGCCATTATCAAGGCGGTGGGAGTAAATTCTGGGGATATGGAAAAAGGGGTGATTCGTTTCGAGGCGAATGTCTCGCTTCGCCGCTCTGAGTCTGAAGAACTCGGCACCCGTGTTGAAATCAAGAACCTGAATTCGTTCAGAGCAATGGAACGCGCGGTTGCATACGAAATTGAACGCCAGGCGAAGCTGCTGGATGAAGGCCGCGAGGTGAGCCAGGAGACTTTAGGCTGGGATGAAGTCAGGCAGAAGACGTATACCCAACGTTCTAAAGAAGAGGCGCATGATTATCGTTACTTCCCTGAGCCGGATCTGCCGCCGTTGGTTGTTGAAGACGAGTGGGTGGAAAGTATTGAGGCTACACTGCCCGAACTGCCTCGCGAGAAAATGCAACGTTTGCGTGAGCGTTACGAACTCATGCCGGCTGAAGCTGCAACTCTCGCCGCCGATGGTGAGCTTGCTGAGTATTTCGAAGCTTGTGTTGCCGCCCTGCAACACGCCTTGCCACGCACCGCAGCCATCTGGATTTTAGGCGAGCTTTTCGCGCATCTCAACCAAAGTGGAGCGACTATCTCGACAATTACGATGAGTCCGGTGAAACTTGCTGAACTGCTCGATCTGCTTGAAACCAATGCGATAAACCAAAACAGCGCAAAAATCGTGCTCGCAGAGATGCTGGCAAGCGGCGACTCGGCTGGTGACATCCTTCGCGAACGCGGTTTGGCACAATTGAACGACTTTTCAACGATCTCCGCATGGGTGAAAGAAGTGCTTGCTGCGCATCCAACTGAACTTTCCAATTATCTTGGGGGCAAAGAGACGCTGGCGAACTGGTTTTTTGGTCAGGTCATGCGTGCTGCAGGGGGACGTGCAAGCCCTGCTGTGCTGAAAACCGAACTTGAAAAACAATTGGATGAAGCCAAGCAGGCGGACCGTTCAAAGTAAGTGGTTTTTGACAATTTTCGAAAAATTCCTGATTTTCATCATATTGACGTGAATATCATTCTCGTATATCCTATAAATACGCTGGAGTGACAGAGGGATTTGTGCGAATATATGTTTATTTCACACTGCTTGAAAGCGGGCACTGAACCGATGTGCCCGCTTTTATTATTAAATGTGTACCTTTGCAAAGCACTTATTCAACCATCCTAAATATAAAAAGGAGTTTACTGAATGGCTTCCACAATTAATGCGTTTGAAATGGCCCAAAAGCAATTTGACCATGTTGCAGAGCTGCTTAAGCTTGACCCGCAAGTGCGCGAGTTTTTGCGTTGGCCAATGCGTGAGTTTGCATTTCGCATTCCGGTGCGCATGGATGACGGCACCATGCGTATGTTCCAGGGTTTCCGTGTGCAGCACAATGATGCCCGCGGCCCAAATAAGGGTGGCATCCGTTTTCATCCCGCAGAGACAATCGACACCGTGCGCGCCCTTGCCACATGGATGACCTGGAAATGCGCAGTCGCTGATATTCCTTTAGGCGGCGGTAAGGGTGGTGTGGTGGTTGATCCTGCCACACTCACCATCGGCGAGAAAGAACGCCTGGTACGTGGGTATATCGACGCCATGTGGCGTAATATCGGCCCCCGCCAGGATGTGCCTGCTCCAGATGTAGGCACCACTCCGCAGATGATGGGCTGGATGATGGATGAGTATTCAAAGCTTGTTGGTCACTTTACCCCTGGTGTTATTACCGGCAAACCGGTAGGTGGCGGCGGGTCGTTGGGCCGCACTGAAGCCACAGGTTATGGTGTGATCTACAACGTCCGCGAGGCGCTGAAACACCTCAAATTGGATTCTTCACAATGCATCGCTGCCATTCAAGGCTTTGGCAATGTTGGGCAGTATGCAGCCATCGGTTTTATCGAGATGCTTAAAGGTAAAGTGGCTTGTGTCTCTTATTTTGACCGGACAGACAAAGTTTCTTATACCGTCAGCAAAGAGGCTGAAGGGGTCGATCCGCGCTTCTTGATGACCATTACCGACCAATATGGTTCTATTGACAAAGCGAAAGCCCGCGAGGCCGGCTACGTCATCGAAGATGGCGGTGCCTGGATATCCAAAGAAGTAGACGTACTCATCCCCGCCGCACTTGAAGGGCAGGTCAATGCCGATACAGTCAAATTAATCCACCCGCGGGTGAAGGTGGTGGCTGAGGCTGCCAATGGCCCGACAACCCCTGAGGCTGATGAATTCATGAAGGCGCGTGGCATTTTTGTCATCCCCGACTTTTTGTGCAATGCAGGCGGTGTGACAGTTTCTTACTTCGAAGGCGTTGAGAACGATATGAACTTCTACTGGCCTAAGGACGAGGTCCTTGAGAAGCTTGACAATAAAATGACAGTTGCTTTTGAAGGCGTACTGGATATGAGCCTGAAGAGCAATGTTTATACGCGTGATGCAGCGTATATGGTGGCGATTGACCGTGTGGTCAAAGCCATGCGTCTGCGCGGCTGGGTATAAACCCTCATAAAGATATGCGCTTACAGCCCTGGTTCACCGGGGCTGTAAGGTTTTAATACTATAAACAGCCTCAAAAACACCTTACTCAGTGCAGGCAATCGTCCTTCTGTGGAGCATCTCATTTCTGTTTCTGAAGAAACTTCCAGTCAGTCGAGGGCCTTCCATCGACTCGGCCAATTGAGCGCCTTCATGCGACAAATTCATGTTATTATCTGAGTCAAAAAAGGTAATCGTGAAGGGTTAACGATAAGCGGATGACCGATAAACAGGGAAACCAGTACAAGATTAAGCGCTTTAGTTTTTGCACCTACGGCGAAATATTAGCTGTCACGGTGTTTTTTTTGGTTTTGTGGTTTTTTCTCACCCGATACGCGGGCGGACCGATTTACTCAGACGAGGCAATGTATATCAATCATGGGTTGATGGGGGTAAAAGACCCCTTTGTTTTAAACCGGTATACCCACATTTTCTTTCAAAGGTTATTTACTGCGCTGGCAAACACCCCCCTTGAGGGCGTCAGAGCCTTTTGGGGATTTCTTGTCGCAGGCTCTGCAGTATTTACCTATACCATTTCTCGTTTTGCTACCAAGGCGAGCAACCCCATCCAGGCTGTGATCTCTACACTGCTCTATCTCTCAATCCCTCTGCTGGCGGTTTACTCCGGTAATACAGCTGTGGATATTACCGCCGGTTTTTTTGTCAGCCTGCTGGTGCTTATATTCATGTTTTATTTCCGAAATCCTAAACAGCCAGCCATCTTGTTGGGGTTGATGGGGTTTATCTTCTTTCTGGCGTTTCGCACCAAAGAAACAACCCTGGTAACAGCCATTTTACTCATCGGTTTCCTTTTTGATGAAACAGGAAAAATCAGTTTTCGCGTTTTTCTACGCAGAATGGCGTTATTTTTACTCGGTGTAATGGCAGGCGTGGTTCTGTTTATTCTGCTGAATGGTGTTCTCTTGGGCGATCCATGGTTTGGTTTACGGATTAATGACTTTACACGCTTTACGGGGTCATATGTTGAGGGCAATATCACCGGAGAGGCTAAGCCGGTTGCAAATTGGTTCAGCGACTACTTGTTTACTGAGACACTCTACATTTTTATGGCTTTTGTTCTCTCCAGCGTGGTCATTTTCCGCCAGCAGAAGCTGCCAATGCGGCTGCCATGGCTGGTACCGCTGATGCTTATTGCACTTCTCAGCCTCATTATCGGTTTCAGTTCATGGGGTGTGGTTCCTCGCCATATCTTCCCCGTGCTGCCGCTGATCTGCGCCTTCGCGCCTCAGCTGATTGTGTTTGATACGCCAAAAACAAAGAAAGAATGGTTGTGGCTGGTGTTGTCAATGTGTTTCGGCGCGCTTCTTTTCTTTATCAGCCGAAGGCTGCTGGTGAAAGCCAGTTTGCTGGGTCCGTACTATTATCCAGATTTCCTTGCATCAACAGTGTACCCAATCACCTTAATCGCATTAATCAGCCTGGTGTTTTTCTTTAAGAAGTATTCTGTTAAAACCATTATTCTACCGGTAATGCTCTTTGCGATTTTTATCGCATATCCGCTTTATTACAATGGTGTTCAGTTTTTTCTTGTCCAGACAAATGTAAGAAAAATGAATGAAAGGTTGCTGGTTATTGAAGCTTTTAATAATCAATTTGATTCGAGTAAAGAAACCCGCATCCTGGTTTTTGAAGATGCACTTTATTATATGAATGACAGCAGCCGTCACGCAGAGTTTATCAGTCTCTTCAACACATACTTTGATGCCCGCCTGACCACGGATGAGGTAATGATGACAAACAGAGACCTCTTTACCCCCAATATGCTCGCCGAATGGCAGCCCAACTTTATATTAATGAGTGCGGCGGATTACGATTCTACTGTTGTGAACAAATATTTAATGAGTTTGGACAGTGCTGATGTGGAACATATGAGAAGCTCGGATCAGCATTTTATGTTGTTCAGCCGCGGGGATTAGCGGGGTAAACAAGTTCTAGCATTGTTCCATTGTTAAAGCGAAGAGTTGGGTTCGCCATCAACGGCTACACATCG
>WPCI01346069.1_pt1 | contig 15137 bp, 11 predicted proteins | sample 5399871 | NCBI WGS metagenome assembly WPCI01 (sample SAMN12869469, study PRJNA574797) | sludge metagenome | isolation source: wastewater treatment of pH7 | place: China:Beijing | collected 2019-05-20
TGTCCGTGTGTGCTCAGCATACGCCTTGATGGTAGTCAGGTCATGGCCGCATTGATCACAATACAACGAAATCGGATAATACGCCGCCCGCTCCGTCGCACTGGGCGGCTCGGTGCGGAAACGACTCAAAATATCATAGATCTCCTGTCGTTTGGCTAAAACGAGGGCCAAATCTTCGTCGTACGCACCACTTTCATATTGCTTCGTTTCAAAGATAAATTCCGGTCGGATGTCCAAGCTAGCCAGATCCTCGATGAACAATTGTTCAAAATAAGCCCCATAAGAAGCAGCGCCAGTCCCGCTGTCAGCCGGTGGCGCGACCTTAGTGTAGGGCAATCCGATGCTGTCTGGTGCAACCCCGCTGACATTTTTAGGAATCTTCCGCAGTCGGTCATAATCATCCCAAGATAGAATGTAGCGTGGATTCGCACCTAATTCTTTCAGTGCTTGGGTCACAAAATAAGTCGTCGCGATCTCGCGAAAGTTCCCCACATGGACATAACCAGAAGGACTGACTCCGGACGCGCAAGTGATCGGCGCTGGATCATCCCCGTGTTGCTGGATCAATTTCGTGGCGATTTGAAAAGCCCAATGCATAAAAAAACCTCCTTCGATAAATATTAGATAGAAACATTGTATCATCACTAAGTAAATTTCGAAGTATTGGAGCCCTTGGCGAGACTTTGGATTTTTTAGACAGATCAAATGATTAAAAAAGCTCCAGATTTAACCATCTGTCATTCTATGCATTAGAAATAAACGAAATCGACCCAGAAGGTTTAATTGGAATATCCTAGGTTGATTTTATGAACGATTAGTCAATTAATAATGTTTTTTATTATATCAAGTAAAAGTTTAATTTCTATTGTGTTAAAATAAAATGAGGAAGAAAAAAGGAGGCGTGGATAGGTGTTTATTGCGCATTTCCGAAGTAAAGATGGAGTGGAACAATCTTTAGAAAAACACTTAAAAGAAACGGCGGAGATTGCAAAAGAAAACGGTTCTCCGCTAGGAATCCCTACGATGTGTTATTTAGCAGGGATTCTTCATGATGCAGGAAAATATGGAAGTGCTTTTCAAGATTATATTTTTGCGGCTAAACGTGGCGAAAAGGTAGAAAGAGGTAGTGTCGATCATTCAACTTATGGGGGGAAGATGATTCGATCGCTAAGCGCGACAACAAAATATGAAATGATGGCAATGGAAATGATCGCCAATGCGATTTTTGCACACCACAGTCCTCGCGGGTTGTTGGATTTTATTTCTGGAGAAGGCGAGGCATGTTCGCCATTTATGAACAGGTTTGAGCGAACGTTAGAGGATTTAGAAAGTGTAGAGAAGCTTTTTTATAGTAAGGTTCTGTCGTTAGATGAAATGAATGCGCTTTTGGTTGAGTCCGGAAAAGAGCTGGAAAGATGGGCAGCTCGGCTTAATCGTATTAGTAGAACCGATCAATTTTATTTAATGAAGATGGTATACAGTGCTTTGTTAGATGGCGATCGCAGAAATACCCAACAGTTTGAAGAAGGAATGGCTAGAAGACAAGAAAGTAATAAAGAGCTATTTTTAGACCTCAGTCAGAAATTGGAAAAGACTTTCGATGGGTTTAAAAAGGGAAATCAGATTGGGATCAATCAGCTCAGACAAGAGATGGCAGAGGCTTGTTTGAAAGCCGCTGAACGAGAAACAGGAATTTATACCTTATCGATTCCAACTGGTGGTGGAAAAACGCTAAGCAGTATGCGCTTTGCATTAAATCACGCAATAATTCAAGAAAAACGAAGAATTATTTACATCATCCCATTCTCATCAATAATCGAACAAAATGCCGAAGTTTTTCGGAGGGAGCTTGGGGATATTAATAACGATTTTATTCTCGAACATCATTCAAATTTAGTGATTGAAGAAGATGATGAGTCTGAAGAAAGTGAACGCAAACAAGCACTAATGCAAGACAATTGGGATAGTCCAATCATTGTGACAACGATGGTCCGTTTTTTGGAAAATATCTTTTCTGGATCGATACGTAATCCTAGGAGGGTCCATCAATTATTGAATAGTATATTGATTTTTGACGAAATTCAATCATTGCCGCCAAAATGTTTGTCGATGTTTAATAGTTTGATTAATTTTCTGAAAAACTATGGCAACACGACTACGCTCCTATGTACCGCGACGCAACCGACTTTGGAGAAACGAAAATTAAAATTACAGATTGAAACAGATGGGGAGATTGTTCCTAATTTACTTGGAGTGACGCAAGCATTTGAACGCGTTGAGATTATTGATAAGACAATTCTTGAGGGGTGGACCGCGAAACAATTGAAAGATTTTGCGGAAGCAGTGATGATGCAAGAAGCCAATCTTTTAATGATTTTGAACACGAAAAAAGCAGTTCGAGAAGTATATCAATTACTGCGGGACAGTGAATTTAAGACTTTTCATCTTTCGACTTCTATGACACCAAATCATCGAAGTGATATTTTGAAAAGCATTCGAGACGCGTTGTATCAGCAACAAAAAATCATTTGTATCACAACACCGTTAATCGAAGCAGGTGTTGATGTCAGTTTTTCCTGTGTCATTCGCTCAATTACGGGGTTAGATTCGATTGCTCAAGCCGCGGGTCGATGTAATCGGAATGGAGAGTCGGAGGGTTTGCAGCCAGTTTATTTGGTAAATCCAGTTAAGCAGCTTGAAAACATTGACAAAATGGAGGAAATCAAAACAAAAAAGAATTGACTAAAGAAATGTTACTGGATCGAAAATTTAATCACGATGAATCGAGTCTTTTACATCCGAAATATATGGAAAGATTTTTTGATAAATTTTATGATCGAATCGAACGAACCAATGAATCAGAGTATTTGATTAATCAAGGTTCTCAATTCTTGTTTCCCATGATGCAAAAAAATAGTAACCGTAAGAAAACCTATCAAGATCAACGATGCGAACAGGTACGGACTTGTTTAGTTAGCAGTACAGCGACGATCGCGAAACATTTCAAAGTGATCGATCAAATCGGGGAATCGGTTTTGGTGGAGTTTGGTGAAGGGGAGGAACTTGTCGCGGACTTGGCGGGTTCTGAAGAAATTGTCTTTGATAAGAGCTGGTATCAAAAAGCACAAAGAAATAGCTTAAATTTATATCAGCATGAGTTTCAAAAATTAGAAAGAGATGGCATGCTAGAAATTTATGAACCAGGAGTGTATGTCCTGCGTGGGCAAGCATATAATAATGATTTTGGCTTAGATATCCAAGGCGATTCGACTGAAGCGTCTATCTTTTAAAAATCGAAAGGAGGAACGTATTTGAAAAATCAAATCAGTTTTCGAGTTTATGGTAAGTATGGATTATTTACTGATCCATTAACAAAACTTGGAGGAGAAAAAAGTAGTTATCCTGTTCCAACGTATCAAGCGCTAAAAGGAATAGCAGAATCTATTTATTGGAAGCCTACAATTTATTATGTTATCGATGAAGTTCGAGTGATTAATCCGATCCGAATGGAGTCAAAGGGCATCCGCCCGATGAAATATAATGATTTATCAAAGAACGATCTTGCATACTATAGTTATTTGCGAGAACCAGAATATGAAGTGAAAGTTCATTTTGAGTTTAACAAAAATCGTCCAGACTTGCGTCAAGATTATAATGAAAATAAACATTATCAGATCTTAAAACGCTCACTGGCCAAAGGGGGCAGACGAGATATCTTTTTAGGCGCTCGTGAATGTCAAGGATATGTAGAACCATGCGATTTTGGAGAAAAAGCGGGGGCATATGATGACCAAGAAATCCCACAGTATTTTGGAACGATGGTTCATGGGTTGGATTATCCTGATGAAACAGGCATTGATGAATTACGTGTTCGTTTGTGGCAGCCAACGATGGAAAAAGGAGTGATTGTTTTTCCAAGACCAGAGGAATGTCCGAATATTCGATCTATAAGAAAAATGTCAGCGAAAAACGTGGCTCTAGCTGACATTCAATTGGCGGATGATTTACTTCAAGAGTTGGAGGTGAGTGATTCGTGACATGGATTAGCGATTTGTATGAGACTTATGAAGAGAATGAGGATCAGGTCGGAAAGGTATTTATTCGAAACAATCAAAAATTTTCGCTCCTTCCAATTGGGCATGTTTATCGGAAAGTACAAATTGAAGTGACTGTGACGCAAGATGGTGATTTTTTTTCTGCAAGAGTTTTGGGAAAAGATGAAGAGATGACGATGATTCCGGTGACGGAAAAATCCGCTGGTAGAACAAGTTCGCCTATTCCTCATCCTCTACATGATGGTCTAAAATATGTAGCTAAAGATTTTGAAAGATATGTGGATATAAAAAAGAAGAAGGATAAAGAAACAGAAAACGCACTGTACCTAAAACAACTAGCAAAATATGCAGAAAAAAATGACAAAATGAAAGCTGTCTATGTTTATTTATCAAAAGGAACATTAATAAAAGATTTAGTGGATAATAAAATCTTATTTTTAGACGAGAAAAATCAGTTGCTTCCCAAGTGGTCAAAAGAGTTGACTGAAGAAAGAGGATTCAAGCCTGAAATTTTTGATGCAATCTCAAATACGCAAGATTCAGCGATGGTTCGCTTCACAGTACATGATACGAAAAATTCTATAAATGAGCTTCCAATTTGGGAAGATCCGGTCATGAAAGAATTTATGATCGAAGAATTAGTAAAAGATGATTCAGAAAAAGGGCTGGACTATGTAACTGGAAGGAATCTGAAAACAACAACTTCTCACAATTCGGGTCTTCGTTTCAGTGGAGACATGGCTAAGCTGATTTCTGCAAATGATTCAACAAATTTTACTTATCGCGGTCGTTTCATCAATGATACGGAAGTTGCCACGGTTGGTTATGAAGTCTCTCAAAAAGCCCATAATGCCCTGAAATGGTTGATAACAAAACAAGGAATCACTCAAGCCGAACGAGTGTATTTAGTCTGGGGAAAAGAATTACCAGAGAAGTTTACACCATTGGCTGGTGGAAACGAATTTGTAGACGACGATGAGGAGGAAGAAGATTATTTTGAGGTCAAAGATCAAACGCAAGAAGAGTATGCGAAACTTTTAAGACTTTCGATTTATGGAAGGAATAATAAATTCGCCGTCGATGCAAAAGTAAACATCATGATTTTAGATAGTGCTACTAAAGGTCGACTGGGAATCCTATATTATAATTCCACAAACCAAAAAGATTACTTAGAGAGAATTGAAAAATGGCATCAGAACTCATCTTGGCGGCGTACGTATTTTGTAAATAAAAAAAGGCGTTTTTCTTTTGGAGCACCCAATTTATTCGATATTGCAAAAGCAGCTCTAGGTGAAAGAGCAAACGAAAAGGCGATACAAAATGCTGTTACGACATTATTTACTTGCGTTGTTGAAGATAAAAAGGTCCCATTTGATATCATACGAAACTTGGTTCATCGTGCTTCAAACCCACAAAGCTTTGAACAGCAGTGGAAATGGCGAGAAACGATCGAGATTGCTTGTTCAATGGTAAACAATTATTATTTTAAAGATAAAGGAGGATGTTCAGTGAGTCTTAATAAGGAAAGTAAAGAACGCAACTATTTATTCGGTCGCCTGTTGGCAGTCAGTCATATTTTAGAGAAAGAGGCTTTGAACGAACAAAACCGGTCGACGAATGCGGAGCGTTATATGAACGCATTTAGCACTCACCCAGTAAAGACATGGTTAATAATTCGAAAAAATTTGCAACCATATATTGATCGCTTAAATCCGCTAAGTAAAACCAGATACAGCAAGCTCTTTGATGAAATCATGAATCAGTTTGATGAAACATCTTATACAGATAAAGCATTAGATGGTCGCTATTTGTTAGGTTACTACAGTCAGGAATATGATTTTTTCCATAAATCAACTAATGAGGAGGCAGAATAGAATGAGTTTAGAGAACAAATATGATTTTAAAGTAATTTTTTCGGCTAAGAATGCGAATCCAAATGGAGATCCATTGAATGGTAACCGTCCAAGACAAGATTTTGAAGGTTATGGTGAAGTCTCTGATGTAGCAATCAAACGCAAAATTCGAAATCGTTTACAAGATTTTGAGGAACGTGTTTTTATTCAATCCAGTGATCGCTCTGATGATGGATTTAATAATTTAAAAGATCGTTTGGAAAGTGTCGAAGAGTTGAAAAAAATTTTGAAGGATAAGAAAAAGGCTGACGTTGATGCCTTTGCGCGAGTTGCATGTGAGAGTTGGATAGACGTACGATCTTTTGGTCAGGTCTTTGCTTTTTCTGGCACACAAGTCTCTGTCGGTGTACGAGGACCTGTTTCTGTTCAGCTTGCTGAAAGTATCGAACCGGTTGAAGTCAATTCGATGCAGATCACTAAAAGTGTCAATTCGGTCCCTGGTGATGGAAAAGGATCAGACACCATGGGTACGAAACACTTTGTTACTAATGGCTTATATACATTCAATGGTAGCATCAATCCACAATTAGCTGAAAAAACAGGTTTTTCAGATGATGATGCCAAAAAAATTCTAGAAGCTCTGAAGTCACTATTTGAAAATGATGCATCAGCGGCTCGGCCTGAAGGTTCGATGGTAGTGGAAAAAGTTTATTGGTGGAAACATCCAAGTAAATCAGGGAAATATCCTTCAGCGAAGGTTCATCGTTCTGTAAATATAGTGAAAAAAGAAGGGATCGATACTCCGCATTCTATTGAAGATTATATTATTACGGTTGAGGAGTTAGATGGTTTACCAGTTCAAGAATTTGATGGGATGTAGCTATGTTTCAAGAAGATGATTTTTTGATGATATCAGGGATCCAGCATTTCATTTTTTGCAAACGACAATGGGCGCTGATCCATATCGAGCAGCAATGGGCAGAGAATGTGTTGACTGTTACAGGAAGCCATCTCCATGAAAAAACAGATCAGCCTTTTATCAGAGAGAAAAGGAACGACCGATTGATTGTTCGTGCATTACCTGTCCATTCAAGAGAGCTGGGGATCAGCGGAATTTGTGATGTTGTTGAGTTTATTCGAGACCGTGAGGGTGTTTTTGTACCGAAGTATCAAGACTCATTTAGAGTAAATCCTGTGGAATATAAAAAAGGGAAGAAGAAAGCAGATCTAAGTGACGAGATGCAAATGATTGCTCAAGCATTTTGTCTGAATGAGATGCTGGGAACGGAAATAAACAAAGGTGAGATATTCTATTTTGAAACGAGAAATAGAGCATCCGTTGAGATCACAGCTGAAAAAATAAATTTGTTAAGAGACATCACAAATCAGATGCATGATTATTGGCGAAAGCAATGGACGCCAATCGTAAAGATCACAAAAAAATGCGATCGCTGTTCATTAAAAGATCTTTGTTTGCCTGTATTGTCGAAAAAAGAAACTGTAGCCAGTTATATGAAACGGAGGTTGTCTGAATGAGGAAGTTGTTAAATACGGTTTTTATTACGACCCCTCATTTGTATTTGAGACTTGATGGCGCAAATCTGGTTGTTTGGAATGAAGAGAAAAAAGTCGGAAGGCTTCCACTTCATAATCTTGAAGGGATCGTTACAAACAATTATACGGGGATGAGCCCAGCTCTTATGGCGGAGTGTATGAAAAGGAATATTGCAATTTCTTTTATTACAGGAAGTGGCAAATTTCAATGTCGAGTGGTCGGACCAACTTTTGGAAATGTTCTTTTAAGGAAACAGCAGTATCGATTATCTGATTCTGAAAATGACAGTTTAGAAATAGCAAAAAATTTCATTATTGGAAAACTATACAATCAGCGGTGGGTACTTGAACGTTTCACCCGCGACCATGCTTTAAGAATCGATCAAGAACTGTTCAAACATGTTTCCAGTGAGTTGAAAGAAGGGATTGAGGCCATCTACACACAGACGACCAACCTAGAAAATTTAAGAGGGATCGAAGGACAATTAGCAAGTCGTTATTTTTATGTTTTTGATCAAATGATTTTGCAGCAAAATGAAAGTTTTCGCTTTAATGGACGTAGCCGCCGACCTCCACTGGATCGAGTAAATGCGTTACTTTCTTTATCGTATACGTTATTAACGCATGATTGTGCAGCAGCTCTTGAGTCGGTTGGACTGGATCCTTACGTTGGTTTTATGCATCAAGATCGACCTGGTCGACTGTCGTTAGCATTAGATATGTTGGAAGAATTGAGATCTGTTTATGCTGATCGTTTTTGTTTGGGTTTGATTAATCGCAAAATAGTGAACGAACGTCATTTTCTACAAAAAGAAAGTGGAGCAGTGTTACTAACAGAAGAAGGACGGAAAATCTTTTTTGATGCATGGCAGTCTAAGAAAAATGAAAAATTACGGCATCCGTTTCTTGGCGAGCAGATTCAATGGGGCTTGGTACCCTATGTTCAAGCATTATTACTGGCAAGGTACCTGCGTGGTGATCTAGATGAGTACCCGCCGTTTCTTTGGAAGTAGGTGATTTTATGATGATTTTAGTAACGTATGATGTTTCGACCCTCGAACGAAGCGGAGCAAAACGGTTAAGAAAAGTCGCTAAAATCTGTCAAGATTATGGCGTCCGCGTCCAAAATTCCGTTTTCGAATGTGTAGTCGATCAGACACAATATTTTCAGATGAAAACAAAATTATTGGACACGCTTGATGAGAATAAAGACTCGCTACGAATTTATCAACTCGGAAGAAATTACCAATCCAAAGTCGAACATTACGGCATAAAAGAAACAATCAACGTTGAAGATTCATTAATTTTTTAATGTGTGCGAACCACTGGCAAACACAAAATAGCTAGGCCCTTCGCACTAAAAACTGCTGTCTCTGGCTACATTTATGAGAAAAAAATTTAAGAAAGGCAATGAAATCATTATTTGAATAGTTTTTTTGAACAAAATAAGGGGGAAAATACTCTTATTTTGCAGTCGCTCCTCTTGTAGGGGCGTGGATTGAAATGTTTGAACTCGTAGCCTTTCATCCACACGCTTTCAGTCGCTCCTCTTGTAGGGGCGTGGATTGAAATATGTTGTGTTTACTGGGAAATCAGGCACGGGTAGTCGCTCCTCTTGTAGGGGCGTGGATTGAAATGTAAAAGAATGGATTGATAAACACAATCTTACAAGTCGCTCCTCTTGTAGGGGCGTGGATTGAAATAATGAACTTGATAAATTGAAAGACAATGATGGCCGCGTCGCTCCTCTTGTAGGGGCGTGGATTGAAATTTTGCAAGTTGGATTAGTTAAAACATGGATGACGCAGTCGCTCCTCTTGTAGGGGCGTGGATTGAAATAGGATAGAAGATAGAAAGACAACTTATATACTCGTCGCTCCTCTTGTAGGGGCGTGGATTGAAATGAGAATCAAATCACTTGAAAAAGCGCTTGATAAAGTCGCTCCTCTTGTAGGGGCGTGGATTGAAATATTGATTCGAGTATTCAAATTCGTGTTAGCTGTTGTCGCTCCTCTTGTAGGGGCGTGGATTGAAATAATGTAACTAAAACAGATTTAAACAGTACAGTGTTGTCGCTCCTCTTGTAGGGGCGTGGATTGAAATAATTCAACGTTCAAGTGGATGTATGGGTATCGAGGTCGCTCCTCTTGTAGGGGCGTGGATTGAAATAACATATTTCGCATATGACCTGCAAAGTCTACACTGTCGCTCCTCTTGTAGGGGCGTGGATTGAAATTATCTAGACAGGGTTCTAAAAGGAATTTTCCCAGGTCGCTCCTCTTGTAGGGGCGTGGATTGAAATTCTTATTCGGCGCATACCAATAAAAGTGAATAGGTCGCTCCTCTTGTAGGGGCGTGGATTGAAATAAAAGGAGAAACGCGTGACGGCTTGACAACAGTGTCGCTCCTCTTGTAGGGGCGTGGATTGAAATAGAGTGGTGGAGATTCACCGAACGAAATTGTGGATGTCGCTCCTCTTGTAGGGGCGTGGATTGAAATTGAGCAAATAGATAGCAATCCTAATCCGCAGTTTCTGTCGCTCCTCTTGTAGGGGCGTGGATTGAAATAACTATCCCAAAGTTTCTCGAATGGGAAAGTTGATGTCGCTCCTCTTGTAGGGGCGTGGATTGAAATATCTACACTTAAACGTTTATGGCGATTTACCGGAGTCGCTCCTCTTGTAGGGGCGTGGATTGAAATATCGTGCTGCTGAAATCAGTTGCCACTTACGGGCTTGTCGCTCCTCTTGTAGGGGCGTGGATTGAAATAAATCAATTAACCCCGGTTGCGACAAGCCGAAAATGTCGCTCCTCTTGTAGGGGCGTGGATTGAAATAACGAATAGGTATCAATATCAAATTTCACAGAATGTCGCTCCTCTTGTAGGGGCGTGGATTGAAATAAATAATTTGTGACGATATTCTCCAACACGAATTGTCGCTCCTCTTGTAGGGGCGTGGATTGAAATACAGGCAAGGATATTAGTTTATCTAACGAGTCGGAGGTCGCTCCTCTTGTAGGGGCGTGGATTGAAATTAACTGCACCTAAAAGCTCGTTATATACATTATGGTCGCTCCTCTTGTAGGGGCGTGGATTGAAATACCTTTCGGTCTTTCGTAAGCCCCGAAACAAAACGTCGCTCCTCTTGTAGGGGCGTGGATTGAAATAACTTCGCCTTCAGCATTATCAATATCTATTCCGTCGCTCCTCTTGTAGGGGCGTGGATTGAAATTTTTACTAAAGTATTTTACTGGTAAACATCCTGCGGTCGCTCCTCTTGTAGAGGCGTGGATTGAAATTTTCGTGACTAAGGTTATATTCGACGCACGTGTGTCGCTCCTCTTGTAGGGGCGTGGATTGAAATCGTTTGAAAAGGTGACGCGAAAGCCTAGAAAGACGTCGCTCCTCTTGTAGGGGCGTGGATTGAAATAATTTCCCGCAAATCATCTTGTAGCTTTCGTAGGTCGCTCCTCTTGTAGGGGCGTGGATTGAAATGATCATTTCGCTGTTATCAAAAAATTGTTTTTGAGTCGCTCCTCTTGTAGGGGCGTGGATTGATTAAAATACTTTTTTTAGAATAAAAAGGTTGATTTAATTGAGGTGGATTTGAGTTATAGTAAAATTGCTAATGTTTATAAAATAATATTTGTATAAAATGATGACAAAACCCATCTCGATTATCAAAATTCTCTACGTTATAATTAAATCAACATCTGAAAATTACATTGTTGAGGTGCAGCATGGAAGTATCAAAGCCAATTATCTATGAAGTTGATTATGCAAAAGAATCACTTAATCATCTGGAAGAAAAAATTCAAACTAAAGGGAAAAAAGAGCAAAAAATAATGCTCAATTATCCAACGGTTTATATCGTAAATGATAAGAAAACTCCATCGAAGTATTCCGTTTATATTGGAGAAACGAATGATATTAAACGGCGTACTATTGAACATTTAAAGGAGATTCGTGACGATTGGCAAGAATTGTCGAATTCTGATCGAGCTAAGATGTTTGTAATAGGTCATGAGCACTTCAACAAGTCATTAACTTTGGATATTGAGAATCGTTTGATGCAGTATTTATCAAGTGTTGAAGCGGTTGAAAATTTAAATAATCGTCGAACAAACCCGCAAAACGACTATTATACATCGGAAGAACTGGGGAGTATTTTCTCAGAAATTTGGAAGAAGCTGCAGCGAAAGAACAAAGAGCTGTTTCCGCTTGAAAGAATAATCAAGGATTCGGCTATCTTTAAAGCTTCTCCATTTCATAAGTTGACTAGAGAACAAATGAATGCTCGTGAAGATATTATTCTAAAGGTGACGGAAGCGCTAAACCGTAATAGAGAAGGTCAGCTAATTATTGTTGAAGGTGAGGCTGGATCAGGAAAAACGGTGTTGATGAGTAGCTTGTTTTACGAGTTGCATCAGCTTTCTTTGGAGGAATCCGAAAATATTGTACTTCAGAATACGAGCCAGTATTTATTAGTGAATCATGATCAGCAACTGAAGGTTTATGAACAAATTGCTTCAAAGTTAGGTATCTTGTCAAAAAGAAATCCCGATGTTGTTTCAAAACCAACGAGATTTATTAATAATCATTCAGAAGAAGAGAGAGCAGATATTGTTATCGTTGATGAGGCCCATTTATTATGGACACAAGGAAAACAAGCCTATCGCGGGAAAAATCAGCTTAAGGATCTTTTGAAGCGAGCTAAGGTGGTTGTAGCAGTACTTGATCGCAATCAAATCCTTTCGCGCGAACAGTATTGGGATGAACAAGACATGCTAGCAACAATCCATGAAGTCAATCTCAACAATAATTATATTCATCTAGAAAATCAATTACGAATTAATGCAGATAGAGAAACGGTAAACTGGATTAGAACCCTCATTGATGAAGGCTCGATCAGAAATATCCCGGTTGATTCTAAAAACTATGCGATTGAAATATTTGATGATCCTAGAAAAATGTATCAAAAGATCCGAAAAAAAGCTGAGAATGAGGACTCAGGAATTTCTCGGATTTTAGCAACCTTTGATTGGGAATATGTGGATAAGAAAAAGCCCCAAAATGAGGATTATTGGAACGTAAAAATTGGGAGCTGGCAACTACCATGGAATTTACAGCTCCCCCAAACCAGAGAAGAAAAACGGAAAAACCGTAATCGTGCGTGGGCGGAGCAACCTCAGTCGATTGGAGAAGTGGGATCAACTTTTACTATTCAAGGGTTTGATCTTAACTATGCAGCCGTTATTATTGGTCCATCGGTAAAATACCGGGATGGTAAAATTGTTTTTGATAAAACTGCAAGCAAAAACAAGAAGGCAGTCCAAATGCGGACGGAAAAAAATGGCGAGAAATTGGACATATCTGATTTTCTGCTTAAGAACGAATTAAACGTATTAATGACAAGAGGAGTTAATGGACTTTATATTTATGCGGTTGATGAAGAACTGAGAAACGTACTCAAAAAAGCTGAGGAACAGCAATTGTAATTAAATGAATTACTAATGAGGAGATTGAGAGCGTGTAAGACCCTTTTCCCATCAATTTGAAGGATTTTCTGACAAGTGGCAAGTGAACGAAGGCGAATTGGAATTTATGGTCTCTAATTACAATCCCAAAAGAGTCAGACAAAATGGTGAAGCAGAGCTGAAAAGAACTAGTAATTACGAGGAATACAAACAAAAAGCTGAAACCCCGGTAAGTAAATTAAAATATTGGAAATCCGTCCGTCGTGAATTAGACGAGTTAATGATGGAAGAAATCTTGCCTTTGAGGAAACGGTGAGCTAGCTAACTAAACAAGTTGCTTAAAAATAGCGAATAATTTTAGATTCTCTTCTTGGAGGAGAATCTTTTTTTGCATATTCACAGATAAAATATATCTTTTTTTATTTTTTGTACCATATAAATAATAATTAATGTTATAATTTATCCGATCGATTTTATGGTTTATTACTATAAAACGGTAGACATACATTGTTGAAGGGAAGTCAAAATATGGAAAATAAAAAGGGTTATACAGATGCTCCTAGTTCAAAGGATCTATTGAAAAGAGGAGACTATGTTCAAGCACTCAAGAAAATTGTTACAACTTGTGACACTCCGATGACAATCTCGATCACAGGCGAGTGGGGGAGTGGAAAAACAAGTTTTGTCCATCAGCTAAAAGGGCAGTTGGATAAAGAAAAAATAGAATTTGTTGAATTTAATACTTGGGAAATATCTCAATTTGAACCCAATGATAACCTGAAATTATCATTGTTAAAGAGTTATGTTTCGGAGATTGCCCCAGACAAAAAAACTGCTAAGTTACTTAAAAGAGTAATTAGAGCGGGAGCAAATGTTTTTTTAAGTACAGCTTTGAATAAATTCCCCAAACTAGATTTTTCCAATCTAGATTTAGAGAAGTTACTGAAAGGTGAGAGTATTCATGGTGAATCTAGCATTGTTCAAGATGTCAAAGAATTAAAAAAGAGTATTGAAGCTCAAATTTCATCTAAAAAAAAGAGATATGTTATTTTCATCGATGATTTAGATAGAATAAATCCAGAAAATGCGATTGAAATTTTAGAATTTTTGAAATTATTTTTGTCTATGAAAAATTGTGTGTATTTAGTGGCAGTCGACGAGAAAGTTATAGAAGAAGGATTGGAAGCTAAGTATAAAAATCTAGATTCAGCATTTAGCGATTCTAGAAATTATTTTGAGAAATTAATTCAACTACCATTCTATTTGCCTAATACGCTCTCAAATGATGAACAGATCAGGGAGTATATTGGAAATTTAGGGGAATTTAATAATGTTAGAGGGATAGATTTGAATTTAGTAAGCAAAATAGTTAATTTTTCAGTAGGAGGAAATCCAAGAAGAATTAAGAGAATTATGAATGCTTATTGGCTCTTAAGGACAATAATGGATGGAAAGGAAGCCAATAAAAAAGTCAAACCAGAGCTTTTGTTTTATATAGTTTGCTTCCAGACACATTATAATGGTCAATATTCGAAGTTTGAAGCGTCGATAAATCAGGATGTTACTATAAAAAAATCAATTACTAGTTTGAAAAATAATGAAGATAATGCAGAATTTCTAGATTTCATCTCGATTTTAGAAAAAGATTTTTCTAAAGAACTTTCCGAAGAATCTTTTAAATCAATTATGAGTTTTTCACAGGTAAACCGTACGGAGATTGGAAATGCAGGAAACTTAACTGAAGCGATGAGGGAATTAATTCCAATTTTATTTGATTCAGATGAAAAGAAGACTAGACAAGAGCTTATGAGTGAGCTTACGGAGGAATTTCCCACATTAAAAGAAAAACCAGGAGCCTTTAATGGGTTACTTCACAGGGTGAACGCAGGAAAAGGAAAAGCAATTTCGAATGGAGAAGGGAAAGTTTTAGTTAGGGACTATACGGTAAAAGAACCAACCTATCATTTCGTTGATCCCACTACACGGTAGGATATTTTTATGTAAAACAGCCGTATAAGTAGGCAATTCCCCAACTTATACGACTGTTTTTGCCAAGAAATGGTACAAAAATGTGTCAAACATCAGTCATGTGAACACACAAAACATTGTTGATCGGATCATCAACGGCAATCCGATTTTATACTATGGCTATTCTTCGTACCAAGCAAATACGATCCGTAACCACTGCAAGGTGATTG
>WPCI01281852.1_pt1 | contig 15100 bp, 15 predicted proteins | sample 5399871 | NCBI WGS metagenome assembly WPCI01 (sample SAMN12869469, study PRJNA574797) | sludge metagenome | isolation source: wastewater treatment of pH7 | place: China:Beijing | collected 2019-05-20
GAAAATCATGATCGATAGCAATAGCTAAGACTGTATCATCATTTCCCCAACCACCCTCACTGAAAAAATATGGTGACCACTCTATTACAGATAACAAAGTTAATAAATAATATTTATCAACGGAATTCCCGTTATGTAACGAAAAATTTATACAATCCGATTTTAAAAGAGCTTTCATAACTATTCGTTGTCCATTATTTAACATTGGCATTTCTCGGTTTTTAAGGTATTCCAAACGATCTTCTACATCTGATATAAATAAATTTTCTTTTTTTATTTTTTCTCTATTTATACCTAACCTTTTAAACATTTCATTAAAATTCATTTCTCCATTTAGATATAACTCCAAATTCTCAACTGATAAAACTTTACTTAATATACCTTCCGAAACACTCTCTCCTTCTATTATTATTTCGTTAGAATATAAAAGGTATCTTGGTCTATCACTTACCGACAAGTCCATATTTAAATCTCTAACTACTTGTACAAAGTTCATAAAAATCACCCCAAATTTTATTTAGAAATAAAAAAACAGATGTAGTAATTACATCTGTTTATCAAAATCAATAATCCATTTCTTGTTGTCTCGCAATACGTTGTTGCACAAGCTCATACTCTCTTTCGGCACGCCATTTCGTTAAATCATCATTCAATGCTGCTTCCATATTCCGAACATCTTTCTTACGTATTAATGGTAGTTTGTACTTAGAGTATTTACTATACTCTCTTCTTTTTTCTGAACGCCCCCTTTCATATTTCTTTTTTATCTGTTCATTTTTTTGCTGAAATTGATACAATGGATTCTCTTCATATGGTTTCTTTTTCTTCAATTCTTTTAGTAAGGAATTACCCATACGTTTATACATATCTTTCATTTGATTCTTAGCATAATCTTTATCTTCTCGTTCTGATTCCCCATATAAACCTTTTTGGAAACTAGATTCTTTTTCTACTGCTTCTTTATATTCTTTAAATAATGGATTATCTTTCATTAGCAATCCTGTTAATTCATCAATTTTATTTCTAGTTTCTTTCGGCATTTTTTTACTGCCATATGTCCAATCTTTTTTATTACTAGGCAATCCATCGTATATCTCTTGTAATAAAACAACCTCTCTATTTTGCTTCTTCTCTTTCGACTGTTGAAACTCTTCTTTTATTTCTTGTACTAACTCATTTCTTAAATTTGAGATTCGACTTAATTCACTTGTGCGATCTACTAGAGAATTTGCAAAGGTAGTTTTCATGTGATCTAACGTACTTTGTTTTCGTTTACCTTTCGGTTCATAATACGTTTTCCCGTCCACATCTTTTGTTACTAACTTCCTTCGATTCTCTTTTTCCACAGTACCAAAATGAATATGAATATGATCTGTATTCCGATGAATCGATGCAAACCAAAATCCATTACTTTCTTCAATTTGTTCATCTTTAAATAGCTGCTCCATCATTTTCTGACTCGCATTTCGAATACGATTTTCATCTAAAGTATCTGTTTTCGGATCATACAATTTTTGCTTAATTAAAAAATCTGTATCAAATGAGATAACATCCTGGTAGTAAACACTTCCTTTATTTTGTGCCTTTCCAACTAGCTCTTTTATTTCTGTTAAATCATTTTGTGTAATTACATTTTTATTTTTTGAAAAAACACCTGGTAAAATTTCTTTCACTTCTTTTTCTAATCCCCGATTATTTTCATTTCGATTAGGGGATAAATCCTCAATATGTTTATTTAGTAGAACCATTTCTTCTTTTTCTGTTTTGTTAATTTTCTTTTTACTTTCTAGTGCATATTTTCTTCCCATATAACTAACATACTTTTCAAAATCACTTGTTGTATTAAAGCTATCAGGAGAAGTTAAAAGTACTTGTGCTTCCGCTTCTTTTTTAGAAATTTCTTTTCTACTCTTGCTTGAATATGTACCTCCAATTTTCATATCAAAAGAATCGATTGCATTTTCAAGGCGGTTTAACTCCTGTAACTCTGTACTTGTTAAAGTATGTCCATCCTTTAAAAGCGCCTTCTTTCTCGTACAATAATCAATGTAAGTTGTGAAACTTTGTTGTTTAGGAATTGTATATTGTGACGTTAAAATAATACCTGGTGACTTGCCCATAATTCGTTACCCCTTTTTATCATTCCAATTCTTTAAGTCTATGTTCAGGTATTTGTTCCCACTCTATTTCTTCATTAATAAACTTTCCAAATCTATAAATCTTTTTGTAAGGCTTATCGTTTATCAGTAATATTTCTTCTTTATCCGTAACCATAGGCAGTTTTTTTTCAAACATAGATGATGCTTTAATTTCTTGCTGTATTTCCTTTTCTTCTTTTACTGTAGCCCCTTTTCTTAATTCCAACGGATCACGTTTTGAAGTTCGTGAGAACTTCGCTTCTGCTTTCCTTGTAACGGATGATGCAATTTCATTTTTCACTTCCTGCTGCACATCTTCTATACTTAAATCACTACCTAATCGTGAAAGCAGTTCTATATTTAATTTAATTAATACATCATTTTGTATTTGCATTGCTTTCATTGATTGCACTATTTTTTTATTATCTTCTTTTAAAACTGATAGATCATCTACTCCTTTCCCTTTTCTCATTTTTTCATCCAGCAGCACAATCCCATGCCGTAAGGCATCCGCTTCAGTTGAATACTCAGGATACTGCTTCATAAAATCTTTAACTATATTCTTGTGGATTGTATTTCCACGAAAACGAAACGTTTCCTCAAAAGCTATCCTAGACATTCCTCAACCAGCTCCTATCCATTCTGTCCTATTACCTTAATTAATTCATTTGTAGCATCTATATATTCTTGTAGCTTATCTTCTTGCCTTTCCAAAGAAACAGAAACATTGTTAACAGCTTCATCAAATTTATCTTCTTTATTTCTTTTATATTCTCCATCAAAATGTTCTCTAAAAATCTCATTAATGTACTCCCAACGATAGTAACGTCTTCCGAGCCTCTTACTTATTTGCTTACATCTTTTATCAATTTCCTTTACATAATACGGATCAGCATTCCGAACATGAATTTCCATATTTTCACCTACTTCATTTCCCTTTCCTGCCTAACAATTCGTAAATTCCAATCCTGTAGATCGTTTATATCTTCTGTAAATCAGATATAAACTCTATTTAAATCAAAGAAGAAAAAAAGAGCATAAGGAAACCCCATCCCACTTTGAGGACAAAGTGGTGAAATAGGCTGTGCCTATTGGGTTTCTAAAGCTCTCTAACTGGGATGTCAAAACTGCCCTTGTGGGGCGTTTTGAGTCCTTTTAACATCTATTTGTAGGTCTCTTTGAGACCTCTGTAGTACGTTTTGTGTCCGTTTAAAATGCACTTTTTTATATTGTTTTTTTCTTTTCATTCAACAACTCAATTTTCTTTTCTTTCATTTTAATTTCTTCTTTTAGATCATCTAGTACCTTTTGATGGTTTTTCATTACTGACTCATTTGAGTTCATTGTATTTTTTGTTTTAAGTTTTTCTGCTTCAGTTTGGTACTCCATTTCTTTTGTTAATTTGTCATTTTTTATTTTTAATTGTTTTATAGCAGACACTTTATCATCAATTTTTTGTTGCATTTCTTTAATTTCTTTCCTTATAGATTTTTGTGAGAATGCAAGGTATTCTTTTTCGTAAAAGTCCTGCGATTCTTCCTTTAGATCATTATTAATTAGTTTTTCTTTCTCTAAAATATAAGTTTTTAAACTTCTATCTTTTATATCATCTGCATCAGATTGTAGTTCAGGATGAATGTATTCAGGTTTAACAGTAGATGAAACCACACCGAATTCTTCAGGTATATTTTTACTAATTACAACAATATAGTTATCACTAGCACGATAAATTTTTGTTTTCACATCATTTTCTTTTTGTTTAATGTATTTATTCTCTACTTTGTATTTCATGTTACTAAGAATTTGAGAGTCATTATCTGACTTTAATTCATAATCAATCCGCAACGTTTTATTTGTAGGATTGTATTCTTTTTTTACAACTGAGATCTTCACCATCGATGATAGACTTTGATATTCTCCAGCTTTCATTTCCTCAAACTTATATGTTGCTCCGCTGAAGGCAGGCGAAATACACAGTACAAAAAACATTGCTACAAAACTTCCCAGGGTTATCATATACGCTCTTCTTTTCGCATTTGCGGGCTTTCTTACTTCTTTTTTTGCTCCAAATTTTAAACGCATACCGCTGCTCCTTTCTTTCTAAATAGCTTCACTTGTACTCTTACTTCCTCATGAATATTTTCTAATTTATAGTTTGTATATTTCTTTTTCCCTCTATGATCGATGTCATATTCACGAACAATTAGCCAATCAAATTTATTACCAGGATTATAATCAAACCAATCAATAGCTATTTCTTGATAATCATTTTTCCTCTTCCATAACTTAATAACTATATATTTTCCTTCTTTCGAATAATCATGATTCGGTTTCAATTCACTCAAAAGCATGACATATACCCCTTTCTTTTAGACTATTAGATTTTGTTTTAATAGAACAAAGTAAATCCCCTGTATTATGCCTACTCTCTTACAGGGGATCTTTCAGTTATAATTTTGAAACTTATCTACTTAATCTGTATGGACTATAATCCACTACTTTAATTTCATTCCCTTGCTTCTCTAACGTAATTCGTATTAAGCTTTTAATCTTGGTTTGTCTGTTTTCTAGACCTTCAATTGTGTAATCCACATCAATTAAAACACTACATTTTTTTGAAATATCTCCATTTGTATCAATAAATAGAGCACTTTGATTAATGGTAGATTTAAAGTTCGGATCTCCTAAATCTTCTGTCTCAGGAGATACCATATCTACTACTTTTTTATCTGTCATTTTTAATAAGTTGTCTCTTCTTTCGTTCTTATTTTTTACGGAGTAATTCAAATATGCATGAATAAATTGTTTAGACACCTCTTTATATTGATTTTGTAAGTCTATTAAAGGATTTGTATTTTCTTTATTTGAATCAGTAGGATTTGTATCATTTTTCAGGCTAATTTGTTCCATTTTCGTTTTCAATTCACCAATCGTTTTATCCTTTTTGGCAATATCAACCTGATATTTTTTATCTTTTTTATCGAATTCTTTCATTGTGGTATACATAAGAACACCATTAAAGACAAGGGAAACACTCAGTAACCCTGTTATAATTTTTGAAGTCATATTCATTTATTTTGCACCCATTTCTTTTTTATTTTGGAACTACTCTTCTAATTCCTGCATAGTACTTTTGCCACCCTGGTGATGTAAATTGGTGATAACCTATCCCTGCATTTTCAGAATCATACATTGTGTTTGCATCAACATATATCCCTACATGACTTACATGATCTGGCCCACCGTATGTACCTTTAAAGAAAACTAAATCACCAGGTTGTGCATCTTTCGGATCAACTTCTACAGTTGCATAATATTGTTCTGATGCTGAACCATTCAAATTAACTCCTGCTGCTCTAAATGCCCAAGACGTTAATCCGCTACAATCAAATCCCTGCGCAGGAGTTTTACCGCCCCAAACATACGGGTTTCCGTTATATTTCAAAGCTTCATCCATTATTTTCTTAAAGGTCTCTGATCCATTTACTGGTGCAGTCCCATTATCAAAGGTTAAATATTGCTTAACCATTTCTGCATAATAAAAGTTACCGCCATCTATATAACGATAACCACCATTGTAAGCAACTGCTACAGCTTGACTATATCCAATTCTTGTTCCGTTTTTATTTCCACCCGCAGGAGCAACAACTGTTAAAGAATAATAATCAGCTGTTTCTAAAGAGTGCGTTTTATTATTTAATGCTAACCAATGTACATAATTACGTCCAAAGTTATATGTTTGTACAATGGCTAATAAATCATTAATCCCTAACATTTTTGCATCATCAAATGCTCCCTTTAAATGCATAACACCATAATAAATAGAATCCTTCGGGTTAGAAATGGTGTTCATTTTCCAACCTTGTGATTCACTTGACTGCATAATATCAGGTAGTTTTTCTGAAATACCATTACTCTCCACCATGATAATTGCTAATACATAGGGAACTAACTCAGGTACTCCTTGAGCTGCACATTCTTTCTCAACCATCTCTTTCCAGCGCATTACCTCTGGCGGTAAATTCTGCACTGATGCATTACCACTTATACCACCACTTGAAGTACCTGTTGAGCTTGTCCCCCCTCCTAAAATCGCCATTCCTATAATAAAAATCACCATTACTGCCGCAAAAATAGCTATTCCTGTAGATCCACTAAACAAACCCAACAGCCATTTTAATCTCTTAACTTTTTTATATTTTTCTACTAACGTTTCTTGTGTAGCTGCCATATTACTGACCACCTTTAAAACGTTCTAATTGTTTCTCATCAGGATCAAACATTACATTATATGTCTCAGTTGAACTAACCTGTACAATTGCTTCCCCTCGTTTTAATTCAGGTAAAATTCGAAATTCTGATTCTGTTAAACTCTCACCTAAAACACTTTTTAAAGTTTCTAGTACAGAGTTATCCATATTTAAAAATATCTTATATTGAGTTAATTCAAAGATCGCTTTCATGTCTGAAACATCCACATTGCTTCCTGGTGGTGGTAACATTTCTTGTGGTGATTGTGTTGCAAAGAATATTCCTGCAACGAACTTACGCATTTCCCTTTCAAATTCCAAAACATAATTATTAGCAAATTTATTTCGAGAATTTATAACGTTATGGCACTCATCTAAAATCACCATAAAATATATAATGTCTTCAATTGGCAAATTCTTTTCTTCACGTAGATATTTCATTCTACGTCCATTTTTTAATGCATGACTCCAAATTAAAGTTAATGCGGTGAATAACTGACAATTAAAAATCGGTCTGTCTAGTTTTGATATACCATCTATATCAAAGAATACAATTTGTTCATCTTCAAAATTTTCAAGGGTTGTATGTCCATTAAACATATCCCCATACACATGAACCATATCATATACTTGCATTTTAAGAGTTTCTAAATCTCTATAACGTTGTGGAGTTGCCCCTTTTTCTAATTCAACCTTATTCAAGTGGTCAAGAAATTCTTCCATAATTGGATACCTAGTTGGTGGTAAACCTGTTACTTTAAGTGGTTCATTAGTTCCAGGCTCAGGGATCAATTTACATTTAATATAGAATTCTAAAAGATGCTTACGAAACTCTTGTATAATCGTTTCAGCTACATCAACATTTAAAAATCGGAGCATATTTGTAAGTTTTGATAAGTGCTGTAAGAATGAACCCCTTTCATCAACTGCACCTGTATTAGTAATTTTTGTCGCAAATACTTCTAAGGGATTTATCATCCCTGTTTCTACACCAGCTTCCCCTTGCGCCCCACTTAAATCAATTATTTTACCACCTTGTTGTTGAACAATTGTGTAATAATCTCGTGCTTTATCAAAACCACGAATAAAACAATCCTTTCCAAGTAAGCCCTCTAACAACTGTTTTAGTAATGTAGATTTACCTGCACCCATCTTCCCAAACACGAAACCACTAAATGATGTTCTTGTCCCTGTGGAGAAAAATGGATCTAAAATAAATGCTCCTCCCGTACTAGTTTGCCCTAAATAAATCCCTCTTGGATCTTTTAAATCTTGATGATGGAACGGTATACCATAACCAATGTTTTCTGAAGGCAGCGGATTACCACCCTTTGTTCCGAGGTATTCAATTTGTTGATCATAACTTGAAAACAATGTTTGCCATTCTTCTTTTTGCTTAAAAACATATACCTGCGCTTTATAGTTTTGTCCTGCAATCTCTTTTTTCAAATCGCCAATTCGTTTTTCTAATTGTTCTAAAACTGGATCATAGATATAGATTCGTATTTTTACAAGCTTAACAATTTCACCTTGTTGCGTTATAGACCGTGCAAATAACTTTAAATTCTCTAACTCCCAATTCGCATCGTCACGATCGGTAGATCGACGTTCTGATGTCATACGATCTTTTAATTCACTGATAGAACGGTTAATATCCTTAACAACTTCTTCTTTATTAGCAGTTGCTACATCAAAACTTGATAACGTGTCCTTATTATTCATGAGTGTTGTTAGCCATAATGGAGGAATATCTTCCGCCAGAGAATACACATTTAAACATGCTACATAGCAATCTCCTTGAGCTATATATCTTTCATTAAATTTAATGCCCCCTTGTGGCTGCACCCTCTGAATAAATCCTAAATCATAACCCTCACTACGATATTTTTGTTGTTCTTTTTTCCCTAGTTTCACCATTAGTATCAATCCTCCTACATTTCCGAATTCATATTTTGCAGTTTGAATATTAACTTCTCGACTTCTTTTGCTTTCATATTTTGCAAATCAAATTGACGACCACCATAACGCTTCATATCTTTTACGTTCTTTACTAACTCTTTTTCATTTTTTCCATACACAACAATGAAGAAAGCTAATTCTTTTAAATTCTTTTCTACCCAAAGCACTCGATTTAAATTTTCAACTGCCAATGAATACCGTTGATACCATACTCGTTCTACTTCTTTTGTCACCCCCTCTCTATTCATCCTCCCTTGAAATCGTACCGCCATCCGCTTCCAATAAACTTGTTGTTCTGTTGTTTCAGTAGAATATGTCAAAGATAAAACCTTAAATGGCTCATGATAAACTCTACATAAGGTTGTTAATTGGTTCATAAAACGCTTTAAATCTCCCTCATTCATTGAAAGTAAATCGGTTGTTTTCACCTTCAAGTACACCTGCAAATTGTCCCTACGATCTACTAAAATTCCTGTTTTTCTCTCAAGTCGCTTATAAGGGGCTACATCAACTATTGATGCATCTGTATTTTTAAAAGAAGTGAAAATCGTTGAAATAAAACCTTGATTTTCATTACTTTGTTCTGAATCCTTTCGCTTCTTTCGACTTGTTTTTTGGGGTTCAGCTACTGCAACTTTCATATTCATCTTTCCTTTCATGAGATATAAAAAAGGGAGTGCTCTATATAAGCACTCCCTTCCGTTTTTATTTCTTTTTCGTTTTACTACTAATCGTGTTTACTTCAATTGGATGATAATTTCTATTATCCATCTTCAACATATCTAAAATTACCATTATATTTCTGTTTGTAGGACTGTTATGAGGTTTTATACATAAGAACAGTCCAAATGTACCAAATAACACATAAAACATGATTCTTCCAAATCCACCGACTGGAAAAAGATTCGGCATATAACTTGCTAAAATCAACATTAATCCAATTATTCCTGCATCAATGATGTAGAAAAAAGCTATTTTAATTTCTTGCTTTGTATTCTTAGGATTACGCATCATTTCCATTATTAATCCCCCTCTTTTCTACTAGAAACTCTTTCATTAATACTCCTACCTAAAAAATCCTTATCTACATACTCAGCGTTCATTACCGTAACCCACTCAGGCTCTTCTTTCTTCTTCTTTTTTAGCAATCTAAAAATCTGTTTAAAAAAAGTTGCGATCATGCTTAACACAATCGCAACTCCTAACATGCAGATAGCAAATAACCAATTGCTCATTTTATTATCCCTTTAGCTTTCTTTGTATTTACGAACAACCTTGTATTAATTATTTGAATACAGATTAAAAGAAAAATATATTAGAAGAAAAAAAGCAACAATGTAATGATATAGCTGACTTAATTCAAAACTAATTTGAAAGGCTAATATATTAGTGGCAATTACAAAACCAGCCAAAGTTATTAAGATACTACATTTCAATTCTCGTTGTTTCATTTCAAAATGTAGTTTTCTTTTACCTGCAACATCAATTACTCTCACTAATAATCCCTCCAATCTTATTTTTGATCCAATCTACTTGTACGGTTTCTAGTGCTTCCTCTCTGCCTTAATCCTGAACCCCTTCTTTCCTTCACGTTATCTTGAACATTTACATCACGTTGGACTGTTGTTGAGTTTGCCCTTACATCGCTATTTACCGTCCCACTACTTTTCACATTATCTTGGACATTTACATCACGTTGGACTGTTGTTGAGTTCGCCCTTACATCACTATTTACTGTTCCATTTCCTTTTACATTGTCCTGGACTTTTACATCACGCTGGACTGTTGTTGAGTTTGCTCTTACATCGCTATTTACTGTTCCATTTCCTTTTACATTGTCCTGGATATTTACATCACGTTGGACTGTTGTTGAGTTTGCTCTTACATCACTATTTACTGTTCCATTTCCTTTTACATTGTCCTGGACTTTTACATCACGCTGGACTGTCGTCGAATTCGCTCTTACATCACTATTTACTGTTCCATTTCCTTTTACATTGTCCTGGACATTCACATCACGCTGAACTGTTGTTGAGTTCGCTCTTGCATTACTATTTACTGTTCCATTTCCTTTTACATTGTCCTGGACATTTACATCACGTTGGACTGTTGTTGAGTTCGCTCTTGCATTACTATTTACTGTTCCATTTCCTTTTACATTGTCCTGGACATTCACATCACGCTGAACTGTTGTTGAGTTCGCTCTTGTATTACTATTTACCATTCCATTTCCTTTTACATTGTCCTGGACATTTACATCACGCTGGGCTGTTGTAGGACTTGCCTTTACATCATTATTTGTTGCTCCTGATCCACCCGAACTTCTTAATTTATCTTGAACGTTTACATCACGTTGCATTGTTTGTGTTTCGGATTTTACATTTGCTTGTGACCCTTCCGCTCCTCCTGTATTTCTTAATTTACTTTCCATTTCAATATCTCTTACTGCCTTTTGTTTTTCACCTTTCACTTCACCTCGTGATCCTTCGGCTCTTCCTGTCTCTCTTAATTTGCTTTCCATTTCAATATCTCTTACCGCTTTTTGTTTTTCACCTTTCACTTCGCCTTGTGATCCTTCAGCTCTTCCTGTCTCTCTTAATTTGCTTTCCATTTCAATATCTCTTGCTGCTTTTCGCTTTTCACCTTTCACTTCGCCTTGTGATCCTTCGGCTCTTCCGGTCTCTCTTAATTTGCTTTCCATTTCAATATCTTGTACTGCTTTTTGTTTCTGTCCCTTCATCCCTTCACTAGCATTATGACTTGCAGCAGAGGTTGAATTTGAATTATTAGCTAATTTCGGACTTACAGGTTGTTCAACACCTGAATTCGCATTGTTTTGGATGTCTTTTCCTACTCTATTTAGCGTTTGACGATCTGCATTTGCCTGGGCTTTTTGCTGTCCTTCAGCCTGGCCGCTCTTAAATTCATCTATTGTACCTTTTACTCCATCCGATACACCTTTAGCAACACCTGAAACCTTGTCTTTCCCTTTATTAACAGCACCGCCTACAGTATCAGCCACTTTATTCCCAGCATCATTCATCATGCCACCAACTCCACGATTTGCAGCATAACTTATAGCAGCACCGGTGTTTCTAGCAAGTTTCTTCGCTTGCATACCTTTTTTAGCATTATTTTTTTGCTCTCCGCTTGGATTTCCATCCTTATCTTCCGAATCCATTTCAGAGCGTTTAGGTGTATCGTCACGTGTTTGTCCACTACCACTCATCATATTTTTTGCACCCTTAACCATATTTCCTACACCTTTTCTTAATCCATTAGCAGTAGCCAATGTCCCTATAGCACTCATTAAATTATTCTTTCCTTCTTTCAATCCAACATCTACACCAAAGTATTTCAGAATTGATTCAGATCCCTTAATTAGTGCCGTAGTTAAACAAATCATAGCTACAATATATAGGAACGTGTTAACATCTTGATCTGCTAGGAAATTAACCACAATAATATAGAAACGTAAACTTATTCCAGTAAACGCAAATAACAGGAATCCTCTTAGGATATCCTGTATAACCATTTTTGTTTTTTCACCTGTCTCTATATCCGTTACGAATACTAGTGGAGCAACAATTTTTTTCATTGCAATCTCAAATATGGTCATAATAAATACAAAAAGCGTAAACAAATACGCTACTACTAAAGCTGATAATCCCCAAAACAAAACTCCAAATTTCATCGGATAACGATTATATCCTGATGGAAATGTGTCGCTAAAAGGATTGAAAAAACTCTCCTCAATTGATTCAAGATCTTCTTCAGCTCCGTTATTTGTAACCTTGTAAGCTAAGAATTGTGTTTCTTTCGCTACATTATCATTATCTTTTAATTTTTTTACAACCTCATAACTTATTAAATCGCCTAAATCTGCTTTTAAGTACATCTCTTCTGTCAGGTTATTCTTACCCAATTGTCCATCAGAAACAGCTTTTGTGTCCTTAGTTTTTATAGCATCAAAACCTACCGTACTTAGATAAACTAAATCAGCTGTATTATGCTTTACTAAGTTCCACGCTAATCCACCATCATCTTTATTTGATTCAGTTACCTCTTCATAAAAATCAGTGGACATTTTTTGTAAATCTGCCATGAATTCATTTAATCCGCCTAACAACCCAATCATTACAATAATGTTAACCCCCACCGATTTAAATCGTGGTGGCTTATGTTGAATGATAGTTCTAAATCCTAACCAAGCTATCATCAATACAAATAAAGCGTAGAATAAACCTTTCATTAATGATGATGCAAAATCATTCAAACCTGCATCCTTTAACACATCAAAGAATGAGAATGTTTGAGGAATTAATCCTTCTAAAGAGGATGCTATCCTAAAGAGTGTTCTGATTATCCCTCCTTCGCACGCTTGAAGAAAAGAACCAAATATATTTGAATACTCTATCCAATCATTTTTCAGGAATGCTATTACTTCTGCTTTATCAATATCTTTTACTGTAAAAACAATATCAGTCCACCATCCAGCAAAGGCGGATGGAGCAAATATAAGACTAAATAGCAACGTAGTAACTGTAAGTACCCCAGTAACTACTGCTCTCTTACAACGTAAAATCCATTCTTTAATTTTCGTAGCAGCCATAACTGTTCTACCTTTCTTATTTATTTTGACTCTATTATTCTGTCAATATCTTCAATAATTCTTCTAGATAACTTGTAATTGCATGATCTGAAGAATGCTCTATTAAAAATGCAACCTCTTCCGTTTTAGGTGCAATGTTATCTTTCGCATAATTTAATAGCATTTGTACCAACCTCTTACGAATATCTTCTGTATCATTTGCATTTCTTTTTTCTTTTACAAGCCCAATTAATGATTTAATGACATCATCAATAGTAAGTTGATTTTTCACTACAGGATTAGCTTGTTGCTTTCTCATATATTCTTTTTTCGCAGTTTTGTTTAATATGAAGTCTAAGAAATCCAAATACAGATCTGTTAAATCTAATCCAGTATGTAGAGAAGGTATATCTATTTCATTCAAGTCCCTAGAGGTATCAAAATCATCCCCCAAGAACTGCCAACGATAAGGCATACTAGTTTCTTTTGTATTAAAAATCGGATATGCTCTTACCTTCTTCCGATTAATATCTTGTCTATGAAGTGCCCGAAGTACTAATGTTTCTCCTTCTAAAAATTGTGATAAACGCTCTGGAGTAATAATTCGCTGCTGATCAGCATTTTTTGTTAATTTATTATCCGCATCCATATGACTCTCATTAGAAGATTTACCGATAGGTGTTTTATGACCAGCACGAAGCGAAATTTCTTCAATTGTATCTTTATTGGTAGACATAATATAAATATGGTTTTGGCAATTATCTTTAATTTCTGTTGCTTCTTTGTCATACAGTTTCTCAATTTGCGAGTAAGACTGAAGCACTAAATTAAATAACATATTACGTCCTGCACAAACCGTTAATACTCCACCCATATCATCAATAGGTGGCATATTTCCGAACTCATCCAACAAGAAATGAACACGCCTATAGCATTTTTTACCTTTCGTATCATTACAATTCATGGATAACTCTGTATAGAGCTGCTTAACAAAAATACTTGCTAAAGCATGGTTTGACTTATCATAATCAGGAACAATCATAAACACGGCTGTTGGCTTATCAGAATACGTTAATTTCGTTTTAGGTTTGAGAGGGAAAGTATTAGCCTTCATATTTAATACAACTTGACGTTTATATTCAGGCTTATCTTCATAACCTGCTTTTTTCTGATAAACTACTCTTCCTTTTTCATCTAATAACGTTTCAAAATTCAAGCTATACAATAATCGATATTTCTTTTTAGGATCTTCATCATCTTGATAACGAATGAGTAACAAATCCCCATCTTCTAATGTTTCATCAAAGTTCATGTTACACATGCCCAAAGCTTTAACCTTAATTTTGTAACTGCTTATTTCCGTCTTTTTCTCATCATTTTTATGAAACGATACCGTTACACGTTTATTTAAAAAGTTTTCATCTAGTTGGAAGAATAAATTTTTAGGAAAACCTACTTGCTTTAGATCCAAACTAGATTTTGATGTCATTTTTGCAAACATTTTATCTGCAAATGTTTGTAACCCCTGGTTTGCAGTAGCCAGGATTGACCCTTTAGCCTTTTCTCCTGCAAAACTTGTTGAACCATATTGCATCTTTGCTACGTTCCCTTGCGGTAAACTCTTAAAGTATTCATCCAAAGCATTCTTTTCAACAAAATCATCGGGATTCTCTTTGTAATAAAATGTTCCTAATTCATTCAGCATTTGGGATACATTGTGCATCGTAATTTTTTCAATGCAATTATTCTTTACACAATAGTCCACAATCGCTAGGATAATACCGTTAATAGCATTTTGAGCAGATGTATTAAAGAATGCATTATCACCAGCGTTAGGATCGTTATATAAAGAGAAGGTTAATGTATTGGCGCGTTTTGCAGCTTCCTGGTCATCCCCATTCACCCAGGCATCAATTACTAGCTGTAATGGGTTATACGACATGCCTTGTAAGGGATCTAAAATATTTAAGACCTGAACATCATAACCACGTTTCTCTAAAGTTTCTTTTGATGCACTATATAGCTATGATGATAGGTAAGGCTTTGATGTAATCTCCACCTTTTCCCCCACCTCACACCGTACGTGCTAGTTTCCTAGCATACGGCGTTCCATCGTTTCCAACTGACTTTAAAATCAAATTATGTTACTATCGGTTCATTTC
>WPCI01452516.1_pt1 | contig 15074 bp, 9 predicted proteins | sample 5399871 | NCBI WGS metagenome assembly WPCI01 (sample SAMN12869469, study PRJNA574797) | sludge metagenome | isolation source: wastewater treatment of pH7 | place: China:Beijing | collected 2019-05-20
GGACGACGAGCACATCCTGCCCACGATGGACGACTGGGAGGTGTTCCCGCGCGAGGCCGTGGCCGTAGGTATGAAGGCGCAGGAACAGCAGTTGGCCCGTTTCACCGTCCCCAGCGAAGAGCTCTATCGCAAAGCCAGCGAGGTAATCGACCGCTCGCGCCAGATGACGCAGTGGATGATGCAGCAAGGCTTTATCCCCGAACCACCGGAGGTGTGACATGCACGATGTGATCATCATCGGCGCCGGCCCGGCTGGACTGGCCGCCGCCGCCTACTGTTTGCGCAAACGCCTGGACATCCTGGTCATTGCCCCCGACCTGGGCGGCAAGGCCAACTATCGCATGCAGGTGGCCGGGCTGGAAGGCTACGAGCACATCACCGGCGAAGAGGTGGTGCGCAAATTCCGCAGCCAACTGCAATACCTGGATTTCGCCCAGGTCAAGGACAAGGCAGCCACGATCGAGGCTGTTCCCGGCGCCAAGTACGAGACCTTCCTGGTAACGACGGCCGCCGGCCAGCGCTTCCCCGCCCGCAGCGTCATTCTGGCCACGGGCGTGGACCCCATCCGCATGGGCGCGCCTGGCGAGGATAAGGCCCTGGGCCGCGGCCTGAGCTATTCGGCCATCAGCCATGCGCCGCTGTTCTGGGAACGAGACACAGCGGTGGTGGGCAACGGCGAACTGGCCCTGCGCTCCGCGGCCGAATTGGCGACCGTCGCCCGCCGGGTCTTCCTGGTGGCGCCGGATGGCCTGGTCGAATCGCCGCTGAAGCGCAAGCTGGAAGTGCTGGACAATGTAACCATTCTTGAGCACTACCGGCTGACCGGGGTGCAGACAAACGGCTATGTCAAAGCCGTCACCCTGGCCGGCCCGGACGGAAGCGAACAGGAGATGCCGGTGACGGGTGTGTTTGGCGAGCTGGGCTGGAAGCCGCAGTCGAAGCTGCTGGCGGGATTGGCCGATCTCGACGCCGAGGGCTTCGTCATGGTCGACGACCGCTGCCGCACCTCGCGGCCGGGTCTGCTTGCGGCCGGCGACGTCACCAATGCCTTTGGCGAGCAGGTGTTGATCGCCACCGGCGAAGGCGCCAAGGCGGCGCTGGCGGCTTATGATTATCTGTTGAAGTTGGAAGCGTGAAACGTGATGCGTGATGCGTGAAGGGCAGCCGCCTGTCAGGGCTTATTGCTAAGCAGAGCGTAGGAGTTTTGCTTCGCAGGCCCTGGCGGGCGGCGCAGCATATCGCGGAGTGCGCATCCCCAGATGCGCACGTGGAACTTTCGAGATCATCAACTCGCCGTTCGTGGGCTGTCCGGCGCTGGCCAATATCGCCGGGTCAGAACAAGGCCAAGCGCAATCGCCGCCCAGACCAGGCTATTGACGATCATGAAGGAGACTTGGTTGACCACCGGGTAGGCGAGTAAGCTGCCGATGTTGATCCCCAGGTGAAAGACCGCGGCCAGGAGAACATTGAAGCCGGTGGATGCGACCAGCGCATAGATCACCACCGAATACGAAACCATCAGAAGCACGAAGAAGGCCATATAGAGCGCCCCGTTCTGATACATGCCCACGTGCCATAGCGCCCACAGAACGCCCACGATGACCGAGGAGATCAGCCCCGCCATGCCGGCATCCAGGCGCTTGTGCAGATAACCGCGCCAGCCCAACTCCTCGCCGATGGCGCCCAGCGGGAACCAGAGCAAGAGCATCCAGGGTGTGGCAACCGTCGCGGCGGCATCGGCGGCGAAGAACAAGCGGTGGATGAGCCAGACAAGGGTGGCGCCGCCGAGCGGGATCGCCAGGGCCAGCAGGTAGCGGGACGCCGGGATCGTGCGGTCGAAGAACGAGATGCGGAAGCGGTCTTTGCGGAAGATCAGCAGCATCAGCAGCGCCGCCAGACCAGGCCCTAACTGGGCCAGGATGACGGTCTCGGATGACAGTTGCGCAGCCTGCTGGCCGCCGCCCAGGAGGATGGTGAAGAGGAAGGCGAGGACGTAGAAGATGAGGATTCTGATGATCATGCGAAAGCTCCGGTTCGTGAGAAAAAACGATGGATGAACGTAGGCCAGCGCCGCCTGACTCTTGTCTTCAAGCGGCCGGCGCCGGGGGAAGTTGGCCTGCCTCGATGCGCGCAAGGATAGTCTCGATCCATGCCAGATCCGCTTGCGTGGACAGCCGCCCGTATTCGAGGGTCGCCTGCCAGAAGAAGTGCTCACGCTGCAGGCCCGCTGCCTGGACATCGTCCTCGGCTCGCTGCGGGACCTGGTCATAGGCTGTAAGCGCGGCGCGCGCTTCGGCCGCCAGGCGCTCGAACAGGGCGCGAACCTGCTCATCGGCCAACTGCCCGGCGAAGAAGACCTGGATCAGCGCGGCAATGCGGACGTCCTGCGAAGGCAGTGGGGCGAGAAGCCATTCTCGCAGCGCTTCCCGACCTGCGGCTGTGATGTGATACTCCTTGCGGTCGGGGTGCTCCAGACCGGGGATGGTCTCGTGTTCGACGTAACCCTGCTCGCCCAGCCGCGCCAGGGTGCGGTAGATCTGGCTCTGGTCGGCGGGCCAGAAGTGGCGCACTGAACTGTCGAAAACCTTCTTCAGGTCGTAGCCCGACAGGGGGCGATAGTTGAGGAAGCCGAGGATGGCAAATTGGAGGGACATGGCGGCTTTCATCCGACGAGAGTAACATGTTAGTCCTATATAGGACTAGTCATATAGTATCTGAGAACGGAACCCCTGTCAAATCTGGATGGGACGATTGAGGAGCAGGCGCCGGGTGGCATCGAGACAGTCATGCCTGCTTTTCACAGGGTCGTGCTATCGTTGGCGCGCAAGAGGGAGCGTTCCCAGATCGTTGGCCCATGATCGAGTTGTGTATAATGATTGAATCAACCATCCGGTCTTTCGTCTCCACCCTGGCTGAAAGACCGCTTTCGGGAGCATCCCTATGTCCAAAAGCAAAGTCGCAATCCTGCGCACCTCCCCCCGCACCATCCTGGCCGATTATCACCGGCTGATGAATCTGGCGGGCTACCAGGACGTCATCGCCAAAGACGCCGATACGGCGCTCAAGGTCAATATCTCCTGGCATTTCTTCTACCCTGCCAGCTCGACCACGCCCTGGCAGTTGGAGGGCGTCATCCGGGCCATGAAGCAGGACGGCTACGACCCCAACCTCATCCACGCCTGCCATAACCGCACCGTCGTCATCGACGCTCACCTGGGCGAGCGCGAGAACAAGCAGATCAACGTCGTGCAGGCGCACGGCCTGCGCAATATTCACCTCTACGAAGGCGAGGAGTGGATCAACATCCGCGACGCCGTGGGCGACCTGGCCGACAAGTTCCTCGTCCTCAACGACGTCTATCCCGGCGGCTTCTACATCCCCCGGCGCTTTATCGGCGAGAATATCATCCACTTGCCGACGGTGAAGATGCACATCTTCACCACCATGACCGGGGCCATGAAGAACGCCTTTGGTGGGCTGCTGAATGAGCGCCGCCACTGGACGCACCCGGTCATCCATGAGACGCTGGTGGACCTGCTGATGATCCAGAAGCACATCCACCGCGGCGTCTTTGCGGTCATGGATGGCACCTTTGCCGGCGACGGCCCCGGACCGCGCTGCATGATCCCCTATGTCAAAAACGTACTCCTGGCCTCAGATGACCAGGTGGCCATCGACGCCATGGCCGCCAAGATGATGGGGTTGGACCCGATGTCGATCAAGTTCATCCGCCTGGCGCACGAACAGGGGCTGGGCTGCGGCGACCCGGCTGAGATCGAGATCGTCGGCGATGAGGAAGTTGGCCGCCAGAACTGGCACTTCGTCGGCCCATTCAAGCAGATGACCTTCGCCAGCCGCATGCAGCACAAGATCTACTGGGGGCCGCTGAAGGGACCGATCGAATGGTCGCTGAAGACGGTGCTGGCGCCGTGGAGCTACCTGGCTTCCGTGTTCTACCACGACACCTTCTGGTACCCTTTCATCGGCAAGCAGAAGATGCAGGCGGCGCTAAACAGCGACTGGGGCCGGCTCTTCCGCAATTGGGAGACCGTGCGCCCCGACAGCCAGGGCTACGCCAACGTCGGTTCCGAGGCTCCGGAACTGCAGCGAGCCGGAATGGCGGCCTTCTGGCGCTCGTGGGGCATCCTGTGGACGGCGCTGAGCGAGGCGCCGGAGATGGCGGCGGCGCGGCGACGCAAACAGCTTGCCTCGCCGAACGGCCATCAAGCGCCGCAACTGGCCGCCGATACGGGCCGGCCAGCCGCCGGCCCCACCCCGGCCGAGACCGCCCGGCGGATTCTCCCTATCGCCCTCGTTCTCCTCAGCCTGTTGCTGCTCATCTTTGGCCGCCGCAAGCGCAGCCAGCGTTCATGAAATCACACCTGTCAGGTCTCTGAGCCTGGAGTTGCAGAAACATGGAAAGCTCGACCCCGCTTCCTGTCGCCGAACCTGCTGCTGAACCTATCTCCGAATCGCCGGCGAACCCCGCGCCGATGCCGAAAAACCTGGGCGTCGCCCTGCTGGCGCTTCTCTTCATCCTGCCGCTCATCCTGGCATTCGTGCAACTGATGCGCCGCCAACAGCAGGGGGATGAAGGCGAGATCTTGCTGGCGACGCCGGCAGAAGAGCCGCCCGCCACTGCGTGACAAGAGATGCCAACTTTCAAAAGGTTGGCATCTCTTGTGATTGACGCGCTCATGCCTTCATTCTCGCGCCAGAACATGTCAGCGGCATGAAGAAGAACAGATGATGGGACGACAGCTCGTTCATCGAACGGTCCCTTGACTATTGCTTCAGTAATCGTGGCAGGTAAACTTGCCGGGGCGGAGCAGTTGGCGAGGAGGTTGCCGACGGCGTGGAAGTGGGGGTCAAGGTGGGCGTGGGGCTATCCGTCGCCGTGGCGCTGGGGCTTGGCGTCGGCGTGTGGGTGTCGGTGGGGGAAGGAGTAGAAGTAGGCGTCAGGGTGGATGTTGGACTGGCCGTCGGCGTCGCCGTGCGCGTGCGCGAGGGTGTGGGCGTGGCGCTTGCATGGCGAGTGGCCGTGGGGCTGGGCGTGGCTGTGGGCGTAGGCGAAGGGGTGGAGCTGGGCGTAGCTGTGCCGATAGAGGTCGTGCAGAAAGAAAGCAATTCGACATCGACATCCGTCCCATACACGCAGTCCCCTTCCACATCGATATCCAGCAGCCACCGCCCCCACCAGCTGTAACGCGCCACTTCCAGCGGTCGCTCCGGATCACTCACATCCCAGACCAGAATCATGTTATTTGGCTCTCCTGCGCCAGGGTCAAGTGTGTTTGCAAGACCAAACAATCGATCCCCTTGCACCCTCAGTTCTGCCAGACAACCCGGCGTCTCCAACTCGTTGATTAGACTTGGATGCTCGATCTCTCGCATATCGAACACCTTCAGTTTGCAAGGTTGTGAATAACCAGGATAGATGCCAACGTAAAGATACTCTGGGGTGGCCGCTAATGACACTGCACCCTCGGTTACGTTCCACAATCCATTGTTCACCAAGGCCGGCCGCGATGGGTTCGCAAAGCTGTAGAGTGCGATGTACTTGAGGCCCTCTTTGGTGATATTTAGCACAAAGCCAAATGAATCGACGAGCGCCACATCGAGATGAAACTCGATGCCGTAGCGCGCCACCCGGATGGGGGTCTGCGGTCGGGTGACATCCAGCAGAGTTATGTCAACTAGCGTGCTGAGCGAGCCGGCGTGGGCGTAGCGTCCATCCGAGCTGACGAAGGTGACATCGGGCAAAGGCTCATACACGCTCAGTTGCTGCGGTTGGGCCGGGTCCGAGACATCGAAGATGATCATGGCGCCATTGGTATAGGGCTGCCAGGCGTGCCCCCATGTCACTCCATAGAAAGTGCGACCCACAATCTCGATATCGTTCCAACCCAATTCCGCCGAGGGTTTTGGCAGCGTTCCAATCTGAACAGGGTGCAACGGATCGGTGAGATCGAAGATATCAATCCCTTGTGCTCCTTGTGGGGTGCGCACGTAGACGCGACCCTCTTCCACTATGATCGAGTCCGAATATCTACTTTCGAGAGGTTCAAATAGAGACCGCTTGAGGCTGCTACTCACACCTGGGGTGGCAGCCGAGACCGTTATGAGTAATGCCGCCGCGCAGACAATGGCGGCCGCCACCACAGTAAGCACTCGCATCGTTCACTCTCCCGTCACGCGCCCGGCGGCAGGGTGTTCGCCCTACCGCCGGAGAAAATGATCATTCGTTGTATCGAATCGTCAACTGCGGATGCTTGCTCGTATCCCAGTAGTCATTCGAGGAAAAGTAGATCGCCTTGTTCACGCCCTGGTGCTCGCCATAGAGGATGAATTCAGTGTAACCTTCCTTCACCAAAGAGGTGACGTCGAAGACCAGCCATGTCCCTACTTCCGTGTAGTCCACTAGGCGACTGACGCCCGGCACCGTGCGGTCGTTGGCCCCTTTCGCTCCCGCCGCCTGCCAACTGGCACCCGCTTTGCTCTGCAGCCACGTCGCCGTCGATGCTTCCCAGTCCGGCTTCAGACCTGCCACATGCACTGTCGTCGTCCCGCCGTTGACCGACTGGCCCAGGAAGTAAACCGCCAGATCCGCATCATCGAGGCTGGCGCTCAGGGGCAGGGCGGGATCATCGAAACCGAGCAGAGAGGACATTACTTCGCCGTCCGTATTGTTGGTGCGGACGTACAGGTTGGGATGACTGCCATGCGGCGTCGGCGTTTCCCAGGTAGTGGTAACGATATAGGTGTCCTGGCCGCCTTGATAACTATCGACGCCCTGCTGCAGGGAGCGAGACCGAGGCGCCTCGCCAAAGGAATACTTGATCCCAGATGTCGCGACACTGGGAAGCTGACCCCACCACAAACGAAAGTCGTCCCAGTAGGCGTTTTCGTCCCAGTTGTTGTCAATGCCAAACCTTGTCAACATCTGCACCGAGCTGATATTGCTGCTCATATTCAGATCGTTCACCGCATATGTCCAGACCGCCTGTCCAGAAGAACTGAAAGCAGTCACAATGATCGAGTCGTTGTTGCCGCTTCCGGTAGCATCTACTTTCATGCGGATACGATACCATTGCCGGCGCGCCAGGGTGTGAGAGCCGCCAGGGATATAGTCGAGAAGTGTACCACACAGATCGGCGCTGCAATAGACGTGGAGTTGGTTGGAAAGATCGAAGTAGGGCCAGAGGAGGCCGCCGTTTGCCGCCCATAGGATGGGGCCAAGTTGCGTGGCTGCATCGATGCGCACAGCATATTCGACAGCGATCTTCGGCTGCGACGAAGACAACGATTTGCTGGCCCAGCACTCCGGCCAGTTCTGCAGTTGACTTCCCTCTTGACACTTCCACCCGTAATTCCCTTCCCATCGTTCCGTCACCCTTGTGAGCGCGGCGCCATTGGCCACATCAGAATCACTGAAGGTCGCAGGCGGCGTCGCTTCCATCCTTTCTCGGAAGTTAGGGGATGGCTCCAGGGTCGCGGTCGGGGTAGCCGTAGGCGGCAGCAAAGTTGGCGTTGGCGTGGCGGTCGGAGAGCCGGTCGATTTCTGCACTTCGACGTAGTCGAACCAATCTGGATCGGCTCCGGAATCGAGAACGATGTCATCACTCTGGCCGCTGAAATCAGGTTGAGACGCCTGGAAGACAGCCTCATACCAGAGTCCGTTGCCGCCAGGCGCCAGGATTGGGCCTGAAATGAGCACAGCCGTGAGTACGGCCGGTGGTAGCCCACTCCCGCTTTTTTGCTTGTACTTCACGCTGGGATGAGCGCCATTAAGCTTGTAGCGGATCAATATGGTCGCTTCTGTGGCGTTCTGCATGTAGGTGTTGTCCACATCCAGATACATGCTGCCTCCGTCATAGGCGCGACGAGCAGTGGCGCCATAGACGGTATCGTCGATGTTCACCCGACCTTCGGTGGTATTGCTCGTTTGCACCAACTGGATGCCGAAGCCCGTTTGTATGTCATGACCACAGTTGCACATGGCGCCGCTAGTGAGGCAGGCATCGCCATCACCGTCGGAGGTGGCATCCTCAGGGTCAGAGATGGCGCCGCTGATCACCGGCCAATTCTCTTCATTCACATTTTCGATAGCCTCTCGAAACACAATCCAAAGATTGGGCGCGCTGCTTGTGGATTTGCCGACATATTTCTTGGCCCATTCCAACTCTTGCTTGTACTGTGTGTTTTTGACATAAACCAGCATCACATCCGCCCCAAAGGATAAGCCCATAGCCAAACTGTAGCGTACATGATCTCTGCTGGGAGTGCTGGAACCAGGAACACCATAGGCCGAGGTCAAAGGGTCGATGGCATAGTAGTTGTTGAACTCCCAGTCCGTCTTCAATTGTCCGACGTCATGCACCCAGCGCATCATTTTCCAGGGATCTTTCTTGAAGTAATCGTATCCTGAATAGCCCAACCACCACCCACAGTAGTTTGTGCCATCTTCTTCTCCACCAGAGACGGTGTCCGCCTTCAGACCTGAATGCTTGATGCCGACGAATCCGCTGGTAATGGGCGTCTTGGTCGATGTGTTACAAACCCTTGTGGTCTGACCGGCGATGCAGCGCACGGCGTCGCTCCACCAATCCGAGGCTGGCCACCACTGCGCAAACTGCATGAAAGCCCTTTTCGTCCCGCCCGGCAGGGCGGCATCGATTGTACGCGCCAATTCGTAATTGTGCCGGGCCCAGGCTGTAACCGAGTATCTCCCCTCGCCAGACCATTCGTAGTAATATTCGTATGTCCACCCATCGAAGGAGCTGTGACCTTCGTTATCCAGTGCTGTACCTGGATGCGCCCAAGGTGTAGCTTCGGCCGCGGCGCCAGTAGCAAACTCGAATGCCGCCACCTTCGGATGGTTCTTGTAGCGAGTGATGAAAGCCTGCACCAGCCTGTCTGTTTCGGCCTTCACGCTTGGGTGCATGAAGTCGACGGCGGTGGAAATGTAACGGATCGTTCCATTTACTTCCGTACATGTTCGTGTCACATTTTCCCATGTATATGGCCCTGGCGGATTGCCTATCCGTTTCTTCAGCTGCAACGCCCCATAGCCGGTGCCATAGTAGTAGGAAGGTATGCCATAGTAGCAGTCCTTTGCGCTCTCCTTGAAATAGATGCCAATGACAGCTTTCTTGCCAGAAGGGATTTCGGCCAAGAAATCATCGACATCATCCCAATGGTATTGTCCTGGTGCAGTTTCGACCTGGCCCCAATACACACGCACCATCGCCCCGGCAGCCCAACTGTTCCAGTCTGCCTGCCATCCGCCTAGATCGCCAAAGTTCGGCTCTTGCACATACAGACCTGCCGGATCTTCAGGAGTCGGAACGAGCAATTCCACTGCCGTCGCGGCGACGGCAGCAGTTTCCTGCGCACTACTGTTGGCCCATACGACCATCAGGCCTGCCAAAACCAGCGCCAACAGCAGCCACTGATATGACATCATTTTTGACAACTTCGATCTTGTCTTCGACATGGTCGTCCTCACTTATCTCCACCTGAACGTTGCAGTATCACCACCCCACCATCGCCACTGGCGATGTAAATCTCATCGCCCAGCAGCGTGATCCCCCGCACCTGACCGGGCGTAGCCGCCAAGCCAATGGCATCCTCCCGGCTCGTCTGCTCGCTGCCGATCGACCGCAGGCGGCTAACCTGGCTGCGATCCCCGTCCAATAACGCATCCTCCACCGGCGTGTCGCCGAAATAGAGAAAATCGTCGCTGAACATCAACGCCGCCATCGCCACGCGTCTCCGCGCCAACGGCCGCAATCCCTGCTGCTCGCTTCGATACTCCCCCGACGCGTCTGGCGTCGGCAGGAGAACGCCCGACGCCGATTCCGAAGGCGCCGTCTCCTCGCCGGGACAAAGATCGATCACCTGGCTTCCCGTCGTCAGGTAGACGCAGCCATCCGTTGCCGCCGCCACATCGATCACCGCCTCGCCCATCTCATAGTAGCCGGTCTCCCGTGGCGCCAACGGGTTGCTGAAATCGATGCGGCGCACCCCGCCGCTACCGGCAGCCACAAAGACCGTCTCGCCGTCGCTCTCTAGCTTGTGTGCCTCGCCCGATACAGGCAAAAACCCAACTTCGCTCAGGCGTCCAGTGGCATCGATTGCATACACACGCAGCCCTGTCTCCGACCAGCCATCCCCCAGCCAGCGCGGGGCCTCGGCCACGACTGCGTAATAGGGCTGGCCTGGCGAAGATGGCGATAGAACGGCTACATCCTCGGCCTTGCCTGGGGTCTCATAACGGCGCAGGATAGCCGCTTCGCCCGACCTGGGCAGGCGCAGCGTCAGCAGACGACCGCTGCCGACCACAAGGACAAACGCTTCCCCACCCGCGCCCTCGCCGACCGCAACGCCATCGACGAATCCGATCATCTCGTAGATGGTTACCTCCTGCATCGCCCCATCCTTCCCCTCCACTACTCGCAACCCACCCTGCCGATCCGCCACATAGATCACACTATCCGCTGCTGTTGCACCCAACACCGCCACCCCCCGCACATCCCCCTCCACCTGAAGCGCCCCTGCCTCACGCGCCTGCTCCGGCTGCGTCACATCCACGGCCCGCAGCCCGCCCTCCTCATCCGCCACATAGACCGTCTCCCCGCTCAAGCTCACACTCCTTGCCTTCCCCGGCGTCTCCACAAAGCCCACCTCCTTTGGGTTGGCCGGGTCGCCCGCGTCCACCACCCGCAACCCTTCCGTATAGTCGGCTACATAAGCGTACTTCCCGTCCGTCGCCACATCCAGCGCATAGCCCGGCGTGTCGTAGGCCCCCACCTCCTTCATCGTCGCCGGGTTCGTCGCCTCCAGCACCCGCAGCCCGCCGTCGCCATCGGCCACGAAGACCCACCCGCCCGCTGCCGCCACCCCGTGCTCATAACCGGGCGTGTCATAACTGCCCAGCCGCCGCGGCTGGCGTGGGTCCGATATATCCACCGCCTCCAAGCCGGCGCCCACCCAATTCGAACCGTCCCACTTGGGCGTGCTGGCCAGATAGACCACATCTCCGGCCACAGCCAGGTCTTCCAGATAGCCGCCGGTCTCGTAGCTGGCGATGACGGCCGGCTGCGTCGGGTCGGCCAGGTCGATAACCTGCAACCCGCCCAGCCCGGTCGCTGCGAAGGCCAGTGAACCGCTCAACGTCAGCGAGTCACTCAGCGCCAGCGCCCGCACCACGCCCGGCAGGATTTCGCTCTGTCCCACTTTCACCGGCTGTTCCGGCCTGGCTGCGTCCAGGATGACGAGCCGCGGGCCGACGCCGAGGATCACATACGGCGGCTGCTCGACCCCATCTTGACCCTGCCAAAGGGCAACGGCGTAGCTCGCCCCGCCAAACTGACCCGACACCTGGTAAGCCTCAGCCTGCGCTGCTGGACGGCTGCGAACCACCGTCGCGCTCATCCCGACTGCCAGGCACAGCAACAGAACGACAAAGACGCTCACTATCGATGGATGTTTCACAGCACATTCCTCCACAAACCTGGGGCATCGTGGCTGGCGAGTAACCAGACGCCCGGCGGATCGCGTGACAAATGACGGTAAGTGTCTTCAGTATAGCCGCTTCACCCCCCCTGGCTATGATCTAGATCATGTTTTGTGAATTCTGCGGTCTCTAAGGACACCGCAGAGGCCTGCTGAAATATTGAAGAAATTCCAACGTCTTTGTATGATTCAAAGGGCTGTGAGCTAGCTGCCGCCCCTGACAACTCGCGCCTGCGACGTGCTATAATACGAAATTGCTGGATTCCTGCGTCACTGTCACATTCCTGGAGGCGTCCCTATGACACCCAGTTCTGAAATCCCGACTGAATCGACCGTTTCCGAAACCGGCGCGCCCGCATCTCAGGAGAATGCGTCTCTACTCGAACGTACCCGTGGGCGCGGTCTCCTGCTCCTGCTCCTGGTACTGCCGTTTGCGATCGTCGTTTTCCGGCTTCTGCAGCAGCAAGCAAAGAGACGTACTGAGACGCCCTCACCGCAAGACCCTGGTGTCCTCTCGGCAACGCCCGCCTCCCCTGAACCTTCCCAACCCGGGCCAGTCTGAACCACGGCCCATCGAACCTTTCATTTACCCGATTTATGCTACGCAACCTGCTGACCAAAGTCGTCGGCGACCCCAACGAAAAAGAAATCAAACGCATCCAGCCCATCGTGGCCGAGGTCAACGCCCTGGAGCCGGAATTCCAGGCCATGAGCGAGGACGATCTGCGGGCTGAGACCGAGCGTTTTCGCCAGCGCATCCAGGCCGAGACCGCCGAATTGCGCGACGAGTTGGCCCGGCTGCAGGCCGAGCGCGCCGAAGCCGAAGACCCGGCCGATCTCGACGCGCTCAAGCGCGAGATCGAAAGCGCCGACCAGGAACTGCGCGAGGCCGAAGCCGACATTTTGGAGGAAATCCTGCCGCGCGCCTTTGCCGCCGTGCGCGAGGCCGCCGTCCGCAGCCTGGGCCTGCGCCATTACGATGTGCAGTTGATTGGCGGCGTCGTCCTCCACCGGGGCAAAATCGCCGAGATGAAGACCGGCGAAGGCAAGACGCTGGTCGCCACCTTGCCGCTCTATCTCAACGCCCTCACCGGCCGCGGCGTCCACCTGGTCACGCCCAACGACTATCTCTCCAAATTCGGCGTGCAGTGGATGGGGCCGATCTACCACTTGCTGGGGGTAAGCGCCGCCGTCATCCAGAGCGGGGCCGGCAACCCCGACCAGGCTTCCTTCCTCTACGACCCCGACTTCCCCAGCGAAGACGACCGCTATCGCAACTTACGGCCCATCCTTCGCCGCGACGCCTACCGGGCCGACATCCTCTATGGCACCAACAACGAGTTCGGCTTCGACTATCTGCGCGACAACATGGCCACCGACCTGGGCCAGTTGGCGCAACGGGAACTGAACTACGCCATCGTCGACGAGATCGATAACATCCTCATCGACGAAGCCCGCACCCCGCTCATCATCTCCGGCCCTGCCCAGGAATCCAGCGACAACTACCGCCGCTTCGCTCAGCTGATCCCCCGGCTGCACGAAGAGGAGGACTACAAGATCGATGAGAAGGACCGCATTGTTACCCTGACCGATGAGGGTCTGCACAAGATCGAGCGTTGGGTGGGTGTGCCGGAAGGCAAGACGCTGTACGAGGGGGAATATGCCGAGATGGCGCCCTACCTCGACAACGCCTTGCGCGCCCAGGTGCTTTACAAGCGCGACAAAGATTACGTCGTCCAGGAAGGCGAGGTGCTGATCGTGGACGAATTTACCGGGCGCTTGATGTACGGCCGCCGCTATTCCGAGGGGCTGCACCAGGCCATCGAAGCCAAAGAAGGCGTCAGCATCCGCCGTGAGAACCTGACCCTGGCCACCATCACCTTCCAGAATTTCTTCCGTATGTACCGCAAACTGGCGGGCATGACCGGCACCGCCGCCACCGAGAAAGAAGAATTCGGGCGCATCTACAACCTGGAAGTGACCGCCATCCCCACCAACGTGCCCACCCAGCGCAGCGACCATGCCGATCAGGTGTACAAGAGCCAGCGGGCCAAGTTCACTGCCGTGCTGGAAGAGGTGGTGGCCGCGTACCAGCGCGGGCAGCCGGTGCTGTTGGGCACCAGCGCCATCGAGACCTCCGAGTTCGTCTCCAATCTGCTGCGGCGGCGGGGCATCGACCACAATGTGCTCAACGCCAAGAATCACGAACGCGAGGCGGTGATCATCGCCCAGGCCGGCCGGCCTGGGGCGGTCACCATTGCCACCAATATGGCCGGCCGCGGGGTGGACATCCTGCTGGGCGGCAACGCTGAGAATCTGGCTCGCGAGGAACTGCGCAAGCGCGAGTTCGACCTCAACACGATCAGCGAGGTCGAGTGGAACGAGGCCCTGGACATGCTGCGCAAGGGCCAGGATCCCACGACCCACTTCGAGGGCGGCTGGGCGGGGGTGCTGGCCGAACAGTGGCGCCGCACCAAGAGCGACGGCGACCAGATCCGGGCCGTGGGCGGGTTGTATGTCATCGGCACCGAGCGACATGAGGCGCGACGCATCGACAATCAGCTGCGTGGCCGCGCCGGCCGCCAGGGCGACCCCGGCCAGTCGCGCTTCTACCTGTCGCTCGAAGACGACCTTATGCGGCGTTTTGGCGGCCAAACCATCGCCGGGCTGATGGATCGCCTGGGCGTCGAAGAAGAGGTGCCTATCGAGGCCGGCCTGGTCAGCAGGGCGATCGAGCAATCGCAAACCCGCGTCGAAGGCTACAACTTCGACATGCGCAAGCACGTGCTGGAATACGACGACGTCGTCAACAAGCAGCGCAACGTCATCTACGCCCAGCGCCGCCGTATCCTGGGCGAGCCGACCCTGCGACCCCAGATCCGCGAGATGACGGACAAACATATCGCCGGGCTGGTGCAGGCCTTCACCAGCGAGAAATTCAGCGAAGACTGGGACCTGGACGCCCTGCACAGCGCCATCATCCGCATCATGCCTTTGCCCGTGCAGGAATCGTCCAAAACCTGGCAGGGGCTGAGCCGCGAACAATTGACCGAACGGCTGCAAGACCTGGCCGACCAGGCCTATGAGGAAAAAGAGAAACGGCTGGGCAGCGAGATGATGCGCCGGATCGAGCGGCTGTTGATGATCGAAATGGTCGATCATCGCTGGGTGCGGCATCTGACCGACCTGGACATGCTGCGTGAGGGCATTGGTCTGCAAGCCTATGCCCAGCAGGACCCCCTGGTGGCCTACAAGCGCGAGGCATTCGAGATGTTCGGCGAGTTGATGGACAGCATTGAGGAAGATGTGGTCACCCGCATCTACCACGCCGAACTACAGGCAGCGCCAACGCGGCGGCAGATACGGGCAGTGCATCCGGTGGCGGGCGCCGGCGCCGGCGATAGCAAGCCAGAGCCGCAGCACAAATTGGGTCCCAGCCTGGGCCGCAACGAACTTTGTTGGTGCGGCAGCGGCAAGAAGTATAAAGACTGCCATTGGAGCAGCGACCGCGCCGGAACCACCCAACCGGGCCAGCCGCAGCCCGCCGGCGCCAAGCC
>WPCI01038666.1_pt1 | contig 15071 bp, 12 predicted proteins | sample 5399871 | NCBI WGS metagenome assembly WPCI01 (sample SAMN12869469, study PRJNA574797) | sludge metagenome | isolation source: wastewater treatment of pH7 | place: China:Beijing | collected 2019-05-20
CCGATGCCGGCCACGTTCCCGTGGCCAAAGATGCCCAGAACACCGGCGAAGAAGGGCGATTGCACACCATCACGCGAGACATATTGGTTCTTGAGAAAGCGAATTAATGCCTGCGCCATGGTTAAACGGATGGTTGATGCCATTATTCCTCCAGTAACTTGGTGATAAGGCCTAAAGATCGGGGTTTGGCAGCATGTATTCGCGCAGTAATCCCTGAAGCTCGTGGTAAGAGCTGATGAATCCGCGCAGCGTTCTCACAGTAGCCCCAAGCGTGTCAAATTCAGCAACAGTCATCCCATCCGGTTCATACATCCTGCGGAATTCGGGGATTTTGGTGAGCAATGCGTCAAGAATGGTTGGGTCAACAGCATCATCCATACGAGGACGAACCTCAATATCGCTGGCGTTGATTTTTAACTGCCAATCATAGGGGATGGTTAAGATGATGTCGCCGCCAATAAACTCGGACCAATGACCCAGGTGGCGATAAGCAGCAGCCAATAACCTGGCGCGATACCCCTTTTTCTGGAAGATTCCATACGCTTGCTTCATACAGGCGATGCCAGCCCAGCTCAGGTAGGCAGGGTCGATATCAATGTTGTTCTTCTTGACGACCACTTTCGTCCAATCATCGGTGCGGCCAACCATAATGGTGCACACGGGTGACATTTCTGCGATCGACTTGCCTTCGGCTTCACGCCGGTTTAACCCGCGTTCAACCGCTTCGGCAACGGCCAGCGCCTGCGGCACACTGAAACACACAGTGGCGTTAATCGAAACCCCGTTGTAAGTAGCCTCTTCGATAGCCTTAACACCCGCGCTGGTAACCGGAGCTTTCACCTGCATGTTGGGAGCCAGGGAGTTGAAGTGGATGGCATGATCGGCGATGCCCTGGGGATTTCTGTAGAGTTGCGGGTTGGTTTGAATTGAAAGACGACCCTTCTTCCCTTTTTCCCGGTGGTAGGTGGGTTCGAGTAAGCCGGCGCCCCGCACTGCCATTTCTTCAATCAGCTTCCAGGTGACTTCCACTTCAGACCAGGTGGGGTTCTCTGCGATGATCTGATGGATGCGGTCTTCCCAAAGGTGTAATTCTTTATTGAGCACATTGACCACGATGGTGGGGTTGGTGGTGGCACCAACGGCACCGTTATCAATACCGTAGGTTAATTCTTCGATACTGCACGAGTCATTCCAGTAATCGGTGACAGTGGTGGAAACGGTTTCATGTAACTTGCTCTTATAAGTTGTCATTATTTACTCCTTTAGATCTTGTTCATCGAAATATTTACCAATGGCAGACGCGGGTCGATTGTCTTCCAGGTATCTTTAATCCAGGCATAAGCCGGATCATCTGCGCTCGTCAGCGATTGGTCAGAGCCTGCGAGGATGTTCAGATAGTAAGCATTATAGCCATGAGCAGCCACCACAGGGTGGTATCCCTCAGGTGAGAGGACGAGATGATCGTTTTGCACTAACATCACTTCGTCAATTCTGCGGTCATCCGTATAACAGCGCTGATAGGCATAACCTTCGGGTTTGTCGATTTTATAGAAGTACACCTCTTCAAGGTCGGCTTCTATTAAGTTACCATCTGTATCAAAACGGCGTTTGTCGTGCTTGTGCGGTGGATAGGAGCTCCAATTGCCGGATGGCGTGTAAACCTCTACCACAACCAGGCGTTCACATGGAAACCCGGGCAGCATCATTTGATTAATTTGGCGAGACGCGTTTTCACCGCCACGCAGTTCCACTTTAACCTCTTCAGGGGTTACCAGGCGAGCAGGGAAGTCAGTTGTTGCTGCAGCCCAGCCGCAGGCAAAATCGAGCGTGCCGTAATTTGCCGCAACAGTGAATTCTGTGTGGCGTGAAAGATACAGTGTGGTCGGCATCCCATGAAACACATCCGCGCGGCTGCCAATAGCGCGCCAATCACCTTTGTTTGAGAATGCATCTGCTTTTCCGCCCAAGAGTATCAGCGCGAGTTCGTTCTCGCCGGTGTTGAAGCACCATTCATCACCTTTATCAAGCTTCACCGCGCGGAAGGAGAGATGCTCCCAACCGGCAGATTCTGGAGTGATGTGGATATACTCTTTTTTCGAGAGGTCAGGTTTGACCAACAACTTGGATTCAGTAGCTTTCAATTTCGTCTCCTTTGAACTGGGGATGTTGATTTTCTGATAAGCAGCTGCCCACGGATCAGCTTCGTAATTGATTTGCTGTGGTTTCCCGAATCAGATGAAGCGTTGATCAGGTCCATTAACATTCCGGCAGCAGCCGCGCCGATTGAGTGTTTTGGCTGGTCAAATGTAGTGAGCGGTGGGTTGGAGAATGCCGAATACGGAATGTTATCGAAACCGACTACCGACACATCACCTGGAACGTTAATTCCACTTTCTTGCAGCACATGCATTGCACCGATCGCAACGAGATCGTTAAAACAAAAGATGGCAGTGAAATCTTCTCCGCGGTTGAGCATGGTACGCATCCCCAACACGCCATTTTCGATTTCACCGCCGTCAAGATTATTAATAAGAGAAGAAACCGCTTCGAGGCGGGCGTCGCGCAATGCAGCTTGAAAACCATTAAGCCGGCTATTGTTGATGTTATTGGCGCGAGCATTTCCGAGATAAGCGATTTTTTGGTGGCCTAACTCAAGCAGATGTTGAGTAACTTGATATGCTCCGTACGAATCATCATGAGAAATGCTGTATTTTTGATTCCACGAAGATTGATTGTTGATGACCACAACGGGGATGCCATAACTGTTGAGGAGAGAGATGTTTTTGCGCTGTACCGGTACAGAACCGATAATTACACCATCAACTCTGTGTTCACTGAACGCCTGGATGGTGTTCTTTTCGTGCACTGGGTCAAGGTAAGAGGAAGAAACGAAAGCGCTGTACCCCGTACCTTTGATTGTGTCTTCTACACCTTGTATGATTTCACCGAAATAGGGATTGTCGATACGGCTGACAAGTACGCCGATGACCCCCGAGTGTCTGGTTTTCAACCCTCTGGCTGCTGCGCTGGGAAGATATCCGAGCGACAAAGCAATCTCACGGATATTCGAAGCTGTACGGTCGGAGATGGTGGGGTTGCCGTTGAGGGCACGCGAGACAGTGGTGTGAGAAACCCCGGCATGTTTGGCAATATCTTTTATGGTTACGGTCATAATTCTCCGGTATTGGCGCACACGTGTGCATAAATATGATAGCAAATATCGGTAGAAAAGTCAATAAAATAATGAAAGAATACTTGCAATTAATTTTAAAATGTTGTATCATCTTACATGTAAGTTATCCTTCAAAAATAGAAAAAATGAAAGCCGTTTCACAAAAAATAAGGTGAACTGAGGTTTTCGTAAATTGAATATCAAGACTCGGGAGGAAGTTTCATGAACCATGACATCGAAGCAATATTCTTGGATGTTGGTAACACTTTACGTATTGTGTTGGAAGAATCTGATTTTCAGCAGCAGGCAATGCAAGAATTGATGGCGCTTGTTGGAGCTACCGAGCCGCAGGACGAGTTCTTTGAAAAAGTTGAAGCGCGCTGGAAAAAATACCGCAGCGCATGCAAGGTTTCTTTGCTTGAGTCTTCAGAAGAGGTGCTGTGGACCAAGCATCTGCTGCCTGATTACCCGGCAGAGAAAATAGCTCCGCTGCATGGCAGGCTGACCCGCCTGTGGCGTGACCGTGATGGACGCCGCGTTCCGCGTGCAGACGCTAAAGAAACGATCATCGAGCTGCATCGACGCGGTTATTTATTGGGCATCATTGCCAACACCATCACTGAAACTGAGATTCCAGATTGGATGGAAACTGACGACGTCACGCAATACTTTAAAACCGTAATACTTTCCTCCAAAGTGGGTATTCGTAAACCAAACCCTGAAATCTACTGGCTGGCTGCCCGTGAAATCGGTGTGGAACCCGCGAAATGCGCCTATCTTGGTGACAATCCGGTTCGGGATGTGGAAGGAACGCGCGCAGCTGGTTACGGCATGATGATTCTGTTTCATGAGCCAGCCACCACTGCCAAAGAGCCGCCTACCGGTGAGCATACTCCTGATTACACCATTCAGAACTTGATCGAGTTGCTGGATATTTTTCCGCCACGCAACAAATCATAAGGATTCATTTTTATGCATCAGGAGATCGACGCAATATTTCTCGATATAGGCAACACACTGCGCATCCTTTTAAAGGAAGAGCCATATCGAGCTGAGGCGCGTCAAAACATCGTTTCGCTGATTGGGACGACCGAACCAGCCGATTTGTTTTGTGCTGAATTGGACCGCCGATATAAAGATTATCGCAAGTGGGCGTTCGAGCATCTCCTTGAAGCCTCTGAAGAAGAATTATGGCTGCGTTGGCTGGCTCCTGAATTCCCCACCTCACATATTATGCCGCTGGCGCATGAGTTAACCTACCAGTTTCGTCAATCGATGGGGCGGCGTGTGATGGTGGATGGCTGTAAAGAAGTGATTACCAACCTGCATGCCCGCGGCTACACCCTCGGCATTATCAGTAATGTGATTACCACCACTGAAATTCCTGATTGGCTGGCAGAAGAAAAGCTGGACCAATACTTTAAATCGATTCTTCTCTCCTCTACCTTTGGGCGGCGTAAACCTGACCCGGCGATCTATCAGGAAGCCGCCCGAAGGGCAAATGTGCTGCCTGAAAAATGTGCTTATGTAGGCGACAACTTCTCTCGTGATGTTATTGGCACACGCGCCGCCGGCTTTGGCATGGTGATCATCATGCCTGATGCTGATGAAAGAGGGGATGCTGTTCCACCTGAATACCAACCTGACTTGATCATCAATACCCTGAAAGATTTGCTGGCTCATTTCCCTGAAAGATCAATGAAAGCAAACTGACCATGACGACTAACCCAGAATTTATACAGAAGAGTAAGAAAAACACAAGAGGAGGGGGGACGCTGGGAGAAATTGTGAAGGTTCTGTATGATGAGGGTCAGACTGATTATGGGCTTGAACCCATTGTGTTATTCAGCGCGGAGGGTGAAGCCGTAGGACGCGTGAAAGATGGTGATGCGGTTATATTCTGCTGCCGCCGTGGCGAACGCGAAATTCAACTTACCGAAGCGTTTACTGACCCTACCCTTGATCAATTTCCCCGCGAGAAATTCACCAATCTGCCATTTGTAATCCTCACCCTTTATCACGATAAATTCAAAGATCTACCCGTTGCCTTTGCTCCTTCCAGAGTTCATTCAACACTGGGTGAAGCCGCCAGCAAGGCGGGGCTTACCCAGGCTCGCGTGGCTGAATCTGAAAAGTTTGCCCATGTAACCTTCTTTTTGAATGGCGGAAACGCAAAGCCGTACCCGCTTGAAGAGGATTATCGGATTCCTTCGCTGAAAGGGGTTGCTTTTGATCAATACCCTGAATTGAGCCTTGCTAAAGTTGCCCAACAGGTGCTTGATGAGCTGGATAAGGGCACAAGATTGGTGATTACCAATTTTGCCAATGGTGATGTAATCGGGCACACCAGCAACCGCGATGCCAAAATTAAATGCGCCGAATATGTAGACCTCCATCTTCAAACTGTGGTAACCGCCGCGCTGGATGCAGGCTATGTGGTGCTGATAACGGCTGACCATGGCAACCTCGAAGTACTCTACACCGAAGATGGCTCACCACACGTTTCTCACACCACCAACCTGGTGCCGCTGTTTATGATTGACCCGCTGAGTGATGCAGAACTTAAGCCAGGCGATGGTAAGCTCGCAGACATCGCCCCAACCATGCTCAGAATCCTCGGTGCGGCGATACCCGCCGAGATGGATGGGGCTAACCTGGCGCCTGAGCATGTTTTTGGCAGCGAGCGCAAAGCACTGCTGGTTATCCTCGATGGCTGGGGAATTTCGAACGATTCCCAAGCCGACCCAATCGCGCTTGCCGCCACCCCTTTTTGGGATAGCCTGAAATCGCGTTATCCAATGGCACAGCTTGCCGCTTCTGGCGATGCAGTCGGGCTTAAGGCCGGTAAGGCGGGCAACTCAGAGGCAGGGCATATGAACATCGGCGCCGGACGGGTGATATTACAGGATGATGTACGGCTCGACCAGGCAATGAAGGATGGTAGTTTTTATCAGAATGAAGTGATTTGTGAGACCATCGAGGGGGTCAAGGCACGCGGCACATCATTGCATCTGATTGGATTACTCACCGAGAAAAGCTCGCACGGCTCAATGGATTACCCGCTGGCTGTGTTGAAGATGGCGAGAGACGCAGGCTTAGAGCATGTGTACCTCCACATGATTTTTGATGGGCGCAGCACAGAACCGGGCAGCGCGCCAGCGCTATTGGCATTATTGGAAAGCAAAGTCAATGAAATTGGCATTGGCGAAATCGTCAGCGGGGTTGGCAGAGGGATTGCCCTGGATCGGGACGGCAACTACAACAAAACTCAGAAAGCGTATGATGCGCTGGTATATGCGAAAGGGAGAAGGGCTGAGGCATGAACTACGACTTCTTGAAGAGGTTAATCAAACCTGCCAAAACCAAAATCGTCTTGCTTATTATGGATGGTTTAGGCGGCCTGCCCAATGAACCAGGCGGTAAAACCGAACTCGAAGCGGCATATACACCCAATATGGATGCGCTCGCCGCTCGTTCAGCCTTGGGATTTTCCAGCCCGGCAGGGCCTGGCATCGCCGTGGGCAGCGGACCCGGGCACCTGGCGATATTTGGCTTTGACCCGATCGAATACGAAATTGGCCGCGGTGCGCTCGAAGCGCTTGGTGTTGGACTTGACCTTGGACCGGAGGATGTTGCCGCGCGCGGCAACTTCTGCAAGGTTGACGAAAACGGTGTTTTACTCGATCGACGCGCTGGCAGACTCGCCACCCCTGAAGCGATCAAGTTGGCGCACCTATTAAATGGAATTCAAATGGAGGGCGTTCAAATCCATATTGAATCTGTGAAAGAACACCGGTTTGCCATGCTGATTCGCGGCGCAGGGCTGGGCGCCGGCCTTCGCGACACAGACCCGCTTGTTGATGGTGTTGCACCATATAAAGCCGCCGCTTTGGATTCTGCTTCTGTCAGAACGGCTGATTTGTTAAACCAATATCTTGAAAAGGCACGTGAGGCTTTACAGGATGAAGAACACGCCAATATGATCTTATTGCGTGGCTTCGATAAACTGCCCGTACTGCCGCAATATCGTGATTTGTTTGGGCTCAACGCCGCGGCTATTGCTGTGAATGGCATGTACAAAGGGGTCTCCAGGTTGGTGGGTATGCAGGTGTTGCCCGTGGAAGGGAAGGAAATTGAAGACGAGTTCACTACGCTCGAACGATTTTGGGATCAATTTGATTTCTTTTATCTTCACATTAAACAAACAGACACTCACGGAGAGGATGGTGATTTTTCTAAAAAAGTAAAAGTGATTGAGTATGTCGATACCCAGATTCCACGCATCCTCAACCTTAAGCCAGATGTTTTGTTAATCACTGGCGACCATTCATCCCCGGCAATTCTCAAATCGCACAGCTGGCACCCGGTTCCGGCATTATTGTATGGCAAACACGTCAGAGAAGATAATATTGCTGAGTTTGGCGAACGGGCATGCGCCCGCGGCAGTTTGGGTATTATGCCGGCGACCCATTATCTGCCTTTGATGTTGGCGAATGCTGACCGCATTTCAAAATATGGCGCGTAGGGTAAATTAGAGGGAAAATATGAATTTAACTCATCAGAAAGGCATTGATTTCGTCCAAGTTGTCAACGATCAATATAATTCACTCACAAAGAGCGAAAAACGAATTGCCAACTTTTTGCGTAAGAACCAGGAAGAAAGTGCTTTTCTTTCTGCTGGTGAGATTGCCCACCGACTGGCATTGAGTGAAGCCACATTGGTGCGTTTTGCGCGCAAACTCGGTTTCTCCAGCTACCCTGAGATGCGCGGTGTGCTGCAGGGAGATTTTCGCCAACGGGTGACACATTCAGCCCGATTGCGCGGACGTCTTTCTGAAATTCAAGAGAATGGAGGTATTTTTGAACGGCTAACCACCACTGAGATTGATTATCTTACACAGGCATTGGTCTCCATTGATACCGAAGAAATGGATCGTGCGGTAGAGCTGATAAAAACACACCCTCGAATTTATGTTTTTGGGCTCGGTCCATCAGTATCTTTGGTGGATCTGATGGAAATCAGATTACGGCGCTTTGGCAAAACCGTTATGTCTCTAAAAGTTTCCGGTCGTGAGGTGATCGATTCAATGCTGGCCATGCAGGCAGATGACCTGGTTTTTGTAATTTGTTTCTTCGACCAAAATCCCACGCTGCGCCTGGTTTTGGACTATTCGAAAAAAGTTGGTGCGACCGTCATTATGCTGACGGATATACTGGACACAATATTGAGCGACAAGGCTGACGTGATTTTGAGCGCACGCCGGGGGCCTGTGGGCGAGTTCCATTCGCTGGTGGTGCCGATGACGATCATCAACGCACTGCTGCTTTCTGTGGCCAATGCAGACCAGGAAAATATCATGCCTGCACTTGATAAGCTGGATTCTTTGCGCGACAAATTGAAAGAACTCAATGAATCTGGTGTGTTTCAATAAACTTTTTCTGCAGATTCCTGATTGTGATACCAACCACAAAATAGAAAGGGAATAAATAGAAGGTGTAACCTGATGACAGTAGCTTCGACTGCTCCAAATGAAAGCAAGCAGAAATGGCAAGCGCGAATGCGACGATTCTTCCGTTGGCTTACAACACCTCACGTTGTCTTGTCACTCATCATGATTGCGGTAATGTTTTATCTCGTTATCATCCCGCTTTATCGCATGGTGATTACCACAATCACGGTTAGCGATATTGATTTACGCGCGATAAAGGATGCCAATGTCGGTGATTTCACTTTATATCACTGGGTGAGAATGTTGACCGGAAAAATCGGCTGGCTGATGACCTATGAACCTTTAATTCACAGCCTGGTGGTAGCGTTAGGGGCCACATTCCTTTCGCTGGCAATCGGCGGGCTAATGGCATGGCTGGTTTGCCGTACAGATGTACCGGGACGGGATACGATTCACATGCTGGCTCAAGTACCTTACATCATGCCTTCATGGACGATCGCCATGGCGTGGTTGGTACTATTTAAGAACCAGACGTCAGGCGGATCAATGGGGTTGCTTGAATATATAACCGGCACACCGGTACCAGACTGGTTGGCTTATGGACCAGTGCCAATCATCGTGAGCAGCGGGCTGCATTATTACACGTTCTTTTTCTTGTTTATCTCTGCAGCGTTATTGTCCATTGACTCGTCGCTGGAAGAAGCCGGCGAGTTGGCTGGAGCAGGCCGCTGGCGTATTATGCGCAAAATTACTTTTCCATTGGTTATTCCGGCCATTGCATCTGGCTTTATCATGACGTTTTCAAAAGCATTGGGTACATTTGGCGGTCCGAATGTTCTTGGTGTACCGGTCCGATATTACACGCTTTCCACCATGCTTAAATCCAACACAGGTATTGGCAATTATGGTGATGCATTTGTCTCCGCGATTGTACTCATCGTTTTTGCTATGGTCACCGTAATGTTGAATCAGAAACTTGTAGGAACGCGAAAAAGTTACGAAACGATTGGCGGCCGCGGTTTCATGTCGAAGAAAGTAAAACTGCGCAATTTTAAACCCATCATTGTGGCAATTGTGGTGGTTTTCCAGTTTATTATTGCGGTGTTGCCTTTGGTATTGCTGATTATCAGCACCTTCATGCTGCGTGATGGACAATGGTCATTTGAGAACTTTACCTGGGCGCACTGGATTGGAAAAGGCGATCTGAGTATCAACAGCGGTGAGCCAGGGGTGCTGCGCAACCCCAAAATTTGGATGGGCGCCTGGAACTCGATCCGCCTCTCTTTGCTGACTGCGTTATTTACAGCATTTTTTGGCATTATCTTGGGTTACGCAATTGTTAAAGGAAGGGGCACGAGGCTTTCGAAGATTGTTGAGCAAATGTCCTTTATTCCTTATGTAATACCAGGTATTGCATTCGGTGCGGTTTACATTGCCATGTTCACTAAGCCGGTGGGACCGATCCCGGCGCTTTATGGCACATTTGCTTTGCTGGTGGTTGTTTCAGTGGCCAAGCATTTACCATTCTCTGCGCGAAGCGGAGTTTCAGCCATGCTCCAGGTAAGTAAGGAGTTGGAGGAAGCGGCAGCAATTGCTGGTGCTAAGCCAATGCGCCGGTTTACGCGCATTATTTTCCCTCTTACAAGCACTGGTTTTGTTTCAGGCTTCTTGCTGACGTTTATCAGTACGATGCGCGAGTTATCTTTGATTATTTTACTGGTTACTCCGACGACTGCTGTGTTAGCCAGTATGACCATGCGTTATATTGAAAACGGCAACGACCAACAGGCAAATGCAGTCATCATACTGTTGATTGTTCTGGTGCTCATCGGGAACTTTATTGTCAGCCGCTTCCGTGGCGGTAGTCTGAAAAAGGGATTAGGTTTGTAATTCTAAGGAGAGAAAATGGAAACACCAATTACTGTAAAAAATTTAACCAAAAAATTTGGAGATGTAGTTGCTGTAAATAATGTGTCACTCGTCATTGAACCGCATACTTTTCTTACACTCCTCGGACCGTCAGGCTGTGGAAAAACCACCCTCTTGCGTTGCATTTCAGGGCTTGAAGACCCGGATGAAGGCGAAATCTACATTGGCGATAAATTAATCTACTCACACCCCCGCGGCATTTCGCTTCCGCCAGGCCAGCGTGATTTGGGGTTAGTGTTCCAAAACTATGCGCTTTGGCCACACATGACCGTCTATAAGAATATGACCTTTGCTCTTGAGATCCAAAAACTTACGAAAGAAGAAATGGATCAGCGTGTAAAACAATCTCTTGCTGAAGTTAAAATGAGTGGTTATGAGGATCGTTATCCGCGTGAGATGAGCGGCGGGCAGCAGCAGCGCATCGCGTTGGCGCGTATGTTGGCATACCGCCCCAAAGTCTTTCTCATGGATGAGCCGCTTTCAAACCTCGATGCCCGCTTGCGTATGGACATGCGCACAGAATTAAAACGGCTGCATCATATTTCCGGCGCCACAACTGTATATGTGACACATGATCAGCTTGAAGCCATGACCATGTCGACAAATATTGCTGTGATGAAGGAAGGTGTGTTTCAACAAATGGACACTCCGGATAACGTCTATCATCAACCCGCCAACCTTTTTGTAGCAGATTTCATTGGCAGCCCAAAAATCAACTTGTTGGATGGGTGGATTTCGGGACAAGACCAGGTTGACCTGGGTAAATTCAATATCTCCATCAAAACGTATAGAGCTTCTGGAGATGTTGTCGTCGGCATACACCCTGAAGACATCATGGTATCATCCGAAGAAACGGCTGAAGGTGTTGAGTTTACCGCTTATTCAGTACTACCCGCTGGCGCAGATACCACAATTATTGCGCACAAAGGTGACACTGAACTCATCATCAAAGAAATCGGTGTGAGTAAACTTATGATGGATCAAAAAATCTGGTTAACCTTCAACAGAGATGCGCTTTTACTTTATGATAAAAAATCGGGCAATCTAATAAACAAATGAGCACAAAGAGCTTGAAAAGCATGAAGGGAATTCGTGATGTAAAGGAGGTGAATGCTTTATACGGTTTTGTTTGTTCAGTCAGATCAGTTTATTAAATATGGAGGAAGGTAAATGAAAACAGCAGTAAGAATTCTAACCCTGGTACTTTTGGTAAGTTTCCTGGTCGCTTGTGCGGCACCTACAGCCGCTCCCGGAGTTACACCACCAGAAACCACCGATGCTCCTGTTGTTACCGATGCGCCAGTTGCGACTGAAGAAGCGCTGACAGCACAAGAAGCATGGCTGAAAGCGAATCAACTTGGCCCTTATGATACCGGCGAGCAGGATTGGGCAGCGATTGAGGCAGCAGCTATCGCTGAAGGAACGGTTTTGGTTTATGCAAATACTTCCAAAATCGAGAAATCAGCCGAAGCTTTCATGGAAAAATATCCCGGAATCACAGTTCAGGCGTTTGATCTGGGCGGTGATGATGTTTTGATGAAGACCGTGGAAGAGCAGAAAGCTGGAGCGTTTGTTGGTGATGTATGGGCAAGCAGCGGCGGCGCAGACCTTGTGGGCAACGTCTTGCCGAATAATTATGTTTGGCGTTTTATTCCCACCACTGTTGCTGATAGGATCTCAGAAGAATTTACACAACCACTGTTGATGAGCAGACTTGGCACCTCAGTTTTTGCTTACAACCATGAACTTGAAGCAAGCTGCCCCGTCGCCAATGTGTGGGAGTTTACCAATCCTGAGTGGAAGGGTCGATTCTACATTGAAGATCCATTGAATGATGCCTCAACACTCAGTAAATTGCTGACCTTTGTCTCTCATCCCGATGAAATGCATGCAGCCTATGTTGAGTTATACGGGGAAGAGCCTGTTCTGGATGCTGACACCCCTGATGCTGGATGGCTGTGGCTGAAGAGATTTGCACAGAACGGCCCCATTCCTCAGCCGGGTGGTGATGAGGTTGACGAAGCCTTTGCAACCCCTGGAATGACGAAAAGTGCAATGGCACTTACATCCTATTCCAACTATGCGGATGTTCTGGAAGGTGCATTGGTATTTGAACCCTGCTTTGGTATCGCACCCGTGCTTGGAATTCAATCTCAGAGCTACTTGGGCATTATCAATCAGGCTCCCCATCCAAATGCTGCAAAGCTGTGGATCGCCTGGCAGGTTAGCGAAGAAGGCAGAGACCCATGGGCAAAATTCGGAACTTTCTTCACAGATTCCACATATGAAGTTCCTGAAGGACAAACCCCACTCGAAGAAATGATCGCTATGACCTGGTTCATCGATGAACAATTCGCGTACGATCACATGATCGAGGCGCGCGACTTCTATTTGATCAACCTGGCTAAATAATTCCATTACCTCTTGTTTCATGGCACGAGCCTTAACCGGTCCGTGCCATGAAACTTCATCAAACCACAAATCTATTCATTAAGCTCACTCTTTCGTTTTAGAGGCAGAGTTGGGTAGATGCGCCTTGGAGAAAAAAATGATACTTCGAACCATGCTCTTTGATGTTGGCGGTACATTAGAAACATACAGTTTCACCAAAGAATACCGCGTGAAAAACACCGCGATCTTCAGAAAATTTCTGGCAGAGAATGGTTTGACTATTAGTGTTGACGATGAAGAGTTGTGTGAAATAATCTCCAGTGGCATAAGAGCATATCGAAAGTGGAGTATAAATTCGATGATTGAACTCAGTACAGATGAGATTTGGGCTGAGTATGTATTTAAAGATATTCAAATTGACTTACAAAAAATCAGAAAAATTTCAGAGCAATTATCATGTCTGTATGAATTGTATTTTTATATCCGCGAGATGCGTCCCGAGGCTCCTGCGGTACTCGCTGAAATTAAAAAGATGGGGCTGCGGATCGGGTGTATCAGTAATACGCAGAGCGTAACCCAGGTGCCAGCTACCTTAGAAAAATATGGCATAAGCAGTTACTTTGATCCGGTAGTGCTCTCTTCTGTATATGGGCGCAGAAAACCCGACCCGGCAATATTTTACCAGGCTGCCAGGTTGGCAAATACCCCTACCTCAGCCTGTGGCTATATCGGAGACAAGATCAACCGGGACGTTCTTGGGTCGAGAAAGGCAGGTTTTCAACTTGCTGTGCAGATTCGGCACTTGTTTGATGATGGAGAACAAGATACCGGCGCAGAACCCGATGCCATTATTGAATCTTTAGCTGAACTGTTGCCTTTGATTGAAAAAGCAAGCCTATCGAATGCTGGCAGCCGTAAAACCAGTCAACACCATATAAAAGCGATATTTTTTGACGCAGGGGATATTCTCTATTACAGACCAGAACGCGATAAACACCTGAATGAATTTTTATCTCAACATCAACTTAACCTTGCAGCAGGCTTTGAACAGGAACGAAAGCGAATTAAGGATCTGGCATTTTCAGGGCAAATGAAACGACATGACTATTATCGCGAGCTGATTCGCCTTCACGGTATTACTGACAACGATGAGATTGAAAAGGGACTTGAAGCATTAAGCCGTGATGACAACACAGTGGCAATAATTGAAGGTGTACCCGAAACAATTAATGAGCTGAAGAGCAGGGGGTTCCTAATGGGCATCATCACCGATACCGCTATGCCATTCAGCCGTAAGTTAAATTGGTTTGATGAACATGGTTTTGGCAGGGTGTGGGATGTGGTGATCAGTTCAAAAGAGATTGGTGTACGAAAACCGGCTCCTGAAATGTATGTTGAAGCGCTAAATCAGTCGGGCATCTTGCCTGATGAAGCAGTGTTTGTAGGTCATAAAACGGCCGAACTGACTGGAGCCAAAGCCGTTGGTTTCAAAACAATTGCTTTTAACTATGATGCAGATGCTCCAGCAGATATTTACATTGACAAATTTTGCGAACTGACAAAGCTCCCCCTGTTAGATTCGCGGGAAGTTTAACCTGGAAAAAACAACTATGAAAACAACCGTTAGAGGTATTTTTTTTGACATTGGTGGAACCTTACGGGTCTCCAACCCCAATGAAGGGCGAGTTATTGAGAATATTGAAGCATTGATGGCATTGGTCGGTGAGAATGGTTCTGTGAACGATTTTGTTGAGCGTATTCACAAAGGTGAAAAAAATTACAGGCGTTGGTGCAAACCCAATTACATCGAATTAACTGAAGAAGAACTTTGGACCCGGTTTCTATTACCAGAATACCCCCAGGAATTTATCCGAGAGAACGCAATTATCCTGAACCAGTTATGGCGAGAGTCAAGGCGTAAGACGGTATTGCCAGACATGGCTGAGACACTGCATGAACTTGCCCGAAGAGGTTACAAGCTTGGATTAATCAGCAACACCACTTCATCCGTTGAGGGTTATCAATTACTCGATGAGGCGGGTTTACGGGACAAATTCAGTTGTATTATTCTTTCAGCAGAATTTGGAAGGCGCAAACCGTACCCTTTGTTGTTCATTGAGGCTGCCCGA
>WPCI01141848.1_pt1 | contig 15066 bp, 9 predicted proteins | sample 5399871 | NCBI WGS metagenome assembly WPCI01 (sample SAMN12869469, study PRJNA574797) | sludge metagenome | isolation source: wastewater treatment of pH7 | place: China:Beijing | collected 2019-05-20
GTGGTGTCGTATCTCGAGTGGGACTACGACGCGCTGATCGATCTAGATCGTTTCATCCAGTCTCGACTTCAGTCTGTGCGGTTCCCTTTCGTGGTGCGGCACCGGCAGGCGTCTCTGACAGCGCGCATTGCACTACAAACCGAAATGGTCCCCGACTTCTCGGTCACACCCAGGGTCTTCAACCTCAACACAGACCCGTTGAAGAACACCAACCTCTTCAGCAGCATGGACGACAGCACCATCGTCCTGACGGCTGCGCAGGTTGCAGGGCATGTCCTCGAGGTGGAGTTGGTTGGCTCCATGCCAATCATCCTTACTCGCCAAGACGAGTTCATGACCAAGACCAGGGTGCCGTCACTGTTGGTGGACATGGGGGCGGTGAAGGTCGTTCGCAGCACCAACACCGGAATGATCTATGACTACAAGCGCGGCGGGGAAACGAAGCTGACCCGAATACGCGAGTTCCCGCGCTTCATTGAGGTGCCGGTCCAGGTGACTGCGGTCGTGGCGGAGCCCAGGACCGCCAAGATGGCAATCGAAGCGATCCGCTCCGCGTTCTACGAGGCTGACTTCGTCTCTCCAGAGACTGGCTGCCAAATCGCAGTGGTAGAGGAGGAGCCCGTAGAAGCTGATACCGTCCTCGCTGAGGGTGTAGAAACAGCGCGCTGGAGCGGTTGCTGTCGAGTGGTTCACTTCTTGAACCACTACAATGAATACCAAGGTGTCTCTGCCGTATTCACGCGGCTTGGAGGCAAGACCCAGTCCTTCGAAACCAGGTCGTTCAGTTAAATCTGGACTATCTTTTCCTGCGGTGCTATCTAGTTTCAGGCACTTTTTGGCACCGCCCGGAGTTCTCAATGGCCACCAAGTTCGAATACGCCCCTGGGGTGCGCACGATTGAGGCCGCGCCCACTGTGATTCCCCCCAACGTGGGCCCCACCCTGGTGGCGGTTCTCGGTTCGGCCAAACGTGGGCCGGTCAGCGAGGCAAAGACCATCACCCGATGGTCCGAGTATGTCGCCACGTACGGCGGGTTCAACCTCGATGAGGTCGACCTGGGCACCTACGTCCGAGACTTCTTCGACAATGGTGGTGCTGCGGTGCGAGTGCTCCGCGTCGCATCGGCTGCCGCTGCCGCGGCCGATGACACCACGAATGCCCTGAATCGCTCCGGTGCTGCAGCATTCGGTGTGTACGCGCAATCTCCAGGCATCTGGGGCAATGACCTCGCGGTCGGCTTCGCGCTCAAGGAGGTCCTGGCCACGGACGTTCAGTCGGTCAACGACGCCGATGGCAACGCCCTCCCGAACGACGGGGACAACGCCGACAGCCTCGACACCGTCCGCATCCCGGTCGACGACATCACGAAGTTCGTGGTCGGTGACGTCGTGGACGTCTTCACCGACGGCGGGGCCTACGACACCTTCGCCCCCATGGTGGTGCTCGGCATCGACGCCTCCTCGAAGTCCATCATCGGGACGCTGCCGGCGGGCCGGTCGGTTACCGAGAACTTCTCGTTGCGGTCCTGCTCGCAGCACCGCATCAAGACCTACGCGACAGAGGATCTCGCGGACGGTGCGTTGTCTCTCGAGCTCGACTCCATCGATGGCATCTCCCGCGGCTCGCTGCTGACCTTCTTCCTCTACAGCCACGTCCCAACGGCGCCGGACCTGAGTGTCGCTCAGGTCTACCACGGCATCGTGTCGCGCGTCTCCGGCCGGCGGGTGTACTTCACCAGCTCCATCCAGACCCTGAACAACGCGACGCTGCCTGCCTCGACGCATGCCGCGCTGCGCTACGAGGTCACGGACGCCAACTACCTGACCTTCACCGCGGTCAACCCCGGCGCGTCTGGCAACAACATCAGCATCGTGATGGACGTTGACGCGGCCAACACGCTGACGGTCACAGTCAGCGGCAAGACGATCACCATCGAAGCTGACACGACGGACACTCTGGCTGACATCGTCGCCGCGGTCGAGGCGAGCGCCGCGGCTTCGGCGCTCGTGACGGTCGAAGCGGCGGGTGACGACACTGACACCCCTGAGGCCGACATGGCCGCGACGCGACTGGCCGGTGGCGCCACGCTGCAGGTGGTCAGCCAGGAGTTCGGTCTCGACGTCTACCTCGGCGACGAGGTGGCAGAGTCTCACTCGTACCTGTCGATGATCTCGACGAACCCCGACTTCATCGAGTCCCGCCTCGGCGGCACCCCGGCCACCTACACGCCGGTGTCGGGCAGCCAGTCGAAGTTGATCATCATCGACGGGGCTGATGCCACGGTCGACAGCGCCAGCACCGAGTACAACGCTCAGCCCCGCGCCCTGTCGAGCATCGGCCTCTCCGGTGGCAGTGACGGCGATGCGGTGACGGACGACGAGTGGATCGGCGAGGAGTCCCCCCTCTCCGGCGCGCAGCTCCTCGCCTCGTACGATGACTTCAAGCTGCTCATCGCTCCCGGCATCACCAGCCCGGCGGTCCAGATCGAGCTCAACAAGCTGGCGGAGACCTCGGGCAAGTTCCTGGTCCTGCTCGACCCGCCGTCCGGCGCGACCAGCGCCTCGGACCTCGTCGAGCACCGCTCCAACGACCTGGGGATCAACAACCGCTTCGGTCAGTTGATGTCGACCTGGGCCTACGTCACGGACAAGCGCAGCGGCGCACTCCGCGGCGCCGAGCTCCTCATCCCCGGCAGCCCGGGGTGGGCGGCGCTCATCGCCCAGGCCCAGCGCGAGATCGGACCCCACGGCAGCCCGGGTGGGCGGACCCCCTCGACCTGGCTGCGCCTCGCCTACAACCCGAGCGCGGCGGACGCCAAGCTCCTGGGTCAGCAGGGTATCGTCGGGTTCCGCGTCGTCGCCGGTCGCATCCAGTGCTACGACGACCTGACGCTCCTCACCATCGACGACCCGCGGCAGTTCGGCAACGTCAGCCGGATGATCAACCAACTGATCCACGACCTCGAGTCGGACCTCAGCGGTGCCATCTTCCAGCCCGGCAACGAAGACGTCTTCCCCCTCGTCGAGGCCAAGCTGAACCGCCGCCTCGGTGAGTACTGCAAGATCGGGGCGTTCTCCTCGCGGGACCCCAAGCAGGCGTACTTCGTGGCGTGCAACAGCGAAACCACCACCCCGGAGGACCGGGCCCGCGGCGTCTACTACGCTGAGGTCCAGCTGTCCCCCGCCACCCTGGCCCGCAACATCATCCTGCGGCTGTCGGTCTCGGCCGGCGGCGTCAGCATCGCGTGAGGTGAACTTCCATGGCCACTCTGGCAAATGGCGTCCCTGTTCGCCCCCATGTTGGGGCTTGGTTCGAAGTCTACGACGTCGAGGGGAAGTGGATTCCCCGTGGCACCGTGGGCTTCCACGAGGTCGACGGTCTGGTCCGGGAGACTGAGGTCATCAAGCACAAGCAGGGCAACGACCTGTACGAGGACCAGATCCCCGGGCGTACGATGGCCGCGTCCCTCACGCTGCGCAAGGGCCACGACGAGAACAACTCTCTCGAGCGGTGGAAGGCCGGTGTCGAGGAGGCGACCAACCTCGCCGACGCTGAGTTGCGGGCCGACGTGATCGTTGCCATGTATGACCGGCGCGGTACCCCGGGCTCAGGCGGCGACCCCAACAAGAAGCTCGTCAAGATGTGGCGCATCCCCCAGGCGTGGGTTGCGCGCCTCGAGATGTCGGCGCTGACTGGCCTCGCCAACGACCTGAACACGGTGACGGCGACGCTGGTTGGCTACGGGCCGCCCGTGCAGATCTTCCCCGCCCTCGACACGCAGACCGTGACCTGAGTCCGCCCCCAGGCGGGCCCTTTCGCCCAGACCTCCGCCCTAACATCGGGCGTCGACCTGGGAACGAGGTATCATGCGCTACGTCCTCCCCATCGGCATCACGCACCAGGGAACCCTGCTGCGAGACTTCACCCTCACCCGCCCCACGGGCGCGCTGCGGGGTGAGCTTCGAGATGCCCCGAATCACATCCCAGGCATGGACTTGGTGGCGTTCAAGCACGTCGTCAAGACCCTCGGTGTCCTGGACCACCCCAACGATCATCTCCTCCGCAAGCTGACACAGCCCGACGTGCAGTACCTGCACGCCTGTTGCACGGCGGCACGCTTCAACGGTACCTTGCCCGTCAAGGGGCAGTGCCCGATGTGTGACCACAAGTTCGAGGACTCGGTCAACGCCGACCAGGTGGCGATCCTCGATGCGGATGCTACCATCACCTTCCAGGATGACCAGGCGGTGATGACGGTCGAGACGACACTCCCCTCCACGGGGAGCAAGGTGCAGGTGGCCTACCGCATCCCTACTCTGGGCCTCGAGATCCGTTCCGAGGAGGCCAAGAAGCGTGGGCTGAAGGAGTCGGCAGCGATGTACCAGCGCCTCGCCGACTCCATCCTCAGCATCGACGGCAAGCCGGCCCCCAGCGCCCGGCAGTTGCAGGAGATGGACCTCGATGACCTCGACGCCATCACCGCGGCCATGGACGATGTGAAGGTTCCCCACCTCGACGATGAGGCCCTCCTTCTCTGCCCTGAGTGCGGGGCGGAGACCAAGGCCCCTGTGCTGTTCGAGTGGTGGATCCTCCCTTTCGATCCTCGGAAGGCCAAAAAGCCGTGATGCACGAGATCATCGAGCTCACGCTGGCTGGGCAGATGATCTCCACACCGCTTGGTGCTACTATCTCGTTGCCCTACCTACCGTGGGGTCCTGACCAGATACTGAACCTGACCGAGGAAGACCGAGCCGAAGTGCTCGAAGTCATGCGCAGGATCCGAGAGGACCTTCTTCGGAGCATCAAGACGTGAGCACTCGGTGGTTCAATATTGGGGTCCGCTGGCTGAACAGCAACCTAACGCAAGGTATGCGTCAGGCTGGTTCAGATTTCCGCGGCATGATCGATGGTCAGGTCAGGGACCTTCGGCGGCTCGAGAGTGCTCAGCGTGATCTTGCGCGAACCGAGACTGCTGCGCGGCGAGACCTCGAGGCCGCCGAGGGCAAGATCCGCGCTAGGCGCCAAAAGGAGCGCCTGGAAAACGCGCGGCGAAAATCTGATATTGAGATCATCTCTGCGCGCCTCCGTGAGCTTGGGGCCGAGAGGAAGAAACTTCTGGAGGAAGCCACCGCTGGCACTAAGGCGCAACTTGACAAGATTGCTGCGCTTGAGAGGGCGGAGGAGGTCCGACGTAGGCGTGTCCGACTAGAGGACAAAAAGCGGAAGGCAGCGGCGCTGGAATCTGATGCAGCTTCACTCCAGCAGGAGTTGAAGGCGAAGACCCTCCTACAAGGGGTTGAAGCCAAACTCGTACATCTGGCTGAAAAAGTCACGGCTGTCCGTAAGCAGGGCGCAGCAACTGCTGTTGCCGCGCAGAATAGCATCAATGCCGCGGTAGAACAGGAGGTAAAACTCCGCCGCGCCATCAAGGAGCAGGAGCGCGCCGATCGCAGTAGAGGTGCTCCAGTAAACCCAGCTTTTCTCCAGTGGGAAGGGGAAATCAACGCACTCAAGCAGCAGCGGAGTTCGCTCGTCGGCCAACGACACTCCCTGACTCAACAGGCGGAGTCTGCCAGACACGGTGTCTTGATCGCACAACCCCAACTTGCTGCAAGGCGAGATACCGCAACATCTGAGTTCCTGGTCGCAGAGGAGGGACGCTCCGCGGCGCTTAAGGCGCTGAGCCTACACCTCAAGTCACGACCAGATGCCACGACAGACGCGGCAAAGGAGCTAGAGGCTGTCAGGGAGAGTATTGACCGCAAGCAAGCTCAGTTGCGGCAATACAAATCCACGTCCTTGCGAGAGCGTCGGCAACTGCAGGAGCTGGGGTTCCTGGAACCCGATTTCAAGCTCGATGCCGATGCGAAGCGCGAGCTCAAGATAGGGCGTCGCCTGGCGAGCATCAGTGAAGCCAAGGGGCAGCGGCGTGTAAAGACCCGGCTAGTAGAGCAAGACCTCGAAGACGCGCTCAGGGCTGGCCAGTCCCGTACACTCCTCACTGGCGCAGAGATGGCCGATGCGGCATTGGGTGACCGGGATAGGGCGCAGCGCACGCTAAAACGGCGAGTGGCCTTCCGAAAAATGAAGGAGTTCAATCTTGCTTCTGAGCTTCAGACCCTCCGCGCTAAGGCGCGGAAGCTGAGCAAGGACAAGAGCCTCTCACCAGAACAGGAGGAATTTGAGCGGCGGCGCCTTGAGCTCGAGGAGGCGAGCAGAACAGCGCGAACTCAGGCTACTGCAGCCAAGGTGCGTCGTGCCACTGTTGAGAGTGAGATTGGCGTTGAGGCCACGAGATTCGAATCGCAGAAGATCGGTGAACGCGAGCGTGTGAACGCCCGGATTCGAGAAATTCAGGACCAGCTCACAGAAAAGGAGGGGCAGAAGCCCCAAAGGCTACTGGAGCGGGACAAGTCCGCAGAGCTGACGGCGCTGGAGCAGTCTCTGGAGCAGGCTAAGGCTGGCACCAAGGCTGCCAGAGCTGCCAAATCTGCGCGGGAGGACGCCGCTCGAATCGTCAACGAAACTGCGGAAGCAGAGTTGACGGAGGCAACTTCGAGGTTCGAGCGACTAAAGGCCAAGCTGGCCGGTCTTGTTGCGCGGGTTAAGGACGGGAAGTCGCGTCGTGAGATTGAGGAGAGGCGGGCTTCTGCTGGTGAACTCGAGCTCCAGATTGCAAAGCAGACCGAGATTGAACAGCTCCGGCAGGAGGTGAAAGCCTCAAAAGCGGCGAGCACCCGAGAGATTGACGAGAAGATCGAGCAGCAACTTGGGTTGAAGACTTTCGTCAAGGACGCTGACACTAAAGCTCGTAGTGAGCAAGCTGCGGCTGCCGAAAAAGACCCAGCGAGTCTGCGGGCAAAGCAGGACGCCCTGGCTGCAGCCAAAGCCAACACAGAGTTGGCGAGGCGGCAGGTCGAAGCAAAACGCCTGGAGGTTGCCGAGGCGCGTCGGCACATTGCAGAGATGCGGGACACTCGAGCCCTGATCCGCCAGCATCTTGCTGGCGCAGTCTTCGACATGGTCACCAAGTTCGCTTTCATCACCGGATACCTGCGCTCCGTGGGTCGCGTCATCTCTGATGCGGCCAAATTCCGGTTTGAGGCCACCGGCCTTACCGCGATGCTTGATAAGACTCGTGGGGCGGGTGAGGATGTCTACGGTCGCTACGCTCGGTCAGCCGCATACCAGTCAGAGGTGTCCCCGGCGGAAGCAGTGGCACGCATGACCGAGTTTGCGGCTGCTGGCTACGGGGAAACTGAGATTCCCAAGGGGATCGAGTCCCTTTTCAACGTCATGCTGGCCTCTCGAGGCGAAGTCACGGCTGGTGGCGCCGCGGACCTGGGGATCTCCTTGCACCGAGCCTTCGGTGGGGCTGGTGTCGACATGGCCTCGCTGATGGACACTGCGGTATCTGCAGCCAACCGCTTCCCGATGACCATTGGGAAAGTACGAGATGCCCTGGGCTACGCGACAGAGGCTGCGGTTCAGGCCGATCAGACGCTAGAAGAGACGTTGATCGCCATTGGCTCGATCATGCCGATCACGAAGACAGCCTCCAAGGCTGGTACGATCACCCGAAATGCAATCACCTCGCTCGCCCGACCCAAGGGGCAGCGAATCCTGCAGGACTTGGGGGTGACGCCCAAGGATGCCGCTGGCAACATGCGACCTATCATGGACGTGTTCCTCGAGATCTCGAAGAAACTCGAGGCGGTCGCAGGCGCTGACGACTCCGTCTTGAAGATGAAGAAGGAGGAGCTCGAGTTTGCGCTAACAGGGCAGCGTGGTGGGGCTATCTTTGCCGCAATTGAGCGGATGCCTGAGATGGCTAGCGCGGCTCTGCGTGGTACGATCTACGAGCAGCGTCCTGGGGAGATGCCGTACATCTTCAAGGACGCTGAGGATGCGCTGAAGGCCATGCGGATGGGGTTGATGGACACCGCAGGTGAAGCGCGCCGTATGGCCGATCAGCTCCGCAAGACCAGCCACATGCTCGGTCAGTCCTTCGATGTCAGCCTCGAGAAGTTCCGAATCTCGCTGGGCACCTACCTGCTGCCCATGCGAGACGCGATGCTCGGCATGACGAAGAACTTTGTCGACAGCCTTACAGCTTGGCTCGACGACTCTGACCGCTCCTATGGTCAGCCGGGTGGCCGTCCTGCTGGCTCTAGCATCACGGCGAACCTGCTCGGGGGGGCGATCCTGGCGGGAGGAACCCTCTTCGCGGCGCGTGCTGTGATGACCCTGATGCGCACAGGCGGGATCCTACGCGCTCTGACCCAGCCCAAGCGGATTGAGGAGATGACCCGTCTCATGCGGGACGGCATGAGTGTCGGGGAGGCTTTCGCGACCACAAGCCCGCAGGGTGGTGTTGGGCGATGGGATCGCTTCTCCCGCCGTACCGCGGATTTCCTTGGCTCTGCTGTGGGCCGTTTCGGCGGAGCCGCGCGGGCAGAGCAAGTCTCAGCTCGTGCATTTAGCTTCATGACCCAGGGGATCCCGAACTTCATCGGGAAGTTCCTGTCGATCGCCAGTGTGGCTGCTCCCGTCGTCGGGGCTCTGATGATGCTGAACAGCGCGGTCAGAACTGCGCGCCTCGCAATCACAGACTACACAGACGTCACGCGCTCGGATCATCAGCGCCGGGTCGACCGTCAAGTTGCTGGACTCAAGACGGTCTATCAGGCCGCGATGGAGGGGCGCCTCTCTGTGGATGCAAACGGCAACATTCGTGGCATCCGAGAGAACGAGATGAAATCGGTGCTTGGTGGTGGGACGGTTGCAGCTACCGCAGCGTTGAACATCGCGCAAGGTATGCCCCCGGAAAAGGCGCTTGAGATCGCTCGGCAGCGTATCGCCAAGGAGACCAGCTTCCAGTTCGGCACTGACCCGGAGGAGCAGCGAAAGGCGCTCATGGCGCTCAGTATCCGAATGGACACGGAGAACGAGGAATTCTTTTCCAGCGCAGCCCAAGCTATCCTGGTCCGTCAACGTAAGGAAGCTCTGCGGCGGGGGGATACAGGTCGAGTGGCGGAGATTGAAACCCTCCAGGCAGCCATGACCACTGAGCGACTGAAGCGAGACTTCAGTATGCCGGTGCTTGGCCAGGAGATGGGCGGTGAGGCATACCGACTCATCTGGGACCTTCTACAGACCACCAACGCCCCGGATCTAGCCACCGCGTTGTCGAAACCTTCTACAAAGGCCACTGCCTTCAAGACCATGATGCTCGAGCTGATGACGGCCGAGCAGTTCAAGGACAAGCGTGGTACGCTCACTGGTATGCTTGGCGAGGGCGTTGTCGGCGGCTGGTCCTCCGTGATGTCCTCGGTCTTTGGTTACGGTGAGGACGTCATTCTCGATAGGTTTGGTAACGTCAACCGCAGTGAGTACAACGAGGCCGGGCAGTGGAAGTCCGGGATGACCCAGACCTTCGGTCAACTCAGCGTCTTCCAGCAGAAGGTATCGCGCTCTGCGGACTTGTTCTCCCGAGGTTCCGAGGACTTTGCCGCGGCTGTGAAAGTTTTCGCAGATGCCCTCAAGAATCCTGTGCGCGGCAATACGGGTGTGATCCAAGAAGGCTCGCCTACACCTACCAGAGTGACCACCGGAGGTGGTGTCACACCGGCGCCGCTAGTTTTCGGCTCTGACGTGGTATTCTACTAGTATGGCCACACCAGCAACAGGTACTGTCCCGAGCCTCTCGCAGCAGCCTGCGTGGAGTCCTGCTGACGTCCACAAAATGCGCAGCGACGCTTTGGATGCCAACCTGCGCGCGGCCACTGGACATCCGCTGGGGAACGTGCCACCACAAATCCGCAACGTCACCCCCCGCTACGGAATGCCGGGAGCGGCAAAGGGCGCAATCTACGCCCTTGACCCTGACGACCACACGCGGGGGGATGCGCTCTTCTTCTCCCGCTACCCCGAGGTACTTCAGGAGAACATCGAGGCTATCCTCGCTTCTGACTCTGCCCCCGGCCGCGCCTACCCAGCCTTTCAGCAGATGGGCGCGAAGGGGGTGCAACTCTCCGTTGATCTCTGGTTCTGTGACGCCTTCATGTGGCGAACAAGTGGCCTTGAGATTTACGATACGGCGTTGGGGACGCTGGCCGAGACTGCTCGGAAGTTCTTCGAGCTCTACATGGTCGGGCATGACGGGACCGGAGTTGCCCTGCCGCCCGTCGACCTGTTCCTCGTGTGGGGTGGGACCGACACCCCAATTCCAATCGTCATCCGCAGCGTCCAGCTTCGGATGGAGCACTTCACTTCAGTGGGTAACCCGATGAATTTTGTACGGGGTGGTGCAGGAACCCCCATGACGGTCTCGGCCAAGGTGGACATGGAGATCAACATCCCCCTCCGCGCCGTCAACCCGTTCCAGCCGCGGAAGCCGAAGCCACCAAAAGGAGGGCGACCCAAGCAGTTGCACTGTCCGAATGTTGGCGCGTTCCTACCCAATGGTAGCCAGGTCCTCAAGGCGTTGTTGGACGGCGCCAACGTCCCGCTTCTTGGCGAACTGGTGTCGGAGCCCGCCCAACGAGGCTTCCCACCACCGAGGCAGCGGTGAACAACCCTTCAAGATACCGAGACGCCCGCGTCGTTGAAGCGGGAGAGTTGAACGCTCGTGCTGAGCTCTCCCCGCGAGGGCTTCTCAACCTCGAGGAGTTGCGGCGTCGTGACCAGGCTGTTGAATACACGGTTACTCAGGGAGATCGGATTGACGTTCTGGCGTACCGACACCTAGGGGACTCGCGGCTGTGGTGGGTCATCGCGGATCTGAATCCAGAGATGGATCCGTTGCGACTCCACGGAGGAGAGACGCTGTGGCTTCCCAAGGTCTGAACCAGCATACAGCCCACAAGATCTCGCCTCGCGCTGCTGTCTTGTGGAATGGCCTGTCCCTCGAGGAGCTAGGCATCGCCAATTTGCTGAAGTCTGTCGACCTGACGATGACCATCGGGCGTACCGAGGCGTCGAAGAAGTACCCGACGGGCAAACCGAAAGTAGGTGGAGCTACCGTCCAGTTCTTGCTCCCAGCACCTGAAGATGCTGCCCGCATTCAGCGACTGCTCTACCTCAACCCGAGGCCCTTCCTGTCCATTGGGTTCGGCTTCCACGGTACGACTTCCTACTGGGTAGGTGGCTCGAAGGTTCACGCCGTTTACGACCCGAAGAAGGTAGCCAAGACCAGAGGCTACAAGATCGACAACGTGACCTGGTCATACCCCAATGGTTTTCCGGTCCTCACCCTCAACGGAATGACGGGTCAAGCTATCAAGCTCGTTGAAAACACCAAACCGAAAGTGTGGGGCGGGAAGACCCTGGCAGAGATCAGCGAGGGAATCGCCCTCGAGAACGGGGTTATGGTGCGCATCAGCGGGCGCCTCCCCGCTAACAAGCGGTTGGAGAATTTCGTGTCCCCGGCTGGTGAGCCTGCGTTGTACGCACTAGAGCGCGCCGGGCGTCTGATCGGTGGTGTTCTAGATGTGGACACGCGCCTCGAGGGTGAAACCCCGGGCAAGACGAGCGCATACAGTTATGTCTTCGATGGGGCGTCGGATGATGAGGACTCGTGGGTTGAAACCCAAGAGAAGATCAGGACTATCATCTCCATCAAAGCTATCGAAGAGGAGTTTGTTGACCTGGACCGAATGGAGTGGGCTACCACCCCAAAGATTGTGTGGAACTTCTCGCGGCGCCTTACAACTACCCCATTCACTACCACTCGAGATGATACTGCGAGTAGCCAGCAAGTCGTGTTCTACGCTGACTCCGTACAAATCACCGAAGACAACATCGCGAAGACCTATGGATCCTCGGCTGGTGTCAACAAGTCCGGTGGCTTGGACGGTGGAGCGCCTCCGGTTGCTGTTGTCCACCAGAATGATGATGTGACTGCCTCCAAGCCTGGGTACATCCAGATCATCCCAGAGTCAGGTAAGGCCGTTAAGCCCTCAAGTCCCACACAGCGGAGCCACCATATTACTGCTGCCCAGGAGACTGCAGGCGGTGCTGTGGTGACCGAGGCCATGACCCTGGCTGCACTGCAGGCCGCAGGTATCAAGTCCAAGGTCTCGATCCAGATCAACACAGGGGCACCTGAGTTGATTGCCGGGACACAATTTGCCCTAGATGGTACCTACACCCATCGCGGTTTGTATGGTATTGAGGAGGTCCGCAACACTTGGGATACGGAGAATGGGTTGCGAACTTCTCTCGTCGGCCGACCGACCACCTCAGAAGGGGGTAGCAGAACCTCCAGAACCAAGGACGGCTCAGGAAGTACTGACGTCCCCGTGGTGATCCACGACAGCTCGGATGTGACGAAGTCGCTCCCTGGGTTCATCAAGATCATCGCCGAACCTATCAAGCGGTTCATGGAAGCCTCTGAAGTGCCCAGTGCTGCCAACGCTTCGGAGTTGAACTCAGAGATTGACGCGAGCTTCTCCGAATGAGCCTGTACCGCGCCATCGTTGTTGGAGTCGACGACCCGCAGAAGCGGGGGCGGGTGCGGCTCGCCATCCCTGACCTGTTCCACGACCCGGAGGAGAACACCATCATCGACTCCCCCTGGGCCGAACCGAAGGGCGGCGGCGGGGCAGGGATGGGCATCCTCGACGTCCCCCCGGTCGGGACCATGGTGTGGGTCACCCCGGTCTTCACCGGCTCGCAGGAGTCCTATGAGCTCGTCTACGAGCGTGGAACCCATGGCGCGGATGCGAATGGCTCCTTCGTCCCGGACGTTGCCAAAGAGGTAGATGACGAGAGCGTGTGGCTGAAGGTCAGCGCACCCTTCAAGGTCCCGAGTCCTCGTGTCGGGCTCGACCGGCGCAGCCCGACGAAGGACCCCGGGCGGGACATCACCCGCGCCGCTAACTTCGAGGCGCTCGAGATCCCTGGCGCACCGACCTCGGCAAACGCTGGGAAGTACCCACACAACAAGGTCATCAAGACGCAGGGTGGCTTCGTCCTCGAGATGGATGACACTCCGGGCAACGAGCGGTGGCAGCTTCACCACCCGAGCGGGGCGAGCCTCGAGATGACCTCGGGCGGCGTGGTTGTTCAACGCTCTGCCAAGGTCTGGGAAGAGGTGCTCGAGCACCGCACATCCCGAATCGGCGGAGACCTCCGCACCTGCATTGACGGCAACGAGTTGAAGTCCGTCAACGCCAACCACATCGAGGACAACAAGGGGCGGCGGGTCATCCTCGCCAGCGAGTTTGATGTGAAGACGCGCTTCGATCTCCTCATGGAGGTGGGAAGTCACATATACTTGAGCTCGCGCGGGTACCACACGATGCGCTCGGGTTCGGCCATGCGGTTGTCCAGTGGCTCCGACTTCGCTGCATCATCGCTCAGCAACATGAGCCTGACGGCCTCCCTCGGCTCCGCCGCACTGACCTCACTGAGCCAGAACGTCATCCTCACTGCGGCAGCCACAATCCAAGCCAAAGCTCTTGGTGCTATCACCATGGATGCAGTTGGGGCTACTTCCGTCAAAGCCGGGGGTGCGGTAGAGGTGGCTGCAGGCGCCACACTAAATCTGGCCGCTGGTGGGGCGGCTTCAATTGCCGCCCCCTCGACCGTTGTATCCAGCGCGTCGATCTCACTCGGTGGCCCAGAAGCAGTCACCCCTGTACTCCTGGCTACCCCTGAACTGGTCGCTTTCTTGAATGGCCTGGGAGCACCCACTGCTCCGGCAATCTCAGTAAGTACGAGGGCTCTCTGATGCCAGCCAAGACCCCAGGGTGGATTCGATGGGACCCGATTGGCAATGCTCTCGCCGACCTCGACTCCGAGGCGCTCCAGGATGCTGCGGATGGTCTTGACTCCGTTGTCGGGACCCTCAACGACTTGGCTGCACTCGTCTCTGCGGTGGAGGCTTTGCTGGTGCAGGACCCCATCAGCCAGGCCATCGGTGCATTCGTGCAGGTCTTCGAGGCCCTGCTCGACGACCTCGAGGGGACGGACATCTACTTCTTGCCGCATCTGCCCCACACCTGGGCTGACGTGCTGCACCCGTACACCATCCACGACGTGGCAGACGACCTTGCGAGCTCCATCGCGGACAAGATGGATCCGAACCGTCCGCTGTTCGATGCGGGGGGCACCTTCGGCAGCGTGACCTTCATTGTCGGCGCCGACAACTGGATGGACTTCCGCAAGCTCCTGAAGCTGCTGTCGGAGATGTTCTCCGACGCGCAAATCGCGAAGTGGTCCCGCTTCGCAGACATCCGGTTCGAGTTCGACAAGTACCAGCGTTATCCCAAGCCCCGCGCCGAACGCGGCTCTCAGGGTGAGACTTGGGACTGGTATCGAACCAACTGGCCCGACCTTGTCCCCGCCGTCACGGATGTACTGCGCGCCTGCCGCGACTTTGCTGAGGGCTTCACGGGCGGGGTTAGTGGGCTCGGCCGCGGGCTCAGTGAGGTCACTCAGATCCTTTCGGAGAGGCTCGCATACATCCGGGCGTTCATCGAGGAGTTCGCCAAGCTGGCAGAGTTCCTGCGCCGGATTGCAGAGCTCGCTCCCCAGGTTGCCATCCTGCCGATGGTCTCCGCCGATGGGGGGTCCAACGAGTTGACGCGCGCTTTCTACGCCTCCCTCGGCGGGCCTGCACAGGAGATTGGGGTGTCTGACTCCCGCAAGGGTGGCCCGAAGTTCCAGCTCTGCGCGGGCTTCACCCTCCTCTCTGCGACGGGCAACCCAGCAGCCTACTTCGAGATCCTCAAGAAACTCATCGGGCTCCAGATTCCTGCCATTGAGTCCGCGCTCGGCAACATCCAGCAGGCCGCGGAGGCCCTATGACCGCCACTGACAAGTACTACAGCCAGGAGCGCCTCGACAACCTCCGCCGCAAACTGGAGATGCTCCAGACACAGCGCGCGGCTGCCGAAGATGAAGCCAAGCAGTTGGCCGAGGTATGCCAGGAGTTGTTGACCGTGATGCGCTCGGGTTCACCAAAGGCGATCCCCGCGGCACTTGAGTACAAGGCCGTCTGCGAAGAGCGCGACCGCGCCTTCGGGAAGGCGGACAAGATCCGTCGAGAAGCAGATGAGC
>WPCI01021303.1_pt1 | contig 15047 bp, 12 predicted proteins | sample 5399871 | NCBI WGS metagenome assembly WPCI01 (sample SAMN12869469, study PRJNA574797) | sludge metagenome | isolation source: wastewater treatment of pH7 | place: China:Beijing | collected 2019-05-20
ATGGCGGGGCGTAGCGCAAGTGCACTATCGATTTGTGCACGAAGTTCAGACTCATTGAAACCGAGCATCGTTGTCCTTTCAAGACGACCCTACCGGAATATGGTACCGGTATCAGGTATATGAATCTTCACACAAATACCCCGGTTCCGTCAACCCTGTTGAAGCAACTTTCTTAGCGCGAGCGCAACGTAAATGAGAGCCTCGGGTGGGATGAAGGCCGGGAGTCCCGGCACCCACCGCCAACTACATTCTCCTGCGCGGCCATTGCTTCGGTAAGCTACCGACTACTTCCCCACACCATCAGCTAGTCCCTGAACGAAGAAGCGCTGACCGGCAAAGAACAGGATGATCATTGGCAAGGCAGCCATAGTCATTCCGGCAAGGACCATCGGATAATCCGTCGTGAGGCGTGAAGATAAATCCGCGAGTCCGACCGGAAGGGTTTTGGTTGCTTCGTCGCTGATGAAGATAAACGCAAAGAGATACTCATTCCAAGCAAACAGCACCTGCAGGATCACACTCGAAATCAAGATCGGCTTCGACATGGGGAGCGTAACCCTCCAGAAGGTTTGAGAGGGTGAACACCCGTCGAGGACGGCGGCCTCGTCGACTTCGACAGGCAAGTCAACCATGTACGACCGAATCAGGAAGGTGGTAAAAGGTATTCGGAAAGCCGTATACAGGATGATGAGCGCAAAGAGCGTGTCGTTGATCCCCAGCGCCTGGAGGATCTTCAGTAGCGGTATCAGCGCTACTGTTGGGGCAAGCATAAGGCCGCCAACGATCAGGAACAGCAGGAAGTTTCCGAACGGGATGACCAGTTTCGTCAGCCCAAATGCTGCCCATGCACTAATCAGCGTTGTGGTGACAACGGACACTAAGGTGACGATGATGCTGTTGAGGAGATACCGTCCAATACCGCGCTCCCACGCTTCGCCATAGTTGCCCCAGTTCATCACCTGCGGAAAACCAAACGGATCGTTCAGGAACTCGTAGTTCGTCTTGAAGCTTCCGATGACCATCCAGATCAGCGGATACAGCACGATCAAGACGAGGGTCAAAAGTGCGCCCCACATCAGGAGTCTTGCAATAGTTCCCCAGAAACCGAGTTGTTTCTTCACCAGTCCACCCGCTTTCTGTTGTTCCACCACATCTGTAGCACTGCAAGACTGAACGTGATGACAAAGACGACGGTTGCTATCGCGGCTGCATATCCGAACTGGTCATGGATGAATCCGTTACGGTACAGCCACGTTCCCAGAACTTGACTCGAATTGTTCGGACCGCCCGCGGTCATGACCATAACCTCGTTAAATACCTGGAACGCGCCGGAGACCGTCACAATTACCAGGAGCGTGGTCATCTCGCCGACAAGCGGCAAAGTAATCTTGAACATTCGCCTGACGGGACCCACCCCATCCAAGTCAGCCGCGTCATACAACTCGGTGGGGATTCGTTGGATGGCAACAGAGTAGAGAAGAGCTGTGTATCCGAAGCTCTGCCACTGAGCCATCACAATGATTCCCCAGATAGCCGTGCTCTCTTGTCCTAGCCACGCCTGCGCGTAGCTCCCCATTCCGACGACGTCCAAAAAGGCGTTGAGAAGACCCGAGTTCGGCTGATATATAAAGTAGAAAATCAACCCAGCGACAGTTATGGATATGGCTGAGGGAATAAAGTAGATCGCTCGCAGTGCTGCACGCGCTTTAGCCCGCACGTAGCCCTCGACAACTGCTGCCAGAACAAACGATCCTCCCACCTGAACAATCAACGAAACAACGGCAAAAAGAACGTTATTTCTCAGTGAGGTCCAGAAGACAGGATCATTTGCCGCATGCGAGTAGTTCTCCGCCCCAACAAACTCAGGATTCGGATTGAATACCGACCAGTCAAAAAAGGACAGATAGATGTTCTGCCCCAGTGGCAGGTATACGAAAACGCAGACGAGTGCAATCGCAGGTAGCACCCAGATTAGAGACCACCATCGTCTGGCTTTCGAAACTCGCTGGCGACCGTCCTTCTCTTTGCGCAGATTGGGCCGAGAGAGCCCGTCCTCCCCGAGCGCCAACTCAGAGAGGACGGGCGCCGGTTGGTCTTCCCCCGCCCCGAGAGCGGGACTACTCATCGGCCAGTTGCCGCTTCTTGTATGGCCTTCATAACTTCCTCCGGCGTTTGGCTCTTGCTAACGAGTGCCTCTCCACCTGACAAATATGCCGTGGCCACAGGCGGGTACGCGAGTGTGTCGATCCAGACCGCGAACTCCGACGAGTCGTTGATCAGCGCTAGTGCCTTTGCGTCGTGCTCACTCGAGTTCTCCTCGTTCACAACGCCAATCACCGGACTCGGGAGGCTCGGCATTACCTCAAGGATTACGTCAGCTCCCTCTTTACTGGCGACAAACTTCAGAAACTCTGTGGCAAGTGCAGGGTTGTCACCCTTCGGGTTCACCATGAACAAATCGGGTGCACCCAGCAACATTGATGGAGTACCGGCAGCATCCGCAACAGGTGGCAGAACAAAGAAATCCCACTCGTCGGCTGGCATACCATTATCGACGAACTCAAACCATTCCAAGTAAGCCATTGCTGTCTTGCCACTGTTCCAGTCGGCTTTGGCGTCATTGTGCAGAATGCCGTTTGCCTCTTCGCCGTTCGTCATGCAGTGGTCAAGAATCTCGGTGAACTGCTCAAGGCTCTGCTCGTAGCCAGGATCGTCAAACTTGCCATCTCCTTGAGCTGCGTAGTCCGCGGCCAAAGTCTCGGCCGGCACGTTATAGGCGTTTAGCTGAGTCAAGTAGTGCAGACCCGGCCAGCCGTATTGGTTGCCAAATGAAAGCGGTTCGACGCCAGCATCTTTTAACGTGTCACACGCCGTGAGGAAATCGCCAAAGTCTTTCGGTATCTCGATGCCGTTCTCCTCAAAGATCGCCTTGTTGTAGAGCATGAACTTGGCATTTATCTGGACGGGGATCCCGTAGTAGGCATCGTTGTACTTGCCGGAGGCCAAGGCCGATGGCACGATCGTGTCACCCCACTGCGTACCCGGCGCTACTTGGGAAGACAGGTCCAGAGCGAGGCCTGCATCGACGAACTGCTGAGTGTACTCACCAGGCCAAGTGAAGTAGATATCGGGCAAACTGTTGGACGAGGTTAGAACCTTAACCTTGTCCTTGTAGCCCTGATCCGATTCCTGCACGATATCGAAGGTCACGTCAGGGTGCTGTTCCTGAAATGCCTCTGCGAGCATTGGGATGAAGTCGTTGTTCTCGGAATCTGCATACCGCGTGATGATGGAAATGGTTCCCGAGTAGTCAACGTTTTCGAAGTCAACATCTCTAGCTTCCGAACCCTTTCCACCTGAACAACCGGCCAATGCCAGTGAAAGCACCGATATGCAGGTGGTCAAACCGATAGCATTTCTGGTCTTCGTCCGGGGATATTGCATGTGATCACCTCTTCCTTGAGTCCGAGCAACCCTCACGCCGCTCGTGTGATACCGCTATCATGTCGACTCGCTATCAGCTTGTCAACACTTTTAGGAATGCTGTACCAAGTCGTTATGCAATGACCGAAGACGCGAGTCCACCGATGCTCTTCTAACAACAAATCACGGTGGAGATCTGGAGTTCAATACGAGATGAGTCCAAGTGGAGCAGATTTGTACTATTACGAAGAATCGGTTCTTCGTACAGAAAACCGTCCAGCTCAGAAAGTACAGAACCTAGTAGCTACGACCGTTCATGAAAGCGCCCTCTTTAGTAAGCTGCTTAGCGGCGAACTCCGACCCCTTGATCAACGCATCCGAAAGTTGCCCTGAAGTCGGGCGGACCTGTTTCTGCCAGCCATCAGCGAGCAGACTCATAATGAAGGCAGACACAAATGCATCACCGCATCCCATCGAATCCACAATAGGACCATCAGGTTCGTGAGCCGGCTCCTCCAAGAGTACTGTTCCATCCCACAGAATCGCGCCCTCGGCACCGAGGGTTCCTAACGCCATGCTCGCGCCTGCTTCCACAGCTCTCATCAAAGTGTTGACCAGCTCCTCACGACCACCTTCCGCTCCAGAGAAAAGCGCAAGTTCTAAGAACGGACAAACTCTAGTCAACTCCTCGTCTGTACGAAACTCCGCCTCTTCAGAAAAGTCGTATGTTAGGAGCAAATTCGAATCGGCTATTTTGCCGAGTTCACCGGCCACAGCCGCATAAACCGCCGAATGTACAAGGTCGAACTCATTAACGATCCACTCGACCGTCGAATCGTCTAGCACGAAGGGGTCTGAGACGGTGACTCCACCGTCGTTGGCCTCACGGAATACCCGATCACCATCTACAACCTGAACTGCTGCCCATCCCGTATCTCCCACCTTCGTCACGGAATGATCGAACGGAACGCCAGCCTTAACTAACGACTGTTTCAGATAGTCTGCCAGTTCATCGTTCCCAAACACACCAAGATATGAAGAGTCGGCGCCCAATTCATGCGTAAAGACAGCAACATTCACCGCGTTCCCGCCAGGGTACTGCACCCTACGGTCAACAAAGTCGTCAATGACGTTGTCTCCAAATCCCAGTACTCTCAAGGATGAGTCCTTCCATACGTTGCAACCAAGCCCTCGCCCAAGGCATATAAGACCGCCGCCAAGAGCAGACATTCACTCACGAGACGGCCTGCCGCTATTGGTGCTAGGCCCCAAATGCACCAACTCAAATCGAAGAGACGCCAATATATGATACCGCTATCATGTTGGTATGTGACGCTGTTGTCAACAGACTGCAGATAGCCAAGGCATCTACACGCCTAATGTATTACCACTCCGCGTTGCTGACCTATTACGGAACGGTCGATCCCCCACGAGTTCGCGTCTATATTGGGCATTCCTAGACGCATCATCCCGACTGAACGTAGAAAATCCCGCACTCTTCGCTTTCGTCTAACACGCCCACTCATACACCGGCACCTCACTGATTACCAGTCGCCAACGCATGTCAAGGCAGAACGTCCAGAGCCATGATGTTCTCAGGTAATCAATGGATTGTTGCAACTGAAGAGCGCTAATGTGGTCCTATGCCATCACCGCCTGGAAAGCCGGATCAGCCTACACTGTCTGAAGTTGCTGAAGCGGCTGGTGTTGGACGTGCAACTGCTGCAAGAGCTCTGGGGGGTTACGGCTACGTGTCGGAGGCGCTCCGAGCCAGAGTGTTAGACGCGGCAGACAGCATTGGTTATCGACCAAATGCCGTGGCTAGAAGCATGGCTACCGGAGTCACAGAGGCCGTCGGAGTGGTCGTGGCTGACGTAGCGAACCCGTTCTTTGCCAGTCTCGTAAGCGGCGCTGAGCAGGAACTACGCAACATGGGAATAGACTGTCTCGTTGCGAACACCGGCGAAGACATGACGCGCGAAGCGGAAGTCGTAGAAGCCCTGCTTCGCAGGCAAGTCGATGGAATCATCATTTCTAGTGCAGCGGGAATGAATGAGAAAGTTCCCCACCTGGAGAGCGCGAGAAAGCTCGGCGTCCCAATTGTGTTATTCGACCGCTCCCTCAGACACCTCGATGCCCCCACAGTGGTTTTGGATAATGTTGGCGCAGCACGTCGAGCAACTGAGTTGCTACTTGACCTAGGACATAGGGAAATTGCGCTAATTTGGGGAGCTTCGATGGGAGACGACCCATTGATGATTCCCCAGGATGCACTCTCAACCTCGATTGAGAGATTTCAGGGCTATTGCGACGCCTTGACATCGCACGGTATAGAAGTGAAACCAGGACTGATAGCACCTCGACCATCGACTCTTTCAGGGTCTCAGGCCCCAACGAGAGTACTGGACGGACCCGAGCACCCAACCGCAATACTTGCGGTTGAGGCGGACGCGACACTCGCGACATTGAAAGGGCTCCGGCATCGCCTGCTCTCTTGCCCCGGAGATCTGTCACTGGTCGCCTTCGATGACGCGCCTTGGACTGAGCTAACCTCTCCACCCCTGACAGTCGTGCAACAGCCGTCCGCTGAAATGGGGCGCGTAGCTGCGGTTCGACTGCAAGAGTTGATGTCCACCAGAAGCAATTGGAGCACTTCAGTCGATATGCTCCCCGAACAGTTAATTGTTCGCGACTCGGCGGCACCCCTGTTGTGAATCCAACTCGATTCTTCCTAGTCTTCTCTGTCCGTAGTTCTAATCCCACAGCTGCTTGAGCAACATACGGATAGGGTTTCCGAGCCCCTTTGACACGAGACAGTTCTGGTTACGCCTTCAAGGACCTGGTCCGGTTATGCGAGGGAAGAATCACCGAGCGAGGCTGTTCACGGCGATTCCACTCGGCGAATCACTTCCCACGTCGTGATGCGAAAGCGACTATTTGATCCAGCACGGCCTGACTTTCGGGTAGCCATGTCAATCCGACCGGAAATACGTGTCCCAGCGGTCGCTCGGAACTAGCGCGCCAACTAACCAATTGCGTCCGTCCACCCACGGACGCACAAGCGTCCGCAAGTCTCAAGCTGTCCTGGTCGAGGAAGTCGTCGCTACTTGTACACAAATACATGGGTGGAAGCTGGACCTGTCTGGCGAGTTCAATGCCAGACCGAAACTCTGAAGGAAGGCTCCTGAAGACCCCATCGAAAAAATGTGAGGAAATGTGGTCTAGGTATGGTGCGAACGAAATGATGTTCTCATCTATGAGAGGTGAAAGGTCAAATAGTCCGGAAATAAACGCGGCGCCAGCAACTTCGAGGTTTGGCTTTGGAAAACCTAATACCTCTGCGTGGATATCGCTCCGCAAGGCTGTTAATGCGAGCAACCCCAGACATGCACCCGCCGAGTCGCCCATAAGAAATACGGCATCACGATTCGCTGGAAAGTCCGTCAAGTGCGAATCAATCCATTGAAGCGCCCGGCCAACGTCCCGCACCTGGTCCGAGAAGGTTGCTACCGGTGCGAGCCGGTAGTTTAGAGAGAAGACAACAAAGCCTCTAACCGCAAGCGCCAGACAGAAGTTCTTATTTAGTTCCTTTGAGCCATAAATGAACGCTCCTCCGTGGATGTCTATAAACACTGGGTACCCAGGAGGCGGGTCCAACACGTCCTGCTCCGGAAAGTAGACATCGAGGAGGTGTCCCTTGTCCCCATCGCAGACATATGGGACGTCCACTACCTGGGTGAGTCCCCCGGGTTGCGTCCAGCATTCGCTTCTAGGTAGATCGATAGCACTGATCTCTATGCGGGCGGAGCGGATTACTCGCCGCGTCTCAACGTCAACATCGTCAAGATCCTCGTCAATCGGTGTCCAAAGCCGCGCTCTCTCAATGCCCGAAAGTGGGTGCGGACTAGAATCTGACACTCGCCGCTCCTTCCTCGAAAAGGAACTGGATGACACGACGCACGTGTGGGTAGCTGGTAAGGACCGTGTCCTTGCGATGTATCGCCTTCAGCGCAGAGCTTCTTGCTTTCCGCACGTCTTGAACTCCCTATTCAGAACTATCTGAAGGTCTTCAATACCCCGGACAAGGTCGCCGACCGTTGCTATAGCGCCTGCTTCTAACAGCTGGTCGCCTGTGTAGGCTCCAGTCTCGACGCCTATGAAAGCGATACCCGCATCTGCGGCCGCTTCCCCGTCCCGAACAGTGTCCCCGATAATCACCATCGGCCTGTCTGGGAACACCGTGCGAGCCTCTCGAGTGATCGAACTGCGTGATCTTGCGTTGATTCCGAAGAATGACTCTTCCCAGGAGATCCGATCACAATCGATGCCCGCACCACGTAGCTTGCTCATCGCCCTGGCCGGGGTGTTCCCGGTGAGCAGCGCGTTCCTGTATCCCAACGCGCCAGTGATACCTAAAGCATCAGTGACTCTGGGGAGAGCAGGTATCTTATGTTCCGAGGTCTCGTAGCGACTAGACATGATGTCAAGGCGTTCTAATACCTTCGCGACATGCAACTCGTCGCCCTCGTTTGCCAGGTACTCCTCAACTACCTGGCGGTCAGTCTTGCCGTGTGTAACTACGCGCTCCAGTGGCAGATTCGGAATAACCCAGCTTATGGCCTCCTCGTATTCGTTCTCTCCGCCGGACATCGGCGCCAGCAACGTACCGTCGATGTCCCAGAGTATCAAGGGAATTTCTAGTTGTTTCGTTGGTTGTTTCAAGGTCACTCGCTTAGGTTTGTTTGGGGTCATGTGTTCGGTCTCGTCCGTTTTGCGCAGACGTAGATACCCGAACTAATTTCAACTTTCTGTCGACCCTCCGGCTATTGTCAGATCACTGTTGTCAAAACCGTGTACCCCTTGGGAACCCAGTTCAAGCCAGATGACGTCCCCCACGGCGGCAGCTGGCACCTCTTGTGATAGAGCAAACAGGGTTGTGCCGTCGACCGCGACACTGCTCGTGCATTCCGCGCCGGTGGGTTGGATGAACTCCAACTTCGCCTCGATTCGTCCCGGCCCGTTGTCCTCGCGTATCGATATGGCTTCTGGACGTATGCCGAAGGTTTGCGCGTCTCGCAGTTCCGGCCGAGCTCCCGTAATCCAGTCAGCCAAGCCCGCATGTTCCTTCGCGTCGATCTGATTCATTGGGGGATTTCCGACGAAACGGGCGACAAAACGGCTCTCGGGACTGTGATAGATCTCCAGCGGAGGCGCCATCTGGACTATTTTCCCTTCATTCATCACAGCGATCGAGGATGCAAGGGACATTGCCTCGAACTGGTCGTGAGTGACGAAGACTATGGTGCACCCAAGAGCTTGATGGAGCCGTTTGAGTTCCGTGCGCATCTCCAATCGTAGTGCCGCGTCCAGATTCGACAACGGCTCATCAAGCAATAGGAGCGTCGGGTTGACTGCCAACATGCGTGCCAGCGCCACGCGTTGCTGTTGCCCGCCAGACAGTTCTGATGGATAACGTTTCAGCAGCCCATCGAGACGGAACAGACGTTCCATCTCTTGGACCCTCTCTTCCCGCTCTTGTTTAGACATTCTCAGCTGCCGGAGTCCGAAAGCAATGTTGTCCCCAACACTCATGTGGGGCCAAAGTGCATAGCTTTGGAACATCAGGCCGAGGTTGCGTTTTTCTGGAGCAACAAACGTTCCCGAGGAGGCGTCCGAGAACGTGCGCTCGCCATACTGCACTACCCCGGCCGTTGGTGTTTCCAAACCGGCGATCATCCGGAGAGTCGTGGTCTTGCCGCATCCAGAAGGACCTAACAGGCAAACGAACTCACCTTCCGGAAACGTCACGCTGAGGTTCTCTACTGCAGCCGCTTTTGCGCCGTCGTAGCGCTTCTCAAGGTCTGTCAATACGACATCGGGCATCTTTCTCACCCTCCCAATCCTGTAGCAATGTCTATGTGAGTTATGCGTTCAACAATGGAGACTGTCGCCATTACCACCAACCCGATAATGAGCAATGCCGCGTTCGCGAGATGAGGTTGGCCGTTATCAAGGAAACGAAGCGATTGTGTCGTCAGCGTCTCCATGCCCGGAGCTGCAAGCATTACGATTAGGCTTAGCTCCTTCATCCCGGAGATGAAGGGCAACACGATTGCCGTCATCAGCGCACCCTTCTGAAGTGGAAGCATGATTCTTGCTAGCCTCTTCCAGTAGCCCGCACCAAGTACCATTGCGGCTTCTTCTGGCTCCGTCCCGATCTGTGACATCGAAGATATCCCCGACCGAGATGCATACGGTAGGTAGGCAACAGCCATCACGATAATCAGTAGCCACACTGTCCCATACATTGGCGGTATGGGCCCGCGCCGCACTGCGAACAGCGACAACATCGCAGCAGCAAAGGCTATGCCAGGAATCAGATAAGGCATAAATGATACTTGTCTTAGGAATCCTGAGAGCTTTGTGCGTGAGAGTCTGACGACGACATACCCCACTAGCATTCCTAGGAATCCACAGGCTATTGCTGCAAGTGCCGCCACGAAGAGCGTGTTGAGTAGAGCGGATCCAATCTCTGAACTACCAAAAACTCCAGGGACCCCGTCTTCCCCGGTCCAGTAACGAAGCGTTAGGTTATCGAGTCGAAGCACGCCCGGAGATCGAGTAATCGTTGAGATAAACATGATGACTAATGGGGCAAGTGCGGCGATGCCGAATACCAGCCACGCGTAGAGGGTCATTGGGATCCTGAAGCCGCGTAGCCTCTGAACTTGAGATACTCCACCCTTACCGCCAACAGTCACAAAGCGAGCCATGTTCTTAACGAACCGGAGATCGATCAGCACCATAAGCATGCCGATGAGCGCGAGCACAATCGCCAGCACTGCACCAACCCCGGAGGAACTGGACCGGAAACTACTGTACAGAGATGTAGAGAGCATGGTGTAGCCGACAGGGGAGCCGAGGATGTAGGGGGTGGCAAATGTCCCGAGGGTGCGGGCGACAGTCAGCAAGAGCACCGACATCGTCGTCGGGATTAGCAACGGCAACAGAATCGGACGCCAGATCTGCGCCTGAGATGCCCCAAGCACCGATGCTGCCTCAACCAGACGATTGTCGATTTTTCCAAGCGCGTTTGAGAACAGCAAGAAAGCAAACGGAAAATAGTTCAAAGCAAGACAAATCGAGATGGGCACTGGACCGTAGGCGAGCCAATCCGGTGGAGTTATGCCTGCTGCTTCGAGCATTCCTTGAGCGCCACCGGAACGTCGGTTACGGAAAACGGTGTTCCAAGCCGTTGCGAAAGCTTGCGAGGGAAGCATGTAGGGCACGATCAGCAGGAATCCGAGTGCTCTTCGTCCAGCGATGTTGGTACGAGAGACCAGCATTGCTAAAGAGAGACCGAAAAACACAGCCATCAAAGTGGCAAAAAAGCCAACGATGAGGGTGCGAGCCATCGGTAGCCAGAAAACCTGTTGTCCGCTGGCAGAAACAAATACTCGTCTGAAATTCTCCAGCGAGAAGGCCCCCGCATCCTTGCCCAAGTCCATCGCATCGAAGGTCGAAAGACTAAAGGCATCCACAACAATGGTAATGATGGGTCCGATGATGACATAGGCAAGGATAAGCGCGAGTATGACGCCGATGACCTTGGTTGGCTGCCTGCGCGCGTGAGTCAGCCCGCTACGAAGTCGCACCTTAAGCGGGGGACGTTGAGGTGTCTCCCGCTCAAGGTGCGTGTGGTCCGTACTAGCCATTTACCTGTGTCCAGAAATCAGTCAAGGCTCCCCGTCTATCAGTGAAAGTCTCTACGTCGGACAGGTTCAGCATCTTGTGGCCCCATTCCTCGACGCTGGCGTATGGGTTATCAGGGTTGCTTGGTGCGCCCGGCACTGCTGAATAGCCGCCAACATTCTGGGTCCAAGCGGACACTCCATCCTCTGCCATTAGGTAGTGCAGGAACAGTCTGGCCGCATTCGGATGCGGTGAGCCCTTGATCATCGCCGCGTAGCCCAGGTTGCTGTATGCAGGGAAAGGCGTGAGGTCACAGTACTCGAGGGCGTGGTCCAACTCCTCATTGTCGCGGTGACGCGTGAGGCTGTATTGCCCCATCGGTGGATTGTCCTGACCTTTCGTTCCCACGGCAACGGCTATCTCCTCGTCTCCAGCATGGAGAATGGGTTCGTTCTCCGCGAGACGCTTTATGAACTCGAGTCCAGCATTGTCCTCGGTAAGTTCAAGCGGTTCTCCATAGAAATCCTCGTAAGCAGCATCCAGCTCATCCGAGTGTTTCTCAAGTGCCGAGAACCAGAGAATCTGTGTTGACCGCAATTTCGGGTCCAGCATATGGATGTTGTGTTTCCACTCCGGCTCAGTTAGTTGCCACAGATTTTCGACTGGACAACCGTCCGGATAGGTTTCGGAGTTGTATCCCCAGGCAGTTGCAAGGACTAAGTAGACCAATGGATCCTTCAAATCATCCATGAGTTTGTCTTCGACTGCCGGGGGGATGAAGGTCTCCGCGTAGCCGTTGGGAATGAGATCGTAGTAGATCCGCGCTCCGTCCTCATAACCGATCATGTCGACTAGAACGTTCTCGCTGTCGACCTCGCGGATAACTCGCTCGGTGATTTCGGTGTCTGCCATCTTCGTGGACGTAACCTTGATGCCGTACTCCTCCTCGAAGGCATCGCCGGCCGCCTGAACACGGCTGGACGCCCAGTAGACAACCACCTCGCCTTCTGCTTGAGCGGCCGCGATGAGGGCATCAAGATCAGTGCCATCGAGGATCGAGTCGTCGGCCACGGACGAGGCTCCACCTGTGGACTCCTCGCCCGTCGATGACTGGGACGGGGAACCGGAAGAGCATGCGGACAGAGCCAGAAGGCCTGAGGCCGCAAGGGCGATCACGCCCATTGACTTGGTTCTATACATTCTTTGTTACTCCTTCATTGGCGTTCACTACAGGGGTGTCTAAATGAGGCAACTTGAGCGCCTCAATGAATCCGGACTCGGCCATGCCATCGAAACCAACAGCAGCGGCGGAAAGGTGGTAGCTGTCTCTAGCCAACGCACCCGAAACAAAATCACCAAAAAACGATGCACCATACGTCGACGACATTACGGCGGACGCAGCTTCACGCACAGTGGGCGAGTACTCGAACAAGCGTCCGGCGAGCACATACTCGGATATGCCAAGAACACGGCAGGCATCTATGGTCCGTTCAACAAGCGACGTCCCGGCCTCAGCCAGCAACGCGCGCCCTTCATCAGACTGTTCGAGGATCTTGACAATGTCACCGGGCCGAGCCTGGGAATCCACGAGTCCCTGTTCCTCCGCCACGGTCGTTATGGATCGAAGTGAGCCAACCGTGTTGAGGCAATCGAAGGCACCACACCAGCACCGACGGTTCCCCCGGTCTCGTCCTCCGACATGCCCGAAAGCACCGGATGTCAATCCGTTGTCAGGTCTGGGCCCTCCGGGCCCACTGACACAGCCAGCCACGCCCTGATCGGCGAAACAGAGATACCTACTGTGGTCAGTGAGCGGTCCGAACCAAGAGAACGCTCGCAGAATGGCCACGGGGTGATTGTCAACGAACGTCTGAAGCCTAGTTGCCGCTTCCACATCTGAGGCAATGGGCATCCCGCGCCATTCTGGGAAGCTACTCGTATGCGCAATCCGGCCCTCGCTAAAGCTCACCGCGCCGCCGAAGGTTATGCCCACACCAGAGAGCGCACGTATTTTGCCCCTATTGTTTCCAATCAAGAGGCGCACCGCATCCGCAGTTGTCTCGACTGCTTCGGCATAGTGAGTCTCGGTCGTGATTGGCAGCGTCAGCATGTCCTTGGTCTCTCCGGTGAGACTAACCAGAGCTGCCGAGCTTTCTCGTGGGGCAATCGAGACCGCAACACAAGCCAAGCCGTCAGGTTCCAACCCCAATACCTTTGCGGGTCTCCCCAAGCCACCCTGGCGTTTCATGGTTCCGCTTATCGCACCGAGTTCGATCAGTTGATTGACGCTGCGCGTCATGGTTGGAGCGCTCACGTCCAGCAAGTCCTGCAGATCGGGAATCGTGAGCCGCTTTCGCTGGCAAAGTTCCCGTAGCACGGAAGCCCCCATAGGTGGCAACTTGGTTCGCATCATCGCGCTCCTTTTATTTCACAGTGTTAGAAATATACAGACGCGAGAGTATGATCCGCAACATATTGTGTGTTACATCACTAGAAAGGTGGTCGGCGCAATAGCCATCAAAATGTTCCAACTCCCGGAGCCTAAGAAAGTGGCTCGAGGAAATGCGCGACGTTTGGTGGAATAGGAATCATTGGTCGGAATAGCTCACTGAAATGGCCAAAGCTAAAGGCCCTGTCGGCGATCTGCAAATCGGGTAATAAAGATCCTGCAAATCGACACATTGACGGCGGGCATAGCGATCGGCGCATGGATTTCCACGCCCATACGCCGATCAGATACCTCCGATGAGGCCCGCTTGATTCGATATTCCGCTAGTACGCCGCCTTTACCCGGACCAACGCTAGGTGTTGGCTAGCAGTCCTTGGGTGAGTGCCTGACGGGCGTATTCACTGGTACTTACTCCGTGATCCCGGGCCTGTTTTTCTACTAGATCCCATAGTGAGTTCGGAACCATCAGGCTCTTAGTGACCATTGGTTCAGCACGGGTTTCCCACGGCCTGCCTGGGGTGGCGACAAACACGGAGTTCGGAAATCCCGCGTCTGTTTCCTCGACCCACTGGTCTATATCGGCATCGGTGAACACGATGCCGTTCTCGTCAACGTAGTTGCTCATATGCTTGTTTCACCTCCGCTAAGAATTGTTTGGTTGCGTACTGTGCGTGAAAGACCAGGACCGAATCGGCCCCATCCCACACGAACAAGATCTGAATCTGACGTAGCTCGTTATCGAAACCAACCAGAGCACGCCATTTAGCTAATACGCCGCCAGGATATCGACCACGAAGACTAGATCTGAGTTCGCGGGGATCGTACCGCTACCAGTCTCTCCATAGCCAAGATCAGATGGAATCACCAACAGCAAGCGGCTACCGACCTTCTGACCCACCAGGCCTTGATCCCAACCCGATATGACGGCCCCTTGACCTATCGGGAACGAGACAACCTGGTTTGACCCAGTCTGATCCCATGAGGAATCAAACGGGGTTCCATCAGTGAGCCAACCGGAATACTTCACAGCCACGGTCTGCCCGGCTTCGACAGTCTCTCCGTCACCTTCAACAAGTGGCTGAACCACCAAATCCGTCGGCGCAACGAATGTGTCCGGGATCGTGATTACGGGCTTTCCACTCTCGAAGTCAATTACGGGAAGATTCTTGTCCGTGGGTTCTACCTCAGTTCCCGAAATCTCGTCGGGAATATCTCTCACCCCAGTAACGGACATTACGTAGAGGTAGCCGTTCGAGGCAACGCCTGTATAGCTCTGGTCCGCGCTGTACCCTGGCTGACCCCAAAGAAAACGAGTTCCAACCTTCTCGCCAGAAAGTGCCTCAACCACCATGTCACCAAAGGCGCTGGCGGTGAAGGAGGTGCTGAATGGGGAATCCTCGTCCGCGTTAGCTCCCCAGGTCGAGTACATCTTCTCTCCGGTGACCATGTCACAGACCATGTAGTTCACCGAGATGATCTGACC
>WPCI01080722.1_pt1 | contig 15004 bp, 16 predicted proteins | sample 5399871 | NCBI WGS metagenome assembly WPCI01 (sample SAMN12869469, study PRJNA574797) | sludge metagenome | isolation source: wastewater treatment of pH7 | place: China:Beijing | collected 2019-05-20
GGCTACCGAAGGCATGACGGTATATACGTTGTCCCCCTGGCCTGCCTTGGGCCTTAACCAATACAAAGCGACGAAATGCTGAAGAGAGAAATGATAGCGAAGGGGTATGTATTGCATCAGGAGAGACCTAAGCTTTATTCACCTTGTATTTTGTCACATAAAGCGCAATGGTTAATAGAATTAATGTAAGTAAAGTGTAGTCGTATCTAGTTCCTTGCATGAAATGCCCGGGACTAAGCAATATTATAGTACCGCTAAAGAAGACTGTAATAGAAAGGGTAAAATTAGCCAGAATAGAAACAACTAGAAAAATCGTAGATTTTTCTTTACTTTTCTTATCCTTGACTTGTTGAACGATGGCCAGAATCTGAGCAACTAAAGCAAATACAAAAAAAATAATCAGCTGCTCCAAACTGAGGGTTTTTGCAGGTGGAAGATAATACATTATTACTAATACAACAATGGCTAGAATCACTACAGCAATTCTAGCGTTATGCAAGCTAAGATATTTCTTCACTTTTCCATCTCCATGAATATCGGTTTTGTCGGAGTAGGTTTATTATGGGTGAATCTGTTTACTATGACGCTGATAATTTAGCTGCCTGCACCAAAAACTACGATTGGCTCTATATAGTAAAACATTGATAGTGTTACTACTGATCCTAAGTATAAACTAATTAAATCGGACAATTTGTACTCAGTACGTTTACTTGAGAGAAAACCTGAAGTATAGTTTACAACAAATCCGAATAGCAATATAGCTGACAATTCTATCACCCCTCGTTTGGTAAACAGCATTACAAAAGAATAGCCGAGAGATCCTATTATCAAAAAAACTATCATTATTATTTTTTTATTAGCTATCTCTTTCATTTTATTTTCTCCTAACCCATGTTCCAACAGCTACTACTTAGGAGCATCTTGAATTGAACAATCACCCTATTAACAACATAGCACGCAAAACAATGGAAAACAAACTGGAAATATATGCATATTGCACATAGCTGCGGCAATTGGTGCCAGCTGCGGCAATTGGTGCCAGGCACGATTTGATGCAGATGTCATTTCTTACATAAAGAAACAGCTCCGGAGATCCGGAGCTGTAACAATTTAAGATCTTTGGTCTATGGCATTATGTCAGCGGTCGTGGCAGGCGTTTGCTGAGGGACAGCCACCACACTTTCCACCGCAGGGGGATTTCCCCTTTTTCTTATCCCTGACCATCCCGATAATGACCAGTGATACAATCACTATAAGTAAAGCACTGACTATGATCGTTCCGATATTTGCAGCAATCCATGATAGCATTTCAGCTTCTTCCTTTCGTATTCAATTACCTGCTGACATCAACAACTGTGGTCAGCTTGGTGGTCTCCTTATAGGGCTTAAACAGCATATAGATGATACCTATCAAGACCGCAATAGCGAAGACAAGACCGACTACATTCAAATTGCCGGTTAAAAGCCCGCCGAACTGATTTATCATCAGTGCTACAGCATAAGCAAATCCGGTCTGGTATCCGATGGCAAACCAGGTCCACCTAGTGTTGTTCATCTCTCTCCTGATTGCACCGACTGCGGCGAAGCAGGGAGCACACAGCAAGTTGAACACTAAGAAGGAATAAGCGGTGACGCCGGTAAACACGGTACTAAGCGTTGTGTATACATTGCCGGAGGCACCGTAGAGGATACCCATGGTACCGACAATATTTTCCTTAGCAATGAGCCCGGTAATGGAGGCTACTGCGGCTTCCCAGGTTCCCCAGCCAAGTGGTTTGAAAACCCAGGCGATTGCTCCTCCGATAGTCGCAAGGATTGAGTGACTGATTTCACTTTCGTCCAGCATACGGAATGTTCCGTCCACTACGCCGAAGTAAGAAGTGAACCACACGGCAATTGCTGACAAAAGAATGATAGTTCCGGCTTTCTTAATGAAGGACCAGCCACGCTCCCACATTGAGCGGAGAACATTTTTCAGTGTAGGCCAGTGGTAGGTCGGCAGCTCCATAACAAAAGGAGCGGGATCACCGGAGAACATCCTTGTTTTCTTCAAGATAATTCCCGAGATGATGACAGAGGCCATACCAATGAAGTAAGCAGAAGTTGCTACCCAGGCGCTACCTCCGAAGAGCGCACCTGCCACCATGCCGATAAAGGGAATTTTAGCGGAGCAGGGGATGAAAGATGTGGTAATGATGGTCATGCGTCGGTCACGCTCGTTCTCGATTGTGCGTGATGCCATGATCCCCGGAATACTACAGCCGGTACCGATCAGCATGGGAATAAAGCTCTTGCCGGACAGACCGAATTTACGGAATACACGGTCTAAGATAAAAGCAATACGGGACATGTAACCGCAGGCTTCCAGGAAAGCCAACATAAGGAAGAGTACCAGCATTTGCGGCACGAAGCCAAGTACTGCACCTACTCCGGCGACAATACCGTCATTGATCAGGCCGGCCAGCCATGGAGCGGCATTGATGGCATCCAATCCTTTTCCAACGAGGACGGGGATGCCGGGCACCCACACGCCGTAAGCAGACGGGTCAGGTTCCTCACCATAACTGTCCAGAGTTTCCAGAGCGGTGTTATAATCTGCAATTGTAGCCGTTTCATATTCTACAGCCAGAGTTTCTTCGTCTTCGACAGCATATTGGAAGCTAACTAGCGGGGCCGAACCATGTTCTTCAACATATGCATCGTATCCATCAACGATGAGTGAGGCCTCACCGTATTCTTCCGCCACTTCTTCGTATGCAGAACTCCCAATACCCAACAGGTGCCAACCGTCACCGAAAAGGGCATCGTTGGCCCAGTCTGTGGCGGCCAGGCCTACTGTCGCCATGGAGATATAATAAACAAGGAACATAACCACAGCAAAGATAGGCAATCCCAGCCAGCGGTTTGTAACGATCCTGTCAATCTTATCCGAAGTTGACATCTTGCCCGCGTTCTTTTTCTTGTAACTGTATTTCAGCAGGGAGGTAATATAGTTATAGCGTTCATTGGTGATGATACTTTCAGCATCGTCATCAAAACATTTTTCTGCTGACTGAATGTCTTCCTCAATATGTGCAATGACGGATTCTTCAAGTGCTAACTGTTCCAGCACCTTGTCGTCACGTTCAAAAATCTTGATTGCGTACCAGCGTTGCTCTTCCCGTGGCATATCGTGTAATGCTGCTTCTTCTATGTGTGCCAGGGCGTGCTCAACAACACCGGAGAAGGTGTGCATTGGTTCGGTCTTTGTATTTTTTGCAGCATTAAGGGCAGCCTCAGCGGCTTCCATAATGCCCTCACCCCTCAGGGCTGAAATCTCCACTATCTCACAGCCCAAATCACGGGACAGCTCTGAAATATTAATCTTGTCTCCGTTTTTTCTGACCATATCCATCATGTTAATGGCAATAACCACCGGGATCCCTAACTCAGTCAATTGGGTTGTCAGGTATAGGTTACGTTCCAGGTTTGTGCCGTCTACGATGTTCAGGATTGCGTCAGGACGTTCAGCGACAAGATAATTTCTTGCAATAACTTCTTCAAGTGTGTAGGGGGACAGCGAATAGATACCGGGAAGATCTATGACTACAACATCATCGTGCTTCTTTAACTTGCCTTCCTTTTTCTCAACTGTTACTCCCGGCCAGTTGCCAACAAACTGGTTAGAACCCGTTAAGCTGTTAAATAACGTTGTTTTGCCGCTATTAGGGTTACCGGCAAGTGCAATTCTAATTTTTTCTGTCATAAATTCCTCTCATGAAGTTAGCAATGGATAACTGTAAGTTTAAAAAAATGGGGGATTCCCCCGGATTGTCACTCAACCTCGATCATATCTGCGTCCGCCTTGCGGATCGAAAGCTCATATCCTCGAACCGTGACCTCTATGGGGTCACCCAGCGGTGCCAGTTTGCGAATATATACATCCGCACCCTTTGTTATGCCCATATCCATAATACGGCGCTTGACGGCGCCCTCTCCGTGGACCTTAACAATCTTTACGGTTTCGCCGATTTCAGACTGCCTAAGAGTTTTCATTTTCTCTTCTCCTTAGACCATAATTTTCCCGGCCATCTCACGATTAAGGGCGATGCGGGATTCTTTAACATTTACGATGAGGTCTCCTGCTATTGAAGAAACAACTGTGACATTTCCTCCGACGACGAAACCCAGATTCGTTAAGTGTTTTTTGGTCTCTGTGTTTCCTCCAACCCTACGGATTGTATTTTCCTCGCCGATACTTGCAACTATGAGCGGCATCATGTCTCGCTCCTCCATTCTAAATCGCTTAGCAGCTTAAAATTTTATTTAATAGACGTAAGTTAGCATAGGCTAACTCGCAAGTAGTTTAATATTTTTAAGCATGTGTGTCAATAGAAATTTTGTAACATTTTGGGCTTCTTAAAAATTAGTTAAATTGTGTTAATCTGTAGCCAGTTGAAACAAAAGATGGTGTAATTTGACATGGAAAAAGCGAGGTATTTAGGCAATCAGCAGGTGCCTCCGAAAGGCCTGAGCGATGAAATTCAGGACAATAGAAAAAATACATAAGGACTCCGATAGAATTGTTATTTTTATACATGGTTTTATGGGGTCGCCGACACAATTTTCCGACTTTATGGATTTAGCATATGGAAAAGGATTTTCTGTTGTTTCTTTGCTTTTGCCCGGACACGGGGAATCGGGATTTGCATTTGCCCGAAGTACGCTCGGAGCCTGGGAGAAATATCTTGACAATCAATTGATGCGCTTTTCATCTTTTAAAGAGATATATCTGGTCGGGCATTCACTCGGCGGTTTGCTGGCAGTCAATGCGTCATTAAAATTTGACATCAAAGGCGTTGTTCTTATCTCGTCACCGCTGAAAATAAATATATTGCAAGCTGAGGCAACATCAAAAAGGATCAGGCTGCTTTTCAATAAGGTTGAACAGGAGATTAGACAAGCCTACCGAGAATCACATAGTATCGGAAAACCGTACTTTATAAGTATGCCTTTTTGGTTTCGGGTCCTATACCAACCCCTGAAATTAATGAGAATAACAAAGCAAAATCTTCCAAGAGTCGAAGTTCCAACCCTTGTTATCCATTCTGAAGAAGATGAAACCGCGTCTTTCGAAAGCTCGGCTATGTTTGATGAACTTTTGCTAAACTCAGATCATGAAATGATTTTGTTAAAAGACTCCTGGCATGCCTATTTTACAAAAGAGGAAAAAGAAATAATGTATACAAGAATGTCAGAATTTATTTCTTTGGAGTGAGGTCAGATTGTATGAAGAGAGTTGTCTTTTATTTGATTCTTCCTCTGGTCCTGCTAGCGCTTATCTTTACGCTATACTTCGTCGGTACATATTCTTCTCTTATCTTTGCCTCCGAGATAAGTGAGCAGGGGTCTGACTTGGAAAAAGATCCGCAGCCTGAGTTTTCCTCGCCACAGCAGATGAACACAGCCAAAGCGAAAATGGGTGTCAGGACAGGCAGCATACAGGATGCTTATACAGCAGAGTATCTCTCCGACACAAGCATACTTTACTTCGAAGGTATCTCCGACATGATTATAGCTCTGACTACCGGGAAGATTGATGGCTTTATGACTGTCGCTACGCGTGTCCCCTTTATTCTCCGAGAAAATGAAAAGTTGGCTGCCTTTGAACTTGAGGGTCCTTTGGACCATGTAGCTTTTATGTCGGCACGAACTGATTTTTCGCGTGAAGTACTACTGGAGCTTGATTCTTACATATTAACTGCAAAAAACAGTGGTCTTTTCGAAGAATTATATGATAAGTGGTTTAACGCAAAGGATACCTACCCTCAAGTAATTGATGGATCTCAGCTTACTGATGAAAGAGGGATTATTCGCTACGCAGCTCAAAGCAACATGGAGCCAATCAGCTTTATGCTCGAGGGCAGATTGACAGGCCTGGAGATTGATTTACTCGGCCGTTTCTGTCAGGAATATGGTTATGGACTGACGGTAACAGAGTCCAACATTGCCGGAATGCTGGCAGGTGTAACTTCAGGAAAGTTTGATCTGGCCGGAGGCGGTCTTGCTATTACTGATGAGCGCCGCCAAAGTGTCGATTTTTCTGAAAGCTACCACTCCTACAGTCAGTGGATAATCACACGTGCTCTTCTTGATGCTAACGGAGATTCCGGTGATAATGCCGGGGTCAGTTTTTGGGGAAAAGTCTCTGATAGTTTTCAAAAAACTTTTATCAGGGAAAGCAGGTGGAAGCTGATTGCCGGAGGCGTCGGTATTACTTTGATTATTTCAATAATGTCAGGAGTAATCGGAAGTGTATTCGGTTTTGGAATCTGCTTGCTTCGTATGAGTAAAAGGAGGGGGTTTTCTACCATTGCCAAAGTATTCATAAGATTGATACAGGGTATTCCGATGGTAGTGCTTCTGATGATTCTCTACTACGTAGCGTTCGGCTCAGTAGACATCAATGCCATTATAGTTGCAATTATCGGCATATCTATCAACTTCGGTGTTTATGTCGGTGAAATGATGAGGACAGGCATTGAAGCCGTCCCCAGGGGGCAACGCGAGGCATCCCTTGCCCTGGGCTACAACAATATCCAAACATTCCGCAAGGTCATATTTCCTCAGGCGACTCGCCACATATTGCCGGTCTACAAAGGAGAATTTATATCTATGGTGAAAATGACCTCCATTGTGGGCTATATAACCGTACAGGATTTAACCAAGGTATCCGATATTATCCGCAGCAGGACTTATGAAGCTTTCTTCCCCCTGATTGTAACTGCAGTTATTTACTTTTTAATTGCCGGAGCTCTTACCTCTCTTTTGAATTTGATTGAAATCAAAATTGATCCTGCGAAAAGATCCCGTAATCTTAAAGGAGTGATTGAAGAATGATTGAAGTCCGGCACTTGAGAAAAGAATATCCCAACGTAACTCCTTTGATAGATGTTAATACCACTATCAGCAAGGGGGAGGTGGTATCAGTCATCGGTCCGTCAGGAACCGGGAAGAGCACTTTTCTGCGTTGCCTGAACGGCCTGGAGCGGCCCAGCTCGGGTGAAATCCTTTTGGATGGAGTGAACATTTATCAAGATTCGGCAACTATAACAAGGGTGCGCCAGAAGATGGGCATGGTATTTCAGTCCTTCAACCTTTTCTCCCATCTGACGATAATCGAAAATACAATGATGGCTCCTATAGACCTTCTGGGTCTTAGCCGGCAGGAAGCATATGACGAAGGCATGAGGCTTTTAAAAACTGTCGGTTTGGCTGAGAAAGCCAAGAACTATCCGGATGAGTTATCCGGAGGCCAACAACAGCGTGCTGCTATTGTCAGAGCTCTTGCCATGCGACCGGAAGTCCTGCTCTTTGATGAACCAACCAGCGCTTTGGATCCGACTATGGTAGGAGAAGTTCTTGCCGTAATCCGGAATCTTGCCGGAGAGGGTCTTACCATGCTCATTGTTACCCATGAAATGAAATTTGCCCGTGATGTTTCAAGTCGGATTTTTTATATGGATCAGGGCATTATTTATGAGGAAGGAGCACCGGAGGATATTTTCGATCATCCCCGGAAGCAGAGGACCCGGATATTTGTAAAACAGCTGCGTAATTTCCATTACGATATTGAATCCAGAAACTTTGACTTCGTTGCAGTTGCAAATAGTCTGGCAGAGTTCGGATACAGGCATGCCCTGTCCTCAGCACAGAATTTGAAGTTTCAGCAGATATTTGAAGAAATGTGCGTATCGGTAATACTTCCCGCCTTGCCTGACGCAGGTTTGCTCTTAAGTTTTGACGCTTCCTGTGCTGAAGGCGGTGAAGCCTGTGAGGTGATCATGCACTGGGAAGGCAAAAGATTTAACCCTATAGAAGAAGGGGATGAGCTTTCAATGAAAATTGCCTTGGCCAAAACAGAGAAGGTCAACTATTCCTATGAAAACGAAAGCAATTTAATTAAAATAAGTTTTTGATAAGTCACAAGGGATTATCGACGGAAACTGGTCTGTTGTGGCAAGTCGAACAAGGTCATAAGTTCTGCTGAAGAAACATAAATGAGGTGAATTTCCATGAGAAAATCAAGCCTTAGAACTTTTCTGGTGATACTGCTGATAACGGTAACTGTTGCTGGATGCCAAGCAGCTAGCGGCAGCAAAGAAAGCATGCCGGTCATGAGCAAGGGAGATGGTTTAGATGAGGAAAACTACGAAACAGATGAAAAACCATTTGAAGTCAGCTTTGAGCATTATTATGCGGCATCACTGGATTTAAAAGAACAGCTTCCCACGGTCCTGATAGAGCTGCCGCTGGTAAGACAGTCAACAAGATATTCCTGTGGTGTAGCCTGTGCCCAATCAATTCTTAGGTACGCCGGCTATGATTTTGATGTTCGGGAAGATAACCTGATTTCGGCTTTAGGAGCAAATGATGAGGACGGTACCAACTATAAGAAAATCGTCGAACTTCTGAACACAAAGTCTCACTACAGTGATATTACTCAGGACGGCAATGAGAACAGAATCATTGCTGAACCGGAATTTGAACTTACTTTAGATGAGCTTTGTGCTTATCTTGATCAGGGGAAAACTGTAATCTGCGCGATACAGGCTTGGTCATACCTGACTATTTCTGAGTATAAGCTTGAATACGACAGTGGCCACTATGTTATAGCAATCGGATACGATGCAGAAAACATATATTTCATGGATCCGTCCACATCAGGAAATTATGCCTATATCCCCAAAGATGAGTTTGCCTCGCGTTGGCATGATGTAGATGAAGAAGGCCCTGCAGAGCAGTTCGGAATTGTTATTACTATTGAGGACGATTATGATAAAGACTTGGTTTACAAAATAGAATAGTAGTAAGTATTCTCCTATCAACATTGGCCTGACAGAGATATCAGATGTGTTTCAGACGACGCCGGGACCAGCTCAACCTACCCGCTACAGGTAGGTTGTAAGAGCTGCAAGTAATGTATGATATATTAACAATCTTCAAATATAGGAAGGCGGAAGGATCGATGGCGCAAACTGAAATATTCGAGTTCACAGATTTACCACTTAATCTCGGAGAGCTGAAAGCAATGCCGGAAGCTGACTTGTCAAACCCATACAAGACTGCAGCATTGACGATCCTGGCGCTCTGCCGCTATGAGGATAATCCTGAAAATGCGATAGAAATGCTAAACTTTCTTAAAGGCCCCCAACCATTGTCTAATTACGACCTTCAGTTTCTGAGAGATAGGCTGAGCGGGAAAGGATACAAGCCATATTCCTTCCTCCAGGGTGCAAGCCCCGAGAACAACTACAAGCCAGACCAGCCATACCGGATCAGCATCTCCGACGGACCATACAGCTATCAGGATGAAGGCTACGTTAAACTTCTCTTGCGTACTTCCGGAGCAGACAGCCCGCGCGAAATTAAATTGCGTGAAAAAGCTAGTAGCGGAGAGTGGTTCTTATGGGAACATTATCTGCTGGCCGACATACGCGCACCACAAGCCGAGGATCCCTGGGCCTGAAATAATAGACATTCATTTTCTTCTATATACAACGCAAAATGGAAAGCGGCAAGAGGTGTTTTGCCGCTTTCCATTTTGTGTAACATTTTGTGTTTTTGACCTTGGTCAAAGACTTAATGTAAAGTTCTAAGCTATAGTAATTACAGAGATTTTGGATATTACAGGAGGAGCTGAAAATGACAAATAAAACTTTGCAACTTGAAGGGATGACTTGTCCCACTTGCGTGTTGAAAATAGAGAAACTTCTGAAGAAGACCAAGGGCATTGAAGAGTCAGAAGTCCTCTACAATAGCGGCAGAGTGAAGGTCGGTTTTGACGAAGAGACCGTGTCGATAGACGACATCTCGGCAGCTATCGAGCAACTGGGTTATAGAGTAGTCTCTGTAAAATAGTTTCCTGCAAAAGCGGCTTAATAAAAAATCAACCACCTTTTATCTAAGGCGGTTGATTTTTTGGGGGAATTATCGGATCAATTCTTATACATACAGATATTTGACCCAGGTCAAGGCAATTATTTTTCTGACACGTAATAATAGATACATCAAAGCAAATCAATTAGGGGGAGAAAATGTTCAAACTATCAAAAAAACAGATTGTTTGGATTTCAGGAATACTGGCCATTGCAGCAATTATACTGAATAAAGTTATTTACAAAGATATGGAAGGTTATGTGACCCTTTCGATTGTGGTCATGATACTCGGAACCGTCATCGCCGGCTACAATATCTTTAAGACTGCCGCCGTCAGTCTCAGATACAAAGTTATCGGGATTGACCTACTGGTTTCAATCGCGGCTATCGGTGCAATCATTATCGGTGAGTACTGGGAAGCACAAGCGGTTACTTTCCTCTTCACCATTGGTGACTACCTTGAGTCTTTGACGTTGGAGAAAACCCGCAACTCCATTCGTTCGCTGATGGATCTGGCTCCTGATATTGCACGGGTCCGGCGAAATGGTGAAGAAATTGAGATTTCGCCGGATGAGGTGGTTTATGGCGATCTGATAATAATTAAGCCGGGTGAAAAAATCGCTGTTGACGGTGAAGTCATTGAAGGTTCTGCCTATGTCAATCAGGCTGCGATTACAGGAGAGTCCATGCCGATCTCACGTGATCCCGGTGAAGAAGTTTACTCGGGCACAATCGTCGAGTCCGGCTATCTGCTTGTAAAAGCGGAAAAGGTCGGTGAAGATACGACTTTCGCCCGTATTCTCCATATGGTCGAGGAGGCCCAGGACAAGAAGGCCGGCTCTCAGAAGTTTCTTGAGAAATTTGCTGCCTGGTATACACCTGCAATTATCGTATTGTCTATTTTGGCGGGTCTGATCTCCAAAGACGTCAGACTCGGCCTGACCTTGCTGGTGGTTTCCTGCCCCGGAGCCCTGGTTATATCCACACCCATCTCTTACGTTGCGGCAATCGGCAATGGTGCTAAAAATGGAGTATTAATCAAGGGCGGCGAGATTATGGAAAAGCTTGGTCGAGTGAAAGCGATAGCTTTTGATAAAACAGGAACACTTACTGAAGGCAAACCCGGCGTTAGCAGGATTAAAGCCTACGATATGGATGAAGACGAGTTTCTGCGTATCGCGGCCATCGGTGAATCGTACTCAGAGCATCCACTGGGTGCAGCTATAATCAGAAAAGCGGAAGAGAAGCTGGGAAGAATCTCGGAAACTCCTGAAGATGCCCGTATGTTGATCGGTCATGGTTTGGCCTTTGTCTATGATGGGACAGAATATTACATAGGTAATAGAAGGCTGCTTGATGATCAGAATATTGATTACTCCGCTCAGGAAGATTATCTCAACGAGGAAGAAGGCTTAGGTCAGACAGCTGTAATCATGGCATCCGCAGATAAGGTTCATGGTATTATTTCCATAGCAGATACAATCCGTCCGGAAGCAAAGCAACTTGTAAGTGATCTGCACGGGCAAGGTATTCAGCATATAGTCATGCTGACAGGTGATAATCGCCGTGCAGCCCAGGCTGTTGCAGAAGAGCTGGGCCTGGACGGGCACTATAGTGAGCTGCTTCCTGAAGATAAGGTCAGCTCCTTAGCGGATTTATCTGCAAAGTATGGCGAAGCGGCTATGGTTGGAGACGGCATCAACGATGCGCCTGCACTGGCCTCTGCTGATCCGGGTATCGCTATCGGAGCGGCAGGTGCTGATGTGGCAATGGAAACAGCTGATGTGGTGCTGATGAGTGATGATATCGGGAAACTCTCTTACGCAATGGGGCTCAGCCGGGCGACATCAAATAATGTCAGGCAAAATGTAATCTTTGCCATTATAGTTGTTGTACTACTTCTGGCAGGGGTATTGGTGCAGGAAGTCAATATGTCTTTAGGAATGTTAGTGCACGAAGGATCAGTTTTATTGGTTATACTTAACGCGATGCGCCTTTTGAATTATGGACGAAAAGGAAAGAAGCGGAAGCTGGAGGCTGTGAAGGTAGGGAAATAATGCAGTGCAATAGTCAATGTAGCGGACATTCACACTGTTGCTCAAGTGAACGTGAGACTTGTATAGAACTTGTCCCGATTTTCAAAGGACTTTCTGAAGAGGAGATGCTGGAAATAGCCGGTATCACCTCTTCTCGTGTTTTAGGGAAAGGCGAACTGGCATACAGAGCAGGTGAGATATCCAACACCATGTATGTTGTTCACACCGGAGGAATCAAACTTTATCGACTGACGGCGGGAGGCAGGGAACAGGTTCTGCAGATTATCGGACCCGGGGAGTTTATCGGAGAACTTACACTTTTTTCTTCTTTGCCTTTGACTGATTATGCTGAAGCGCTGGAAGAAACGACTTTATGTGTCTTGGAAGGGCCTAAACTCAAAGAGCTTATGGGCAAGTATCCGCAGATCGCTTTTAAAGTTTTGGACGAACTTTCAAGGCGTCTGGAGACGGCGGAAAGTCGGATCGAAGCAATCAGCCTGGGTTCAGTTGCTGAAAGGCTGGCTGCAGCTATACTGGATTTAGCAGCGGGAAGGAATGAAGTGAACCTGCCTATGAGCAAGGGTGATTTAGCCTCGCAGCTTGGTATGAGCCAGGAAAGCCTAAGTCGCAAATTAACCGAATTCCACGACGAAGGACTGATTACGCTGCAAGGCCAGCGCGGGATTTACATTAATGACAGGGCTATCCTGGAGACCATGGTTAATAAATATTAAGGAGATAATAAAATGAAAATAGCATTAGCCAGTGATCACGCCGGTTATGATTTGAAGATGTATGTCAGGGCTCATTTGGAAGCAAAGGGCTATGAAGTTAATGACCTTGGCGTGCATAACAAAGAACGCAGTGACTATCCTGTATATGGCAATAAAGCTGCCAAAGAAGTGGTGAATGGCAACAGCGACTTTGCGATAATTTTCTGTGGGACCGGTGTCGGGATCTCGATTGCTGCCAACAAAGTGAAAGGCGTACGCTGCTGCTGCTGCAGTGAGCCGTATTCCGCTCGCATGTCGCGCCTCCACAATGATTCTAACGTCCTGGCAATGGGTGGCAGGGTCGTGGGTGACGAGCTGGCACTGATGATCGTCGATGAATTTCTGTCAACTGAATTTGAAGGCGGCCGTCACAGCGACAGAGTGAAGCTGATTGGCGAACTGGATGAGTATTAATTCAACAACATAAACGCAAACTGCACATATATGCTAATCTGAATATAGTAAAGACTGATTGTTATAAAAGGAGATGCTCTGCAAATTCTTAGCCGTATGCTTTATACTTAATTGTTCGTTAATCCAATTGGAGGAGCACGATAATATATGAAAAAACTCTGTGACTTTTTGGGCATGACTTCACTTTTTGCAGGTTTGGACCAGTCTGTTTATCATGAGTACTGTTATAGCACCAATATGAAAACATTTTGGAAGGGTGAAGTCATTGTTAATGAAGGAGACCCCTGTACAGGAATAGGGATAATTGTTGACGGACAGGTAGCCAGGCAAAAATATTCTGCCTCAGGTGAGTTTTCTACTCTTGACTTACTCGGCCCAGGTGACATCTTCGGCACAACTCTCATTTTTTCAACACGAAAGAAATACCCCTTCACCCTTGAAGCTGTCTCTCATTGCAAGATAGTGAAAATGACCCGTGACGTATTATTGTCGATGATATCCAAAAACCCTCAACTGCTTCTGAATTATATGCAGCAGTTATCTGACCGCTCAACAGAGCAGGATAAACGGATAGATCTGCTGTCACAAAAAACTTTACGCCTTAAAATAGGGCATTATTTGCTGCAGTTACTTGAAGAGCAGCTGGAAGATCATGACATGTCTCTTGAACAGGCACTCCGCTATCCGACAACCTACGCAGTGGAACTGCCGGTATCCAAAGAGGTAGTTTCTCGCCTGTTGGCAATGCCACGTCCTTCATTTTCACGCGAGCTCATCAGTATGGAGAAAGATGGCCTGATACGGGTTAATGGCCGTGTGATTTGGCTGTTGGATATTCGTGGTCTGGCAAGCGACATTATTGTTGATGCTGAAGAAGAACTACCTGCCGGATAATTGAAGAATAAAAGAATCCTGTCTTTCACGCGGAAAACATGATGAGATTGTACAAGCTTTGTCTGAAAAACTGTGTCGAAAATATATTGCATTCCTCTTTACTTTAAATATAAGATTATCGGGAAGCAGTATTTTATAGAGTAGTATTAACAATTCTGAAATTACACATGAATCAAATCGCAAAATAATAAGAATGAGGTGCACACATGACATTCAAATCCGATATTGAAATCGCCCAGGCGACTGAAATGAGACCAATCGACGAGATCGCAAAAGCCGCAGATATTTCATCAGATCATCTTGAGCATTACGGAAAGTACAAGGCAAAGGTATCGCTGGAAGCTTTGGCACAATCCGAAGATAAGCAACAAGGCAAGCTTATTTTAATGACGGCTATTACGCCTACTCCTGCGGGAGAAGGAAAGACCACGACGACAATAGGTCTGGCTGATGCTTTGGCGAAACTGGGTAAGAAGTGCACAGTCGCCTTGCGCGAACCTTCAATGGGGCCTGTTTTTGGCATCAAGGGTGGGGCTGCCGGTGGCGGTTACGCTCAGGTTGTACCCATGGAAGACCTCAATCTGCATTTTACCGGAGACTTTCACGCTATCGGAGCAGCCAATAACTTGCTGGCTGCCATGCTTGACAATCATATCCAACAGGGCAACAGTCTCAATATTGATCCTCGCCAGATTACCTGGAAACGAGTAGTTGACATGAATGACCGTCAGCTGCGCTTTGTCGTAGATGGCCTTGGCGGCAAAGCCAATGGTTCTCCACGAGAAGATGGTTTTGATATCACAGTGGCATCAGAAGTTATGGCCATATTCTGTCTGGCGACGAGCCTGGAGGACTTGAAGGCCCGCTTCGCCAGGATCGTTGTTGCATACAGCTATGACGGCAAACCTGTTACCTGTGCTGATCTTAAGGCAGAAGGAGCTATGACTGCTTTGCTGAAGGATGCAATTA
>WPCI01125999.1_pt1 | contig 15002 bp, 19 predicted proteins | sample 5399871 | NCBI WGS metagenome assembly WPCI01 (sample SAMN12869469, study PRJNA574797) | sludge metagenome | isolation source: wastewater treatment of pH7 | place: China:Beijing | collected 2019-05-20
AATCAACTACATTAGAAACATTACGACCACTCCGAAAATAAAACACAAAAGCCGAAATTCCTTAACGTGGGAAAATCGGCTTTTTACCTTCCAAAAAATGTCTTAGCGTGGGTTTTATGTCATTTGGTTGGCGGGACCCCTAAATCTCCATTACATGCCTGAACAATTTGAACAATAAGTGATTCGCAATTAGATTTATTTTGAATATTTTCCATATTACCGCTCCTTTTTGGGATTAATTGATATTCTTGTTCGCTGAAATCCAGCTCAAACATTAAAAAAACTGTTTATAAAGTAACAAAAGACACCGTATAAACGGTGTCTTTTGTCGCTCTTTGTTTTTCTACAGTCAGCCCATTCCTCCGGGATCGACCATATATTGCACATTATTTGGATTTTGGACTTTATTTTTTTCTGAAATACTTAATCCACTTAATAAAATTAATGATACAGTACATAAAATGGCTAATTTTTTCATTTTACGCCTCCACATTTTAACAATTCTTTACAATCATTATACGCCTTTGTTGCATATTGGGCAAAAAAGTAATCACCATTTTCAATGAATAACTTTTTTGATTCGGCTATTATATCCAGGTCCATTTTTGCTTGACCTAAATAACAATACTGAATTGGCGTCAGTTTTTTATTTTTATTTTTTAAGTTCATTAAAATTTCTATTGCTTTTAAATACTCTTTTCTTAAAACAAAATACAACGCTAATTCTGCTGGATGAAGCTGTTCTAAGTTAATTGTATCTATTTCTATATTGTGTATAAGTTTTAAAAAGTTCATGTTATTTATAGCTATTCTATACTTAAAATCACATTTGTTTTCTAATTCTTTAAGTGCTTTTAAAGTATACTCATATGACTTTTGATAATCCGAAAATAAAAAGCTCTCTCCTAGCCTCAAATTGTTCATCGCATTCATAACGGGAAAATATTTTATATTTTCATACATCATTAATTTATTATTTTGTTCTCTAAATTCATTAACTTTTAACCTTCTTAATAAAGCATAACTCCAAATGTCAGTAATCCAGTAATTATATAGGAGTTTTAAATCTTGATTTTTAATCTTAGAAATATTGGTAACAACACGATCTTTATATGTATCAAACATTCCAAAATCTCCGATATCACCACTAGACAGTAGGTATAAAATATCACAAAATATCTCCATATCTAAATTTTCTTTTTTAGGAACTGTTTTTCGAATATCTTCTAAACACAAAAGGTGTTCCTTCGGATTTCCGCCCCTGGGACGTTCATAGAACAGTTTAAAAAGTGGAGAATATTTTTTCACATTACAATCTGTATGACTGCTAGATAAATCAACTAAATATTTTAAAATCGAGGAATAACCGTTAAGATAGGCAATAACAAATAATCTCTTCATGTTAATTTTTACATTTCTTTCATATTGAGCAAAAATGTTTATACAGCATTCTTCATGAATGTCTCTTCTATCTGGGAAAAGAACTTTCGCCATTTTAAACACACTAAACATTGAAACTTCTTTATTATACTTAAACAGATCAGTTAGAGTAGACTTAGAAACTTTTGCTTCAACAGCAAAACAATCATATGTCTTATGTGCATTATTAATTTCTTCTTGTAATTTCCTATTCCAGTAGTTCATACATTCACACCTCTTGAAAGAAAATTCAGACATATTCAATATATTATATCAAACAATTGTTCTAAATGGAGGGTTTTATTCCAGAAATAGGTAAATGTACATGTTTCTCAATATTTTTCAGACAAATAAGGGCCTTCAAACAACTGCTTTCTATATAAAATAAACACATTATTAACACTTTAGTGTAATTTTTACTTTCAAAAGATTGATATTCTGCAAGAAGAACGATAAAATAAGTTTATCAAAACAAAAAAAACCTACCTCACAAATTTTTAATTGGTTGTTCCGGTCGGCAAACTAGACACCAATTAAAAATCCCAGAAAGTAGGATTTTTAACGCATAGAATTTATTCACTTATATACGTTTATTTTAGCACAAAGTGAATCTCTTGTGAAGAAAATCCTCTACTTTTCCTTAACAAATGTGTGGTGGAAAAAATAGGAGGGTTTTTTGTGCTACTAAATAACTTTTTACTAAGTACAGCAAAACGAGAATTAAGTCCAAACCTTATTCATGTTCCTACAGGTGCTATCAATAAATCTGTTAAAAAAGTAATTAAAGCTATTGATATTATTCTGTTCGAGTATGAAGGTAAAACCACTAAAGAATACTTCGTACAAACACCACGCCGCTATCAGGCATTGGAAGTTGTTTTATCTTACCTCGTACAAGAAGGCTTCTCTCAAATGCGACAAGATCAAATCAGTAAAAAATCGGGTATCTCTGTACCAATTATCAACTTTATTCTGAAGTGGTTAGAGGACCTTGAGGTATGCCATCAAATCAAAACAAGACGTCATGGTAAGAAGGCACCATCTATTTACATATTAAGCCTCAATACCAATTATTTAAAAATCATTGAATACTTTAAGCAAAAATGGGCGTTTTCAATTGATATGTTTTCTACATTTACAAAGTTTCTATCTAAAAAACTAAGTAAAAAACAGGAGCAATCTACAGAACAAGCCGAAAAACCAACTGTGCCTACATGCCAGGGAATAGACATATTAGATTCTGTTGCTCCTTCAAATAAAGAAGTAGAAGAAAAACAGCCAATAAATGCCCCTGATTTGGGTGAAAAGTTAGAACTACGATTCCGCGAAATGGATGAGTTTATGAGTAAAGATCAAAAGAAACTGTATATGTATATCATAAGTAAAGATACAAATATTACTGAAAAAGATGCTTATACAATCGCATTGCGTATGCCGCCAGACGTAGATTGGGAAGCACGAAAGACTTTTGAGGATTGTGTACAGTTTTTTGAGATAAACAAATCACAAGAAAGTACGCCTGCACATTTCATAACAATCTATACAAAACAGTTAACTGCAAATAGGAAGCGTAGACAGCAACAAGCGAAAGAAAACATAAGAAATATAGGATTGAGAAAATCAAATAAGAGTAAAATCCCGTTTGATTTATTCAAAAAGATGCTCGATCCAAACGCTTAAATCGTATTTTTTACAAAAAAATAATTGTTTGATAGCCTTGTTCAAAAAATTCCCCCCTAACAAGGCTTTTTGTCATGCCATTCTTTATTTTAATAGATTAAACATATTATCAATCTATTATACTTTTACAAAATAAGGGTGTTTTTCACAACAAATCCACTATGAATTTAAACCCGAATTGAACCTGCTTTTAAATTAGTAATTAAATAAGAAAAATTTTCTAATCCCTTGTGAGAGTAAGGCTTATTGGGCAAAAATAAATCCTAATGTATTTAATTGTTTTAATTTTTTTTAAAACAAGATTTATTAATAAAAAGTATCCTATATTGGGAGTTTCTTTTTTTATAAACTTCTACATATCATTCCTAAATTGATCTATATACGAAAATAAAATCCTCATTTTCTCTTAATATGCAAATCTACAATATTTTAGTTACTCAACATATTTCCGAACAAACACACTATTTATGAGTAGCTTTATTCGTTTATTTTCCTACATATCATGATGATCTTTTATCTATTATCATTTCTAATCCCATCTAAACATACAGCAAAAATACTGATGCCTATGTTATGCCAAAGTGATGCAAATATGATTCCTATGTAGTGTATACATGATGAAAGGCGGCATCATTTCGGCATGAGTGCAAAGTCAGTTTGATATATGTAAACTCTAGCTTTTTTCTACTTACATAAAGAAAAAGAAAAACGAAGCTCTCCTGGTAAGGGTATCTTGATTCAGCTATGAATCAGATTCCGTTGCCAGGCAGATTTTCAAAAAACTACGTAGGCGGGGCGGCGGCCATTCCCATTCCTCGCATATCGTCCTCCCTCAATCTCGGCCCATCATTCGCCTTCTACACATTCCCGTACATCTATATATCCCCCTATATCACAACTACACGTCCTCTCTAGCCAGGCCCATATGTCTCCGCATAGCCCCGCAATGTCTCGGCTATGGCATCTCACACAAGCCCCCTCGAAAAACGTCACGACCTAGAATCCCCTATTGCTTGTTTGTATGGTTCTCGCTTATAATTGCGGTACACAATTTTTAGGACAAAGGAGTATATAAAAATGACATGGGAACTTTCTGTTGATGTTTTCCTTTCTGATTTATTAAAACATGGCCGTAAATCTTCCACCGTTAAACAATACCGCTACGATCTCACACTTTTTACATCTTGGATTCAGAAACACGTCAAATTGCCTCCAGAATCGTTTTTCCGTTCTTTTGATACAAATGTATTAGACAGATACTTAAAAGCGTTTAAAAAAGAACGTGGAGCGTCAATTTCTAATATCAAACGTGTACGAGGTATTCTAATTAACTTTTTACAATTTCATGGTGCGGCCCAGGATTTAAAAAGTGATGTCTCCCCTCCTGGATTAACTTCTAAACACTTTGCATCGGATAAAGAAATAAAAAAGCTATTCCGCGTCATGCGTAGTTATAACGGATTAACCGACTACCAAGCAACAGGAAGAAAGTTTATTCTAGAGCGTAATCTTTTATTAATTCATTTCATGTTAGATTATGGGCTATCTATCCAGGACATTCTCACGCTTTCTATGCATGATATACACTTTGGGACGAATACCATTACCCCAGGAGGGATGCACGCCTACAAACGATCTATTACCCTTTCAAAAGAGCATGTAAAACTTGCCTTATCTTATTACAACAAGATTCCTAACCTTGTAAGGCCGCGCCAACAAACGGGTGATCCCTTTTTTGTGGCGTTTGATTTTGGCCCGCAAACATTCCGATGGGACTATGAAAACGATCAACCCGCCGCTTTAACTAGAATCGCTGTACAACGCATGTTACAGAAAGAAGCGAAACGCGCTGAAATCCATATAACGCCTACTATGCTACGGAACCGTTTTATATTAAATGCCCTACAGAATGGCATGAAACCCATTGAAATTAAAGCATTTTTAGGATTAAAAAGCGTTGAGGCCCTGCATAGATACGTTCAATTCTGGAATAAACAGCAATAAAAAGAGTTTTATATAAGCATAAAAAAGCCCTGGTGCCAGCAAAACTAGGGCTTTTTTACACTATTTTTCAACCCTAAATTAATTTCTAAAAAATTCAAAATAAGTAAAAAAATGCTTGTTTTTGTGCGCTAGCGCATGATAAAATATAATTAAGAAATGCGCTAGCGCATTAAAATATTAAAAAGGAGCTGTTGACCATGAAATTTTTTCAAAGTGTCACTTCCATCGAAGAACTAAAAAAGCAATATAAGAAACTAGCAAAGAAACACCATCCAGACTTAGGCGGGAAACATGAAGACTTTATCGCATTAAAGAAAGAGTATGACAGACTTTTTGAACAACTACATAGTAACTCTGGAAAACAAAACACAGGCGCATACCAAAACATCATAGACGAACTTATCAAATACGATATTGAAATTGAGATCATTGGAACCTGGATTTGGCTCACAGGCAACACTTACTCATTGAAAACTGAATTAAAGCAACTTGGATTTAAATGGGCATCTAAGAAAAAGGCTTGGTATTGGTATGAAGGAGAGTACAAGAAGTTTCATAACAAAGACTTCTCACTCGATGAAATCAGATCAATGCACGAGGTAAAGCGAATTAAGAAAAACAAGCCGAAACTTGAAGCATAAGAGGGGTTTTCCCCTCTTATCTTTCTAAAAAAAGGAGATGCCCACATGTATATAAATGCAAATTGTGAAAAATTCAAGCACATCTATGATATGAAAAGATTAAAGAGTTATAGTGATATGGTGGATCGGGACATAGAAAGATTAGAAGAAATTATAAAAAAGCTTAAAAATTATCAAATGGATATCTACGATCACGCTCAAACTGTTGCAAATACTGAATTTAAAAGCGTTGTGACACTTGTTAGAAGAAGAGATTATTCTACAAATCATGTGAAATACCATGTACAACTAGAAATGCGACCAAACGTCAGTACAGATTATATAGAAAATGAACGGGTGTACGGTTTTTACAAACATGAAAAAATGTTTACAGGTAGAGAACGTCACCTGGCTTTAAAATATGCGGATCAGCTTGCAAAGCAATATCATTGCGAAATTGAAAGGAAGGGATTTTATGCAAAGAAAATTTAGGCTTCCAGACGATGTCTGGGAGCAATTTCTAAAAAAAACAAGTGCCCCAGGCGAAACATTACGTTTATTAGTGATTAATTACAATAATGATGATAGCGACCCATTAGAAGAAGTCATGGGCGTTGAAGAAGCCGCCGAAAAGTGGGATATGCCACCAGGAACAATTAAAAATTTATGTGCCGCGGGAGAAGTAAAAGCTAAAAAAATAGGTAACAGGTGGATTATTTCAAAAAGACAGTCGGCCCCACGATCTAAAAACAATTAAATTATGTAAAAATCAATAAAAGTCAATACAAATGAATACAAGTAAATACGAATCAATACGAAAAACACTTGTATTTTAATGATTTTTATAGATTTTCACTAATATTTTTTGTATTGACTTGTATTAAAATGTATTAATTTGTGTGTAATTGTATTGACTTTTTAAAAGAGTTTAGCATATAATGGAATTAAGTTAATCGATAAAAATTAATCTTTAGGAGGTTTTTATATATGGCAATTCTTAAAGCTGGTGCGGATGCGGGAAATAGTGGTTTAAAGTTAAATGTATTAGGTCTTGATCCTTTATTCATACCAAGTATTTATTCACATCACATTGGAGAAGCAACAAACATTTTGAGTGATGAGGATATTTCTGTTGAAGATTTAGAAAACAACATTGATGTTACAATTTCATCACCTACCTTAAAAGCAAACAATCTGCGTTACATTATTGGTCAAAAAGTGATTGATGAAAACATTAAAGGTATTGAAATGGAAAAGAAATCGGATAAATCGAAAGATGATCTTGTGCTACTTGTTACATTAGCTGGTTTAGCAATTACAGCTATGAAAAAACAACCAAATAAAAATAAAATTGATGTTACTTATGATCTTTCTGTTGCATTACCTGTAGCAACAATTACGCCTCAAACAGCACAAGAATTTGTAGAGCGTTATATGAATCATCATACGGTAAAATTCCATCACCCAAGCGGACGTGAAGTAGTAGTTAATATCCAAATTGAATTTTGCAAGTGTTTACCAGAAGGTGCGGCGGGTTCATGGGGAATCGTTTATGATGAAAAAGGTAAAACCATCAAAAGAAAAGTAGAAGCTACAGAAGGCAAAACTACAGAAATAGACTTTGTTGACAAAACAATATTATCTTTCGATATTGGCGCTGGTACGACAGAAGAAGTTGTTTCTCATGGTGTTAGTTTTAAACATAAAATGAGTCGTGGTTTACCATATGGAGTGAAAGAAACTTTACTTGATATTATCAAGGTTTGGAACTTAAACAATAAACAAAAGACAATAGACAGTATTGCTGAATTTAATGCAATTTATCTTGATTCTGAACATCCTCGTCATATTCGTTTAAAAGAGGCATCACGTGGCGCGTTATTGGGTTTAGCAAATCGAATTGCAACTGATATTATTAATAAAATTGATGATATGAAAGATGATCCGTATGTATTCATTTATGGTGGCGGTGCCGCAATCGTAAAAGAAAGCCTACAACAAATTTTAGAGCAAAAAGGACGTTTAACAAATGTTATTTTCTTAAAAGACCCACTTTTCGTAAATGCACGCGGATTACTTGTGTACACATGCTCTCCAAGATTTGAAGAATTAAAAGAAAAAGCGCTTGCTCCTGTCGGTGAAAAATAATGGCTCGTAAAATATACAAAGCTGGTGATAGAGCAAATGTCTATATTAAGAAAGACATTTCACCAGACATGATCGATTTTATTAACAAACAAAGTGATCTTACAATGTTCTTTTTGTATGCGGCGCAACAACTTCATAAACAAATTGGTAATACAGATGTAGCGGAAATTTTACCGCGTAAATACACATTTACATTAGATAACGAAACACAACCTTTACCAATCAAACACGATGAAGGTTCAAAAACTGTTCATACACCTGTTTCGGTTCAAACTCATATCGAAACAAGTCAAGAGATAACGAATCCTGGGGAATCCAATGATAAAGAAGAAAATACATCATGGAATAAACTGAATGATTTAGAAGATGATCCATATGCATAATACAATCAAAAAGAGTTGTTCTTTTATAAAAGAACAACTCTTTTTTTATTAAATACACAAGGATTCTATTAAAAAGTGTATAATATTATCCGAAAAGGAGGTGTATGTGACGTGTCACATGACGCCGTAACAGATATACAAAATGTTTACTGGACCCGCGAGGTTGCTGAATTATTAGGAGTTAAGGAAGGAACTATACGCAAGTATGCCCGTTTATTAGAAGATCGCGGCTATAACTTCCACCGTAACGACCATGACCAACGAGGTTTTTTTGACAAGGACGTTATTATTCTAAGAAAAATACAAGAATTAAGTAAAAGTAAGTCTATGACGCTAGATGATGCCGCAAATGCTATTATATCAATGAATCAGCCTAACAGTTTGGTGCCCATTACGCCCCCCGTCACAGACGAAAACACGCATCACATAACGCGTTATGAAAATGTAATGGAAGCATTACAGACTTTAACACAAGAAAATAGTGAGTTGAAACAAATTTTAGGTGTCATTTCAGAAGAAATGGTTGAACAAAAAAAACTATTACAAAAACAATCCAAACAAATTGAGCAATTGCATGTAGAGCTAAAAGAAAGTAAACAAGCTCTTAATGCTCCAAAAGAAAAACAAGGATTCTGGTCTAAGCTCTTTTCAAAAAATGAAGACGTATGATGAAAATTGTATAATACGTCTTCATTTTGTTTTAACGAAATTAATTACTTTTCTTCAAAACTAAATTTTAATTTACTGTTTGCAATTTAAGTCTTTTTTTATATTTTCTTACATGTAAATGTCAAAGTATTTCTGGAAACCGCCTTGCAAAGATTTGTTGTATGATGCGTAAGTCAAATCTTTGCATTATATGTATACCAGATTACTAGCTAAAAATTAAAAGAATCGTTCGTTTCATTGTTTCATAAAAATTTCGCTTTCTTCCCATATTTAAAAAAATATTAAACTCTAAAGAATAGATTTTAAAAAATCTGTCCAAACTTGTAACCAAATTATACAAGTTTAGGAGAGATGCAAAGTGTTTTTTAAAGATAATAAAACCATGTTAAAAAAATGGCTGGATCGTCACGGAATAGAGCAACAAAAAATTGCGCGTACCGCGGGTATTTCTTTACCAACAATGACAAAGGCTTGTCGTGATAAAACCTATATTCCAACACCCCTTGTAATGAAAAAACTCTTGAAAGCTATTAGAAAAATAGACCCTTACGCACAACCGCATGATTTTTGGAGAATGTAAAAAGCACAAGCGACAATGTCTTGTGCTTCATTTATTATTTAAGTAACCACCAACACTGATTTGTAATTTTGTTTAAGGCGTCTGCTATGCCTTCTAACCGTTCCATTTCTTCTTTTGTATATTCTTGTTCATACATCTCACGATGATCCTCTGTCATTCGTTCTAATGTGAGATACATCCAATATGCAATTTCATGCGGGCCGATCTGATACTTTTGAAATGTCTCATTGAGTTCTTTTGCTAAATCATTCATAACAAACAACTCCTTTTCATTTGAATTATCCGTACTTTTGTTGTAATTCTATCCACGATCGCCCATACATACGAGAATGCCTTTTTGTTAGGAAACTATTATCGTATTTTGCTTTAACCGGTGGAGCCATTTTACAAATGAACGATGGTTGCATTTCTCCCCCAGCTCTTACACTAATAATCGCGTGATGTGCTGGTATTTTATATGCTTGTTCTAGTGAAATTGTATCCTCAAATCGATACTTAGATAATTCAAATGTCTTTGTATGATCGTTCATAAATAGGAATTGCTGTACGCCGCCACCTTGTAAATTCTCTTGTAATGACGGTTTCAATTTGTTCCAATGGTGAAATGCATAGATGCTTCCTAGTCTCTCTTTTCTGCCCTCTGTACCCACTCTACCCATCAATTTAGTTAATCCTTCACTTTCATATTGCTCGGGTTCATTAAAAATGATAAACGCCCCATTTTCTTGCTCTTTTTTAGTCATTAATAGCCTGGTCATGAAGGTTTTTAGTGTGATCCAGTAAACCAGGGTTTTTACTGCATGTTCCCCCAATCCCCTAGCATTTGGAACCCTTAAAATAATAACTTTTCCTTCTTGCATCCATTTACCAAAATCAAGTTCTTTCAATGGGTCTTGTGCAAAGATATCATACAATCTTTCATTCCCAAAAAAGCGGTTTAATCTGGTTATGATGGGATCACACTTATTCCCTAATTGTTCATTATCTCCCCACTGTATCAGCTCATTCGCAAGACGCAAATTCCCTTCATTCACTAATTCTTGAATACGATTTACCCGAAAGTCCTCATCTTCTATAATACGTTTAATATTAAATAGACTTCCTTTACTTGCTTTGGCCGCATCCGTTAAATATTTTTCACTTCGGCTTAATCCTTCAATTTGCATGAAATCAATCATTTCATCCGCAAATCTTGAAGCACCGTTCCGCCCTAGCTTTGTAATTACTTCTGTTAAATCTAGAGGTGGGATATAATCACTGTCGTTTAAATCCAGATCAATAATGTTTTCTGGTGGTAATGCATCACGAATCCCGTCTGCCATACCCCGCCCACCTTCTTCTACAATTGCATCTGGTATGATAAAACTAATCTTATGTTTTGTATTTCCCTCAATAACAAAATTCTTAATTGATGTATCTTTACCAGCCCCCTGTCCTCCTATAAAGACGTAACCTCTATAAAAATTGTCTGGATTATCTATTGGCATATAGATTGGTATTTTGTGATCTTTCAATTCCGAATGTCCCAAAAATATTCCTTTCTCATCCCGCATAATCGCTGGTATCTCAATTTCAACTTTCTTTTTTACACTCAATGCATCTGCATATTTTCGTTGCAACTCTTTTACAGGCATTTGCAAAGCTAATTTGCTCATTTCATCGGTACTCATCAAATTTACATTCGGATCAAACTTTGTCTTGCTTGATAGTTCGAATGTGTTTAATTCCTGTAATATTTCTGTTTGGCGTTTTCTCATTCTTATTTTTACGCCATGTAGTTCATTCGTTTCTGATAAATCCATCATAGAAAGTGCTAAGGTTTCCCCCATTGTCTCCCTGGTTAACCGATCATGGGAATGTGAGGCCACCCGTATACGCGTTTTAAAAACAGGTTGATTTCCTTTGTCATAACTCACACGATTTGTTCCAACTTCATCAGCGGTTGTATGTGCCTTTTTAATGATGTGCTCTTTGCTAAATTTTTTATCTGATTTAAAAAAAGCGTTCGAGAACGCCTGGAATGTATCAGTTAATAAATCATTTATTTCATTAATAACAGCCGCAACACCAATTTTAGCCCCTGTTACAAGTCGTTTGCCGCTCATATTAACCCGTTGGGGTGGTTTACCCTTCTTTAACTTTTCAATGGCCCAGGAAGCGTTTTTCACCCATTTCTGGCGGTTTTCCGCTTCATTACAGATACTCAATCGGCAAATGTCTCCATCATAACTTAGTTCATCAATAACACTTAAAATATTACCAATAGGCGTTTTTGTATCGTTGCTATTTGTATTTAAGGAAAAGATGTCATGTTTCAAATATCGCATTTCTTGTACGATTGTATTTTCATTAGAAATTTGCAAATCTGTTATTTCGGCTTCCTTAATTGTCACACTCATTTTGTTCTCTAGTTTTCTTTTGAGCTTTAATGCTTGGTATTCGCTAGTTGCTACATAAAATTCAATTTTCTTCTGGCCCTTTTTCTGTTTGAAAACAACATCAAACCAGAAATAGTCCTTTTCACGATAATGAAATGTAATCCCTTTTCTTTCTATACGACTTCCCATACTTTCGTACATTTCATACATCTTATAGATCGCCCGCCATAAACGCTTTGTATTATTAGATACATCCGCATGAGGAATAATCCGATATACAACCATTTTGTTTTTTTCTACTTGTAAAAATTGTTTTAAAGAATATATCTCTTTTCTTTTAAACCAGGATTTTTTTATTTTCTTAGGTTCATATACTACTGGCAAATATTCATTTTGTGCCAAAACAGGAAGGTTTGTATTTTCTATATCGCATATAATAAAGCCTTCTCCCTGTATCATTTTAGGCCCCTCCTAATATACATATTGCTAAGATAAGTCCGCCTGCAAAATAGGCAAGCGGCTTCATCATTCCGCCTTTGTTTGTCATTGAACCTATCATGATAAATCCAGCTGTCACCAATGCACCATATCCCATAATATCGGGCAAATTTAGAATAAACCAATGACCTAATTCGCTTACTATATCAACCATAAATTCACCAACTGGCTTGAAAATCCATTCCATTTCCTTCCCTACAATAGCATCACTAAAATTATTTAATTGATCTAAAAAAGAACCCTCTTTTGCCTTTTCTCCAATATACCCAGCTGTATTAGCCGCAATCATTTTTCCACCTTCTAAAATGAATTTCACAAGGACCCCTCCTTTTAAATTCCCTTTAAAAAGTCTCTTATGTCAACCGCATGTCTAGCCAAGATATACCCACAACATGCACCAATTAAAATTTCTATTGCCTTTGTACGGTGACCCAATGCCCAGGCCGCGCCCGAAAAGATAATAACTAAAACTACGCCCGCATCAAACCCGTTCATAATGGCACTATGAACATTGCCAAACGTCCCGTTAACTCCCGCGGCAAATGTTACTTTTGGAAGTATTAATATTAATGAACTCCCTGTAGCGGTAAAAACCTTTTTAAGTACGTTCTTACTATTTGTTTCTTTATGTGCTTTCTTTTTATAACTTTGGTCCATAAAAGAGCGAAAAGAAATCGTTTCTGTCTTAGTCATGATGCAACACCCCTCGTATAATTTTAAAAGAACTACACATACTACTTATAAATGAAAAGTAGGAGGTCTAACGATATGCATGTTGCAATTGCTGTCGCTGTAGGCGCGATTATTGGATCACTTGTTAATGTTTTTGTTGGGTAAAAATACAGGCAGTGAGCTTTTTGAAGGCTCCTGTCTTTTTGTTTGCGCCTTAATTTGTTCAATACGTGCCGCGGCACTTAATTTCTTCTTTCCTGTTACACTCTGTTCGTCTTGTCGAATTGGTGAAGGTACTTGTTTTCTATCCTCTTCGCATGTTATTTTTTTATGTTTATCGGGTATATCGTTCCAGATTAATTTCTTTACATAACCCGAAAAATTTTTACGCTTTACATGCTGTAACATGATCCGATCCTTTTCATTCTTCTTATTAAATGCTACAGGTTTACTAAACTTTGATCTTTCCATTCTGTTCACCCTCCCCGATGTGACCGATAATATCGGTATTACTAAAACGTATTCCTTTCTGTTTGTACGTTATTCACCTTTTTATACAAAAAAATTCTCTACTTTTTTATTTAATCGATATGAGCGGTAATATCACTTTTCCCATAAAACAATGACCCTTTTAGGCCACATTTTTAATCATTAGCTATCAGCGTGCTTTACGCTATTAGCTATATGCCGACATTATGAAACTTGTGCAAGTACAACACGAAAAAGAAGCGTCTTCTCAAAAATTCCGAAATATAAGAATTTTAAAATCGTATCAAAGTATAAAATGTTATAATTATACTGTTCCTTTTGCATCCATAAGAAGGATTTTAAAACCGTAAGACACTTAGAGAGGGGAAACAACTATGTCACTTTTACAGCAACATTTTGAAGAAAGAAGAGAATACATTTTCAATCGTCTCAAACAACCAGAATACATGGAAAGAAGCATAGAAAAAGTTCGCCAAGCTCAAAAAGAGATCAAAAATACAGTGCGAACGATTAAAGATTTGTTACTCTTAGACAAAACCACTGATCCTTGTTTACCAGAGGTCGCTCAATTTTCTCTTCAACACATTACAAATTCAGAGTCGTTTGAGAATGTCAAAAACCTTGTTCCATCCTCTATAAAAAAGTTAAGTGAAGAAGAACGCGCAAAAGTGTTAGATGAAACATTAAGCGTAGCAAACCAAATCATGAATCTAGAACGTACTGTTTTTATTATGATGTTTAATGCAAAAGAAAAAATCCTTATGGATTCTTATAAGAAAAAGCGTAGGTCACAAACAGAACTTCATTATGATGTTGCTGACAAAGAAGGATTTGACAAAGCGTTTTATGAAGAGCGTATTGATTCATTACGAAATGACATTCGTGTAATATCTTTCAAAAAGCTATGTGAGAATGAATCCGCACCAGAGGACTTAGAACTATTCAAACAACGTTATGAAACAATTATTTTACCAAAGGTACAAGAAATTGTTTCTCTAATTGAACCAAGTTTAATAGATATAGACGTATTTTTAAATCCAGTAATCGAGTATGGTGTAGGGGAAATCACTTTAGATGAAATGATTGAAAAACTAAACAAAAACCTTTCTTTATTTCACGAATTATCAAAGATTGAATATTGCCCAACTGTTGAATTAACAGTAAAAGAATATGTATTCTTAGAAGCTATGAACCGTTCAAAAAAAGGAGAGGAGTTGCAACCATCAAAATGATGTATACACAAGAGAAGTTTTATGAAAAATTAATAGAAGAAAAAAAAGAAGTAACGATTTTTCTAATAAATGGTGTCAGAGTACCTGGCAAAATTATCGCTGTTGATAAATTTTCGGTATTAGTTTTAAGCAATGGAAAGCAACAGTTCCTTTATAAACAAGCAATTTCGACTGTTTCTTTATAAAATAAAAAACCTTTAAAAATATTACAATAATAACTTTTTTATCCT
>WPCI01127588.1_pt1 | contig 14990 bp, 12 predicted proteins | sample 5399871 | NCBI WGS metagenome assembly WPCI01 (sample SAMN12869469, study PRJNA574797) | sludge metagenome | isolation source: wastewater treatment of pH7 | place: China:Beijing | collected 2019-05-20
CAACACCTCGTCTGAGCCGGATTGCAGCGGAATGTGAAGATGCGGACAAAGCCGCGGATTCTCAAAAAGACCGATCAATTCGGCGGTTACATCCCAGGGTTCAATCGAGGAAAGTCTAATTCGCTCGATTTCGGTCTGATCAAGAATTAATCCAACCAATGACGCAAAGGTTTGCCTGGGAGAAAGGTCTTTTCCCCACGAACCGAGTTGAACGCCGGTCAGAATGATTTCTTTGACACCAAGGTTTCCAAGTTTGTTGGCGTAGGCAATGACGTTTTCAGGGGGTGTGCTGGTTGAGCGACCTCTCGCAACCTGTGTCAAACAGTAAGCGCAGCGATTGTCGCATCCGTCCTGGACCTTCACGAATCCACGGGTGCGGTTGCGCGTTCCGAGGTTGGGTCGGTATGAATCAAATCCTACCCGTTGTTGGGTGGCTTTCTCCAAAAGGTCTGTCAGAATCTTCTCTTTCCTATCATTGTCATATGCCGTGTCGAGAATTTCCGGCTTTTCCGCTATTTTTAAGCTGTTAACACTCACCCAACAGCCGGTGCCAATGACACGGGCGTTTGGGAAATGCGACTGGTGGTGCCTGAGCATTTTGCGTGAATCCGCCGAAGCTTTGGCGGTCACGCAGCAGGTGTTGATTACAATTTCGTCGGCTTCCTCCGGGTTCGAAACGACATCAATTCCGGCTTCCGAAAGCGAAAGAGCAAGCTGTTCTATTTCCGCCTGGTTCAGGCGGCATCCAACCATGTTGAGGAATACTTTCATTTACGGTTTGGTAGCTGTGAACTGATTGAAGATAAACGACCCTGCTCCGTCTTTTCCGGTTTCAGCAAAAATGCCAATATCACCTTGCGTAAGGAGATCATCTTCCGCACTGATGACAAGCTTGCCGTTTACATGGAACGTTAATTTGTTCCCAACACAAGCAGCTTCGAGGACGTTGACACTGTCATCCTGGAAAACATCATGACTATACTTCGTTTCTCCCCCAGGAAGCGTGCTGCTTTCGCCATCAACCACACGCATGATGCCCGCGTAACCATCGGGCGTAATAAAGAAACGATAATAGTTGTGGCTGTCCAGATAGCGGCAAACTACACCCAGGTATGAATCGCTGCTGCCAGTAAGCTGTCGGCTTTCAACTCTCACAATCACATCAGCAAATTGCAATCCAGTGGTCGAGATGGACCGCCCGGCTCCATGGTTGATCGAAATAAGGTAGCCTTCGCGGGAGTAGCCTTTTAATTCATAAACATTGTTTACGATTTCCCAGCCGGTTGAATCGTCGCTGAAATCATCGCTAAAAAGGATATCTCCGCTGGCTTTCCAAGGGAGTCTATCCTGGCTGATTCGTGTTTTATTAACAATAGAACAGCCGCTTAGAAAGAGAAGGCAGATTACCAAAGGGATGAGTAAGCGCGTCTTTTTCACCAGTTAATGATACCAGAAAAGTCAGGAGTCTCGTGCTTTGGTAAAAATAGCCCCGCCATGCCGTGTGCTGGTGGGTTTTGAACCTGCAAATGCAGGATGGTCCTACTACCAAGATCAATCTTGACTAATGTCTATCATGTCACTTGGTTAAGGTTAGACCTTTTTGGCTCGTGTTGGTCAAAACTGAGATACAGCATCACGAACACAGCAGGGTATCTTTCTTATACCATACTTTTGATCGAGGATATTTTTAGAACCTTTTGACTGTATAATCTGTTCAGAAAGAGAGCGAAAAAACCCATGCCAAAGCGTTTATTTATTGCTATCGACCCCGACCCAGCCGCGATTGATGCCATTTTAGGGTTAATCTCCACCATCAAACGAGAGTATCCTATTTCTGGCGCGCGTTACACCTCCCCAAAGAACCTTCACCTCACTCTGCTGTTTTTAGGCGACCGGGACGAGCGTCTCATCCCAAAAATCAGTAACAGACTGGAGGAAATTTGCCGTGAGTTCTCCGTGTTCAACCTTTCGTTTACCAGACTTGGCGCGTTCCCCTCTCGCCGCAGCCCGCGAATTCTTTGGCTTGGCGTTGAAAACCCAGATGAGCTCACTACCCTGGCACAAAAAATCATCCATGAGCCTGTTTTTAGCGCGGACCCAGGGAAAGTGCTATTTTCTCCCCATCTTACCCTTGCCAGGATCTCGAATGAGGACAATTCCGTTTCAAGCGAAGGACTTTCCAAGCTTTTCACCAACCTTGGGGGTATTAAAACCGGTTCCACCAGGATCAGGGAGGTTGTTTTATACCAAAGCGTACTGAAACCCGGTGGTGCTGAGTACACTGTACTGAGCAAGCATCCCTTAAATTAATGTGTTAAACTTTCTCAAAAGTGAGGTGAAACCTGGAACCAATAAATTTAGCTCGTAATATCGTACAAATTCTTGAAGATAAACTTGCGGAAAACATCCTTCTGCTCGACCTTGGCGGTGTTTCTGACTTTACCGAATCGTTTGTAATTGCAACCGGAACCAGTGAAAGAATGTTGGAAAGCCTTGCAGATTACGTTCGTGATGCCATTAAAGCAGAAACCGGACTAAACCCCATCGTTGAGAGCAGCGGCCAGTCCGGTTGGATCGTTATGGATTATGGCTACGTTGTCGTTCACTTGCTCAGCCCGGAAAAGCGGGAATATTACGACCTCGAAGGATTGTGGAACAAAGCCAAAGTAGTCCTTAGCGTTCAGTAAAGCTCCACCATCTAAATAAAATCTTCCATTATCTCCCGCGCGTGGTCCGCGGGTTTAACTTTTTCATAGACTTTAATGAGGTTACCTTCTTCATCAATCAGGAAAGTTGTGCGGTTGATTCCGTAATACTCCCGCCCCATGAATTTCTTTAATCCCCACACGCCGTAAGCTTCGCAGACTACATGGTCGGGGTCAGAAAGAAGAGTAAACGGAAGTTGGTACTTCTCCTGGAATTTGGCGTGGGATTTTTCTGAGTCAGCACTAACGCCAAGAATCTCAATGCCGTTATTCTTGAACACGGCATAATTATCCCTGAAGCTGCAGGCTTCTGCGGTGCATCCAGGTGTGTCATCTTTGGGATAAAAATACAGGACAAGCCTTTTTCCCCGATAATCTGAAAGGTTATGCATTATGCCGCTTTGATCCAGAAGATGAAAATCCGGAGCGGGTTTGTTAAGGTCTAACGTCATTTTTTCCTCCGTCACTATTGAATGAGTAAAGGATACGTTAAAAGATATATCAATGAAAAAAACTGTACAATCGCCAAAGCACGAATAAGCTTCCAGTTCGGGCGCATTCCACCCGCCATTTGCTCCAACAGAAAGACCTCAAGCCCGCTCACAATGCTAAGCAGCAGAGCGGGCCAATTGCGCGACCAGGTATTGCTTGTCAAAATGTATATGAACAGTGATACATAGCAAAGAAGAATCAACGCGTGATGAAAGCGAAGGGCTTTTTCCCAACCAACCGAAGCGATAAAACTGTTACTTCGCGCGGAACTGCTCTTATCGTACTCTGAAAACAATAGCGTTATCGCCGACGCTCCGTACAGGAAAAACAGCGGCATCCATAACAGAAACAACAGAGGAGTGAACTGGTATTCCTGTATGCCACTTCCAAGCAGGAATAAAATGGGAGAAACCACCAACCCCTCAAACAACCACGACATTGTGCTGGTAAACAGGCGGCTGAACCTGCCCAACGACAAGAACATAAGCACCGCCAGGGCTATGATCAGCATCATGTTTACCCCGATCAACACTTTTGCCTGGAGCAAAAAGTACATCCCGGCAAAGACGCCGAAGAAACCAGTCAGAATCAAGGTCAGAGCTGTGGCTGATTGACTTTCTCCTACACCCCTTACCTTGGTAAAGGTGTTGACACGATTGGAAGTCATGTAGATCTGAACCTTCTGAAGCAGGTAAAAAGAAAAGAAGATTAAAAGCCCCGCCGCAAGGTTCAATATTTTTAACGGTCGTCCTGAGAACCTGGCAACCACAACTCCAAACAAATAGCTGGCGGAAGCAGCAGCCACGAAAAACCAATCAAAATGTAGTTTAATTTTTTGCATGGCTCCATTTTAACATGCGGCGAACCCAAAAAGCTGAGTGATATAATTTTCCAGGATCATTATGAAAAAACAGCTTCTCGTTTTCATTACAGTTTTACTCTTCTGCAATCTCGCCGTGCAAAAGGTATCCGCGGCTGAGCTTAACCTTCAGAATGATATCTACGTCGCAAGTACAGAAGCGTTATGTTTTGGACGCTCCAATTGTTTTTTCAATGACACATCCGATCAGCAAGAATCGAACGCATTAACAAAAGCCATCAAGTATGCCCGCGATAACAACTTAAGCAATCCTTCCATCTATATCCTCTCCCCATACGAGATCAACAGCCATACCATCGTGGTTGATTATCCGGTCACGCTGATAGGCCAAAATGGTGGATGGATCAGCACTTCAAACAGTGATTGCAGCCGACCCATGTTTTCCATTACAACCAATGCAACTATTCGGGATATCTACCTGAATGATGGCGCTTGCAGCAGCCCGTCGAGAGATTTGCTGGCAGTTAATGCGGCTGCTACCGTGTTGGTTGAACACAGCACATTTGAGAACGGTCAAACCGCCATTTCTTACCAGGGCGGTTCCGGACTGCTGACTCTCCGGTTTAACCATATCAACAATAATCAGATCGGTATAAACAATTTAAACTCAGATGCTAACGCGCAGCTGCTGGCAGTTGCGAATAACATCATCTCCAACGGTACCCAGCAGGTTTCGTGCTCCGGGAGTTCAAGCCTGGATCACAATTTCTGGGGAGATGGGGTGCTCCCCAGCCAATCCGCCCCTGGTTGCGGAACAGATGACGCCAAAAGGCTCGACGCGCTAATCGTGAGAGAAACAACAGGCGTCGCCGCCAGGTTGCTCACGCTTTCGGGATCTCTTTCCCAGGATTTTTATGGTTTCAGAGCCAGCAGCCCGGATTCGGCTTCGCTATTCGTGGTCAATCACGGAGGGTCGCGCCCATTTTTGGGGTCTGCCGGCAGTGTTTACCAATGCAGCAATTATTACGATGTCTTTCTGCCGCAATCATCCTCGCCTTCATCAATAACTCTCTCTTTTGCCTATCGTGACACCTTTGACTGTGCCCAAATCATCCAATCTGCTGCCTTCTGCGGATCCGGCAACCCGGCGAAGTTCCCTTTGCTTTGGTATGACCCCAAAACCCGGGTGACGGATCGATGGGATAAAACCGGCGACAAACCCCAATCTTCCGTCGGAAGTATCTATGCCGGGCAGGAAACAACCTGCCGGACCTCTTCGAAAACGATCGAGGTTATTGTTGATAATGATGGTCGTCCGGACCTGCTGAATGACCTGTTCTTCACTCCTTTTGTGATTGGTTATGAACAGGCTGGTGTCCTTTCCTTCACCGCAACTTCAACCACAAACGCTATCAACCTGGATTGGACCACAGTCACCGAAGTGAACACGTTGAGTTATTACATCACCCGCTCAATCAGCTCCGGCGGTGTTTTCAACAAGATTTCAGGCGACTTTTCCGCCACCGGCACCCCCACCACCAGCACAAGTTACACATTCAGTGATTCAAGCGCCATCCCCGGACAGACCTATTACTATAAACTTGTCGCGGTAAATACAGATGGCACCACGCAGCAGACCATCGGTCCGGTAACCGGTTCGCTGCAGTCAGTCTCAACCCCAACCCGAACGCCCACCCGCACTGTCACCCCTTCTCTGACGCCTATTTATCGCAGCCCAACGCCGTTCCAGACCGCTACGTCTGCTTTCTTAACGCCTGGGACTGGCGACCCCACGCTTTTCATCCCCACTGATACCGAAACCGCCGAGTTCGAACCAACGCCCGACCAAAGCCTGACCCCGGAAGACACGCCGACCCAGACCTCAACCCCATCCCGGACACCGAGCCCAACTGTTTCAGGGACACCGCTCTCTGGACTGCTTGGAAAAACCGACCGGTATTCCAGTCAGAAACAACTGACCTTCATCTTAGGCGGCGCGGCTGTTCTGCTAATCGCAATCCTCGCGTTTTACTTTCACAAAAAACACTAATTTTTTGACTTTTGGTTTTTACTATGCTATCCTATGCCCAATATTAAAAGGGATAGCCTGATATGTTAAAAGAACGCGTTTCAGACAATGTCTATTGGTTCCAAAGTGAAACCTATGCGCAGGTTACCGCAGGAACAATCGTTGGTCCGCAATGGGCAGTTTTGATTGACACCTTGATTCCTTCTGAAACTCCGAAGATCCGTAACTTCATCGAAAACCATCTGATGGTGCCGGTCAAATACATTATCAACACGCACCATCACGCCGATCATTGCTGGGGGAATTGTGTGTTCCCAAACGCAACCATCATCGGACACCAGTTATGCCGCGAACTTATGCTTGAAAAAGGCTCCTCAGCCCTGGCAGAAGCAGGGCAGGAAAACTCCATTTTCCGTGATATCTGCATTTCCCCGCCGCAGGTGACTTTCACCTCCGGCTCAATCAACCTGCGGATTGGAAAAAAGCAGCTCCAAATCTTCTCCACCCCTGGTCACTCCGCCGATAGCATCTCTGTTCTTTTGGAAGATGAACGCATCCTCTTCGCTGGCGACGCGTTTATGCCCGTGCCTTATTTTGTTGGTGGGGATCTTGAAACCCTGGCGCAATCCATCACCCATATCGGCAATATGGGTCTGGAAAATATCGTGCAGGGGCACGGCGATATTATCCTTCGCGGAGAGATTGAAGAAGTAAAGAATCAGAACCTCGATTACCTTCGCTCCTTGCAAAAAATCGTAAAAACCGCAATTCGGCGGCGTAATCCGCTGGAATTCCTTGCGATGCAAGACATCGAGGATACAGGCAAGCACCGCGTTAGTCTCGGCGGGCTCGCGCAAGACCTCCACGTCCGGAACCTGCAGTGGTTGTATTACCAGGAAATTCGGAAGCAGGAATCTTAAGACAGGCTCACAGCAACCAACAAAATTGCAAGAAGCGCGGTCATAACGAGCGGTTCTATCCATTTGCGAAAAGTCATTGGTCCTTCAATGACTACCAGTGACGTAAGAACGTATAACCCCCCGGAAATCAGAAGCCCGTATTGAACGGGTTTTAAGAACAAATAGTGAAACGAAGCTGCCATTTCGGTGCAAAGCAGCCCGCAAAAAAAGACTTTCGCAATCCCCCCGGTTCCCATCGTTCGTAAGTGGACTGTCCGAAAGGAAACAAACCCTGCAGCAATCAGAATCAACGCGATCAGAGTGTACAAACGAAGCTGCGAAGTTGCGAGCGAAATCGTAAAAGCCAGGAACAGCCCAAACGCAAGACTGATTAAAACCGGAGCCACAACCCGATAGGATTCATCTCCCGGCGTCAGAACATGGTATTCCGCAATCAAAATAATTCCAATGATGATTAGTCCGAAACTGAGAGCAGCCCACCATGCAAGGTTTTTTCCCAATTGGGTCAGCATGGTGCTCGTAATCATGGTAGCCAGGCTGGGTAAAACTACATGCGGGGTTAGGGACCAGGGAGTGCTTTTAAACTTATCGCGGTCTGGATGGGTCGCAAAAAGCCAGAAACTTCCGCCCGCGCAGAGCAGCATCAGCATCAGTGGAACCAGGCTTAGCGGGCTGATTCTCAGAGTAAAGCCTAAGATACTGCTGCCTGGCTTGACCGTCTCATCTGGCATGAGATACAAGGTGATAAAAAATGTAGCCAACGTTGCCAGAAGAATACTCAGGCGGTTAAGATAACGATTTTCTGAGTTTTGATCATTCATTTTTTTTATTCTATCACCGTTGAAATGAACGCGTTAATCCTCCTTTCCTTCATTTAATGGTAAAATTATAAGGTTATGAGAAACATGCTACCTTTCCAGAAACAACCTAAAATTTTTGCCGCGTTTAAGGCGGGTTACGGGACCGTATCGAGGCATTTGTACCTTCTTCTGTTCCCGGCAATTCTCGACCTTTTCCTTCTATTCAGTCCCCGCGTAACCATTACAGAATTGATGCAGTCGATTATAAATCGCTTTACCCTTCCCTCTTCCGCCACCCCCGAGTTGGTTTCAAGCTGGGACATGGTAAAGATGCAAATGGTGGAATTTTTCCGCTACTTCTCGCTTTCATCTTTTCTTCGCTCCTACCCGGTTGGGGTCCCAAGCTTGTTTTCTGCTGTTGCCTTTGAACGCAATCCCATCGGAGAGTATCAATTCTTTCAACTGCAGCCGATTGCGTCAATTTTGGCTGTGGTCGCGATAATGACCCTGATTGGTCTCATTTTTGCCTATCTCCAGTATCACGTAACCGCAAAAGCTGCGTCCACAAAAGCGATTCCCGTCGAAATTTCTTTCACCCCACGCATGATTGGTAGTTGGCTTTTGATTCCGCTGATTTCCTTTTTCTTTGTGATGCTTGTGATTTTTCCTGCCACTCTGTTGATCAGCCTAATCGGCGCTTTGATGCCATTTTTCACTTCGGTGGGCTTCTTTTTTCTGTCCATCGGCATCCTGACGCTGGTCCTGCCGGTGGTATTCACACCGCATCTGGTAATCCTTGAAAAATTGCCTTTCGCGCAAGCTTTAGCAGCAAGCTATCGCACCATTCGTCTGACCAACGCGAAGACTTCGACGTTCTTTTTCATCTCTGTTGCCTTTAGCTATCTGACGAATATGCTATGGAGAATCCCTGCCGATGATTCCTGGATGTTGCTTGTAGGGGTTATTGGCCATGCCCTTATTTCCACCATTATCCTGACCGCCAGTTTTCATTTCTGTTTAGACGCGCGAAAGTCCGTCCTTGAATTCACTGATAATCAGATGCCGGAAACCAACCTGGCATAGACACTTGGAGTAAACCATTGAACACGAAACCCGAACACTATAATGCTGGTGATATCCAGATTCTCGAAGGACTTGAGGCTGTCCGCCGCCGACCTGGCATGTACGTCGGCGGAACCGACGTCAAAGCGCTTCATCACTTAATCTATGAAGTGGTTGATAACTCCATAGATGAAGCCCTCGCAGGGTATTGCGACCTGATTTCAATCACAATTCACGCTGATGAAAGTGTCACCGTGAAAGATAACGGTCGAGGCATACCGGTTGAAATCCACCCCGAAAAGAAAATATCTGCTTTGCAGGTCGTGATGACCGTGCTTCACGCCGGCGGTAAGTTTGGCGGAGGCTCCTACAAAGTCTCGGGCGGTCTGCATGGGGTTGGTGTTTCTGCTGTGAACGCCCTTTCGGAATGGTGCGAAGTCACCATCCATCGTGCCAACAAAGTCTACTTTCAGCGTTACGAAAGAGGCATCCCTGTCGATAATGTGAAAGCCATCGGCACGTATACCGGCGATCACACCGGCACGTCGACAACATTCCGATTTGACCGTGAAATCTTCAAGGATGAGGTTACTTTCCGTTTTGAAACCCTCGTGCAGCGCTTTCGCGAAATGGCTTTCGTGACCCGCGGCGTTAGCATCAGGCTTGTGGACGAACGTGAAGGGAAGGAGATAACCTTCCACTTTGAGGGCGGCATAGCATCATTCGCCCGATACATCAACCGCAACCGCGAAACGCTCCATCCCTTGATCTACGGGGAAAAGGATTTTGATGGAATCGGGGTTGAATTTGCTTTACAGTACACGGATTCTTACTCCGAATCCATATACACCTTCGCAAACACGATCAATACCATCGACGGCGGCACGCACCTTACGGGTTTACGCGCAGCCATCACCCGCAGCATCAATGACTATGCCCGTAAGGCGGGTCTGCTCAAGGACTCTGAAGCCAACTTCAGCGGTGATGACACCCGCGAAGGTCTGACCGCCATTGTCAGCATCAAACACCCTGACCCTCAGTTTGAAAGTCAGACCAAAGTAAAACTGATGAACCCCGAAGTCCAGACCTACGTCCAGGCTGTCGTGCTCGAGACTGTCTCCACTTTCCTTGACGAAAACCCATCCACGGGTCGCGCGATCGTACAGAAGTGTCTCACTTCCGCCCGTGCTCGCGATGCTGCCAAAAAGGCGCGTGATCTCGTTATCCGTAAATCCGCGCTTGAGTCAATGACCCTGCCTGGCAAACTGGCAGACTGCTCGGAACGAAATCCTGAAAAGACTGAAATGTTCATTGTTGAAGGTGAATCGGCAGGTGGTTCCGCCAAACAGGGACGCGACAGACATTTTCAGGCTATCCTTCCTCTCCGTGGAAAGATCCTGAACACAGAACGTGCCCGCCTGGACAAAATCCTTGGAAATCGTGAAGTGAAATCTCTTGTGTCCGCTCTTGGCACAGGTATCGGCGACTCCTTTGACCTAAAAGGTTTGCGGTATGGTCGTGTTGTGATCATGACCGATGCTGATGTTGATGGCGCTCACATTCGCACGCTTCTTCTGACATTCTTTTTCCGTTACATGCAGCCGCTAATCGAAGAAGGACACCTCTACATCGCTCAACCGCCGCTTTACCGCATTAACAACCGCAATCAGATTTATTACGCCTACAATGACGCTGAAAAAGAGAAGTTGGTTGCCAAACTCGGCGGTTCCAACAAGGTCGGTCTTTCACGCTACAAAGGTCTTGGCGAGATGAACCCTGAGCAGCTCTGGGAAACAACCATGAACCCCGAAAACCGTACCCTTTTGCAGGTTGAGATCGAAGACGCGGCTGAAGCCGACCTGACCTTTGATATGCTCATGGGCTCGCTGGTTCCTCCCCGGAGGCGCTTCATTCAGACCCACGCGAAAGAAGTCCGCAACCTGGATATCTAAGACTAAGCCACTCGCCTGAAAAACAGGCGAGTTTTTAATATGGCACGTAAGATCCTACACCTTGACCTCGACGCGTTCTTTTGTTCTGTCGAAGAACTTCTTGACCCTTCCCTGGTGGGTAAAGCCTTTGCTGTTGGCGGGAATCCCCAGGGTCGGGGTGTAATTGCATCCTGCTCCTACGCGGCGAGGCTAAAGGGGGTTCGGTCTGCTATGCCTGCTGGCAAGGCGCTACAGCTCTGCCCTGAGCTGATTATGATCCACCACAGGCATGGGCTTTACAGCGAATATTCAGAGCGAGTGATGTCCATCCTGCAAAACACCACACCAGTTGTGGAACAGGTATCCGTGGATGAAGCTTTTGTCGATGTCAGCGACTTGCCTCAACCTCTCAAAATGATTGCCTTTGGCTTACAAAAACGAGTCGCGGATGAAACGCAATTGCCCTGCTCGCTAGGCGGGGCGGCAAACAAACTTGTTGCCAAAATGGCAAACGACTACGGCAAGGCGCAAGTGCGCACAGGTCGGGCTCCCCGCGCGATCACAATCATAGAGCCAGGCTGTGAGCAAGCCTTTATGGCACCGCTGGATATCCAGGCATTATGGGGTTTTGGACCTAAAACCGCCGATAAATTACGTGATAGAGGAATTTACCGGATTGGACAACTCTACGACCTCTCAGAAGCAGAATTGCGCAGTTTTTTCGGTAATCACGCGTCTGAGATACTTGACCGTGCCAAGGGTATTGACACACGACCTGTATTCGACAGTGAGCACGACCCAAAATCGGTCAGCAACGAAACGACGTATTACTCCGACACGGACGATCTGCATCAAATTTCTGACACCCTGCGCTGGCTGTCCGACAAGGTCGGCTACCGCCTGCGCAAGCACAATCTGGCTGGGAGCTGTGTTCAGATCAAGATCCGGTATTCAGATTTCTCCACCATCACACGCCAGAAAATGCTCCAGTTCCCAACCAATCTGGATGATGACATTTTTTCGGCGGTGAGCGAACTGCTAAAAAGCCATCTCACAGTCGGTCGGGAGGTGCGGCTGCTCGGTGTGGCTGTCACTAAGCTGGAGGAACCTGCTATCCAGCTATCTCTTTGGGATAACACCACGCAAAAGAAAACTCAACTAACCGAAGCAATCGACTCACTCAAAGAAAAATACGGAAAAGAAATCGTTGTCCGAGCCAGTTCGTTGAAACCCGGCAAGAAAGAATCTGAATAACAGAATCGGTTTTCTATCTCGAAAAGATCTTCTACCTTGATCTTGTTTTCTGGTATAATCGCGCCACGCCAACGTAGCTCAGTAGGTAGAGCAGACGCTTCGTAAGCGTCCGGTCGGGGGTTCGACTCCCTTCGTTGGCTTTTTTTATTTAATCAACCGAAACGGTGGTTTCGTTCCCTGAGCTACACCGTTTCGCCAATGGTGTACCCGCCATCCACCGGTAAAATCGCGCCGGTAATGAACTCAGCCATATTTGAACAAAGGAAAACCACCGCGTTGGCAATTTCAACCGGTTCGGCATATCTTCCCAAGGGGATTTTCTTCCGTCGTATTTCTTCCTGTTCCCGCAGTTCCGGATCTGCCATCCACTTTTTCACCGTTTCAGTTGCGGTTGGTCCAGGCGATACGACATTCACCCGGATTCGCTGCTTTGCCAGCTCCATCGCCGCAACGCGGGAAAGCGTGTGAAGCGAAGATTTTGTGACAGAATAATGCAGCCTTCCCTTTTTTAGATGCAAGGCTGCGGAAGAACCGATATTGACGATTGCCCCACCGGTCTGATTAGCAGCCATTATGTCAGCCGCCCTCACCGTGCAAAAATAGGCGCTCAGGACGTTGGTCTCAAACGTTTTGAGCCAAAGATCATAATCAATCTCATTCCAGGCTGTTTTCTCCGAATAAGCGCCAACGTTATTGACAAGAAAATCCAGTATCTGGAACTTACTACGAATAAATGTAAACAAACCCTCAATCTCGGATTCGTTGGAGAGATCACATGCATAGGTAAAAATTTTAAAATTATTGTTGATTGAATTTTTGGCAATATCGAGTTTTTCTGAGTGCCTGCCAACCATGATTACACAGGCGCCCAATTCTGAAAACTGACGGGCAATTTCCAGCCCAATCCCCTGACTTGCTCCTGTGACAAGAACAACTTTTCCGTTGAATTCGTTAGCTTGAATCATTCGTCCCTCCAGCCTTGCTCTGAAAAACAATCATCCCGGCAAGTGATCTCGCCGGGATGATAAAAACGTTTTGTGCCTATTTCGCCAGGATCGCCCGGCTGTCAAGCGAGATTGCGCCCTGACCCTCCGGATAAACGATCAATGGATTTATTTCAATCTCACTGATGGCTGGGGTATCCATGCTCAGTTGGCTTAAGCTGGCAATCACCTGCTTTACCGCTTCAATGTCTGCCTTTGGCGAACCTCGATATCCCTTCAGCAGTTTACCAGCCAGCGTGTCTTCGATCATCTCATCAATATCTTCAGATGTCAGCGGAGCGACCTTAAAGCTGATATCCTTTAGAAGCTCAACCATCGTGCCGCCCAGACCGAACATCATCATCGGTCCAAAGGTTGGGTCCCGCCTCATTCCAACAATAACCTCAATTCCCTTTGGTGCCATCTGTTCCACCATCACTCCGCGAATTCGCGCGTTCGGTTCATTTTTAGCAATTCGCTCCATCAGCTTGCTGTATTCTACGCGCAGAGCATCTGAATTGTCGATGTTTAGCGCGATTCCGCCGGAATCGGACTTATGCAGGATGTCTTCGGAAACGATTTTCAAAACAACAGGATATCCAGCCTTCTCGGCAATCTCAACCGCTTCCTCAACGCCGCCCGCCAGATCGCCAGGGACACTCGCGATACCATAGGCTTCAAGCATAATCCGGGTTTCGTATTCGCCAACAGCCTGCGTTCCATCCACAAGCGCGAGGGCAGCCTCCATTTTGTTCTTTTCAACGTTATCTACTGCCACAGGCTTGAATTCCGGCTTTGTTAACAGTTGTTTGTACTGCATCATGCCTTTCAGGACCCTGCCGGCTTCATCCGGAAATGCATAAACAGGCACGCCAGCCATGTTAAGGCTTTGCTCAGCTTCCAGTGTGCTGCGTTCACCCATCAGGCAGGTAAGCAGGGTTTTTTGGGTTTTCCTGCCGATTTCAATCCAGGAATTTGCCACGCCTTCAGTGTCCACCAATGACTGTGGAACCAAAATAGGCAGCAAAACATCCACGCCTTGGTCCGCGTCCAGATTGCTCAAGCTCCAGATGTAATCTTCCGGGCTAACTGAGCCAAGCATGTCAACCGGGTTAGAAACCTGTGCGCTTGGGTTTAGCTTTGTGCGTAGAGTCTGTTGAATTTCAGGGGAGATTTGCGCGAGCTCAAAACCATTGAAAGCCAGGCTGTCTGCCGCGAGAGCCGCCGCGCCGCCCGCGTTGGTCGTCATAGCCACGCGCTTACCGGCGGGTAGAGGTTGGGTTCCTAATGCCCAGGCAACGTTGAAGAGTTGGCTGATGGTTTCAACTTCCACCACCCCCGCCTGCGCAAGGGCTGCCTGGTATGCGGTGTACGAACCCGCGAGCGACCCGGTGTGCGAGCTAACCGCTTTCGCGCCGGCATCGTTTTTCCCAGCTTTCAGAAAGACAATCGGCTTTTTGCGCGAAACGCGCCTCGCAACCTCCATGAACCTGGGTCCATCCTGAATTCCTTCAACATACATCGCGATGACTTTCGCGTTTTCATCTTCGGCAAAATACTCGAGCATATCAGCTTCGGTCACGTCCATCTCATTGCCCAGGCTGGCAAAGTGAGAAAATCCGATCTTCGAATTGATAATCAGATCAATCACCCCTCCGCAGATCGCGCCGGATTGCGAGATGAAGGCAATCGGTCCCGCGGGAGGCAGCCCTTTGATGAAAGTCGAGTCCAGACCCGTGCGAACATCGATCGTTCCCACACAGTTGGGTCCCACAACCCTCATCCCATACGACCGCGCAAGTTCTTTGACTGCCCGTTCAACTTTTGCGCCTTCTTCGCCCAGTTCCCGGAACCCGCCTGTTATGATGACCACAGCCTTAATGCCGCGTTCCCCGATCTCTTTCATCGTGTCCATAATGACGGTGACGGGCAGCACCACAACCGCAAGTTCCACCGGATCCGGTACATCGGTGATTGAAGCGTAAGCTTTCTTG
>WPCI01063651.1_pt1 | contig 14982 bp, 18 predicted proteins | sample 5399871 | NCBI WGS metagenome assembly WPCI01 (sample SAMN12869469, study PRJNA574797) | sludge metagenome | isolation source: wastewater treatment of pH7 | place: China:Beijing | collected 2019-05-20
ATAACTCTTCGGCAAATAAAGACAGCTCTTGTTTTTGATGCATATTCATAAAAAGCACGTCACCCTTTCTCATTAACATAAGAGAATAGTAACGTGCTTTTAAGTTTAAGAATAGTCTAAATCCTTAAGTTGATGGATGTGGGGTCCCGCCCCATGCCAATCAATCTAAGAAAAGCAAATACCCCAAAACGAGAAAATGGGCATCTCCAGGTGAAAATGCGTAATTTTTTTGTTTTAGGGGCATTATAAAGCCTTCAAGTTGATGGATGTGGGGTACCGCCACAATACTATCAATATAAGCAGTATACCCCGTTGTATCTGTACTGGATTTATCAAAAGAGGATGCTGAAATGATACCATTGCTTCTGGCTTGTATAGCAGAGGCATTTATTCATTTCAATCCAGATTCTTTTTTAGCTAAGGATGAATTTGATCTCTTATATTGGTGTAGAAAGAACTTCAAAGGATTTCATAGTATCTCTGATGATGGATTCTTACAGGATTTTAAGCAGGTATACGAATGTTATCAAGCATTGCAGAACGTTGGGAAACAAGAGAACAATATAAAAATAAATATGTAATAGGAAGGAGAAGAGCAACGCATGTATAATATACTTAAACGTCAATATAATTACTTTATCCGAGGAGTGATTCGGATTAACGAAGAAGTACAAAGGGAATTGGACCTATTGGTTCAAAAGATTTGTGAAACTGTGTCTTCTGTCCAAAAAATCATCCTTTTTGGCTCTCATGCATATGGCACACCAAATGAAGACAGTGAATTTGATCTCTGTATTGTTGTAGAAGGTGTAGGAGCAAGAAAAAGGGGAGTCATTAATCGTATCAATTGGGGTATTTACGATGTTATGGAAACACCAGTTGATTTTTTAGTGTATGGGCCAGAAGAGTTTCTAGAACGTGCTAGTCGTACCGTAACTATGGAACATAAGATTGCACTAAACGGTAGAACAGTCCCAAAAACTCATAACCTTTTAATGCTGCACAAATCGTGTCGGAAATTAGATGAGGAATCCTCATTGATTTTAGAACAGTGCGTGCAGCTAAATGGTTATGCTACAGATATTCGTTTATCCGTATTTTGAATCACTTACTGTTTAAGATAGATTAATGACTATACAACATGCTCAAAAAGTACTGAGTTTTTATAAAGAAAAGTTAAACATGCTAAATATGCATGAAATCGTAATCGATTAAACATAGAGGATATACATAAAAGAGAGTGCCTATAAAGGGACTCTCTTTTTCTATTAAAAAAAGAGGAGGAATGCTTCATAGTAGAATGAAATGATACTTTGCTATGGGGATAACAATATAATGATGGATAATTATCACACAATTGTTGTTTTGTAGGTACAGTGGCGGTACTTTTAATTAAAGCACAAGGAATCAATCACGATGCATTTCTTTTAGTACCTGTTCGTGAAGCAGAGGAATGCCTTCTTCTCGAAACCAAGCACTACACGTGAAAAAGTAGAAATATGAGGCACAAATGATAAACCACAAAACTCATGAAAAAAAGGTTATCATACAATCCGTCCCTTCTGTAGATAGTTCAGGTTACTCTTATTCTTTCAGGAGAACGAATTTCTTTATGTATGTATTTTTGAATGTTTGTGAGCTTTATAACACCATTTCTATACTTTAATATCTGAAAAATCTATCACGAAATATTCCGAATTTTGAAGTTGCTAATTACATATGATTCCATTTATTATAATTATTGAGCCGGATCCAAATAATGGAAGTTTTCTGGTATAGCAAAGTAATTTTCAATGTTTATCAACTTATTTTCATAAAGCTATTTTATATCAGAATCCACTTTCATTTTATTTTATATGAAAACAAAGCAACTATAATAGAGGGGGATTTAAAAATGGAAAAAAAATCTTTTAAAATCCGTTCAGTTAATGACAATGAACAGCTTTGGACAAAGTTAGCTGATCAAATGGAAACACTTGAAAACAGGGATGAAATGAAATGCTTCAACTGCTCAATTTGTTGTGATAATTGCTGCTAATATTTCACTGGCATTAGAGCGTGGTTTCGCAGTAGGCTTACGTACTAATGTGAATAAAGATAATCTTGCATATGTAAAAGAATTAGCAACCTTTATCGAAGATCAACATTGGAATACTTATCCTAATTTTGGTTGGCAGGTATCTCCTGTTACTGATCATTACGGAGATAATCTACCAAATCACCTTCCAGAGCATGAATTACTCGCCGAAATTTATAATATTTTCGGAGATTTAGAAGAATTTATGGATAAATTTAACGCAAAACTGGGTACAGACCTTAACATTCGTACTTCTAGAATCCGTCAAGCCATACGAACTTTTGACTGGGAGAAGGTAAGTGAACTTGATTCCTGCTCTTCTGTCATGCATAGTTTACCTTATTTTAAAGAATGTAGTGCGAGAGAACAGCGTTTCTATGCATTTGGTGCAGAAGGTTTAATATACGCTTGTCCTGAGGCCGTAGGTAAGCCAGAAACTGCAGTGGGTTCCTTTTTTCCTGAATACAATTTAGATGCTGATAAGCATGCTATTTGGGATCAAGATATTACTGACTCCGAACAGTGTAGTAGTTGTAGTATCTCACTATTTTGTGGTGGAGGATGTGCTTATGCTAATTTAATGCGAAATGGTGCCATTAATAAACCTTACTGTAATGATTCACATCAAACCATTTCGACTTATATTAAGAAAAATGAAACTGCCTTTTTAGAACTAATTAAATAAAAAGATATAACTCCACAAATACCTTCACCATTGTGGGGTTACTTTCTCTTAAAGGATGTGATCAATTTGACAGCATCGCAAAATATCTTTCCAAAGTTAATTCCATACGAAGTTTATAATATGGATGTTTGGGAGGAGGGGCCTCGTTATTTAATAAAATTTGATAACGGATTACAATTAAAAGTCACTGAATCACTGAGAAATTTATTCAATTATATGGATGGAACCACATCCATAGGAGATATATGTACAATGGTACAAACGAATCACGATGGCAATATTACTATAAATGAGTTAACAGAACTGATAAATGAACATCTATTACCAAAAGGGGTTTTAGTTGGTTCTGAAAAAAAAGCATCTCATCACTCTGCAATTACATTTAGAATAGCAATATTCCACGCTTCTTACTTAAAAAAGGCATCCAAATATTTCGAATTCTTATTCTTTCGGGGCGTATTTGTTTTATTTAGTATTTTCTTCAGTATAAGTCTAATACATTATTTTTTTCAGGCTAATACTGAAAATATATCAAACACATTTGGATCCGTTTATAAATTTACTATTGCAATTTTGCTGCTATTATTTTCTATTATTATCCATGAACTTGGTCATATAGTTGCTGCTTATCGATATAAAATACAACCTAAAGACGTCGGAATGGGTCTTTATATGATGCGGCCTGTTTTATTTGTTGATTTAAGTGATACCTGGCGATTGCCTAGACGACAAAGAGTAGTTATTGACCTGGGCGGAATTTACTTTGAATTATGAATATTTATATTATTTGAGTTGTGTTATTTTATTTCAGGATTCCAGGAATTTTTTGTAGCAAATCAATTCATACTCATTACAGTTCTATATAACTTATATCCATTTTTACGATATGACGGTTTTTGGGTTCTTACTGACATTCTAGGAATTGCAAACTTGCATACTAGAACCTTCCAATTGGTGAAAAGTGGTCTCCTGGGATACTTTTTTTTCAAGCCTGATTATCGAAAGCAATTTAATGATACAATTAAGAGGATGAACAGGCACTATAAAATAGCATTTCTTACATATGCTAGTATATATTTTTGTTCAGTTATCACTGCTATCTGGTTCATTCTTCGATATACCATCTATTTATTCACATCGCTAGATTCGTTCACATGGGGAAATGCAAAAGGTGCCATTATTGTAATAATTATAGTTTTAATTAGAACAATAGTTGTCTTTACATTAAAATTTAAAAGGGCCGGGAGGGAAAAGGATGATAAACAAACAAACCATCCTTCAAGTAGAAAAAATCAAGAAAGCTTATGAAACCGAAGCAGGAACAATTCAAATTTTAAAAGGGCTTAGCACTAAATTTTATTCTGGAGAGATTGTTAGTATTATTGGTCCTAGTGGAAGCGGAAAATCCACACTACTTGGAATACTGGGATCATTGGATACCCCTACCGAAGGACGTATTATTATTGAACAACAAGATATTACCTCCATGTCAGAAGAAAAGCTAGCTGATTTCCGTGCAAAAAAGATTGGTTTTGTTTTTCAATCGTATAATTTAATCACAACAATGACCGCTCAAGAAAATGTTATGATGGCACTTATGTGCGCTGGAGTAAGAAGCCAAAAAGAAATGATAACAAAGTCTAGGGAAATGTTGGACCTTGTTGGGATGAAAGAACGATATCATCATTTACCAAGCCAGCTATCTGGAGGTCAACAACAGCGTGTAGCAATTGCTCGTGCATTAGTAAATAATCCAGCCATTGTTATTGCTGATGAACCAACTGGGAACTTAGATTCCAAAACAGGAAAAAATATTTTGGACTTAATTTTTCAACTACGTGACCAACTCCAGATGACGTTTATTATTGCTACACATGATACGCATGTGGCAAAACTTTCAGATCGTGTTTTAAAAATGGAAGATGGCCTCCTCGTTCAAGAAACCTTTAACGACCATACAAAATCTAGTGAGCAAGAAGGTGGCATAACACCATGCTACTAAAATCTGCACTACGTAGTTTAGCACGTAATCGTTTAAGAACTTTTTTTACTGTGTTCAGTATTTTAATAGGAGTAGCTAGTTTCTTTTCTATGTCTATGTTGGTAGAGCTGGTTCCGCGATCTATTCACGAATCCTCTAAAATTCTTTTAGGAGGGGATGTGTCAGTTCAATCCTATTTAAAACCGATGGATCGCGAAACTCTTATTTCTTCCATTCCTAAAGAAGAACAGAAAGCGCTCACAACTTCTTTATTAGGTCAAAGTATGGTCAAATCTGATCGGAAAACAACAAGTTTAATTGTAAAGGGAATTGAAACGAACCACTATCCTTTCTTTGGTGATAATCTGTTTCCTAATATTCGTACTTTACATAAAGATGAACTACTACTTTCAAAAAATACAGCTGACCGTTTGCAAGTCAAAGTAGGAGATAGAGTTGAGATTCCTAACCGTTCTACTGGGGCAATGACCTCTTATAAAATTAGTGGTTTAGTAGAAGGTGTCCAAGAATCCTATGGCGATGCTTCAATTTTTGGAACTGCCTATGTACATTTAGATCAAGCACAGCAGCTTTTAAATGTACCTGCAGGCACAATTAATGAAGCATTAATCTTATTAAATGAAAATGTTAATATCTCTTCTTTTAAAAAGAATATTCAAAAACAATTACCACAAAGTAGTGTAATAGATGTTCAGGATAAGGAGCTAGAGAAACAGAAAGATTTACGGATGTTGTTACCATTTCTTCAGCTTTTCAGTATATTAGCTCTTGGAATTGCCGCTATTACTACTTCTAATACAATGAAAGTCATTATTGCTTCACGTACGCATGATATCGCTGTTATGAAGTCCGTAGGAATGAAAACTAAATATATTATTCGATATTTTCTATTAGAAGCATTATGGCTAGCGATTCTCGGAACAGTTGGTGGGATTGTACTCGGCTTATTAGCTAGTGTTTGGCTGACGTCCTATCTAGCAGACGTGCTTTCACTACCGCTACATTGGGGAATTTCATGGTCCGTAATTTTTACAACAATTATTGTGGGATTAATTGTAACCTTCTTAGCTTCTTGGATACCAGTAAAAAGTGGAATGTGTGTATCACCACTTCAAATGTTACGTGATACTGAGAACACAAGTGTGAATTATGCTTTACCATTTAAAAAGAAATTTCAACTTTTTATATTTACTTGTGGCATTCTTTCTATTTATGTTTACAATATAGCTTTCACAACAAATACAAATGGCAACGCAGTCTTTAAGTGGTTTCTTGCTCTTTTACTTACAACTGCAGTTCTGTTATTTATTTTTACTTTTGTCCGATTTATAGGGTTTATATATTCTTTATTATTCAGATTAATTGGCGCCATGAAAAGCATAATGCCACAAAGCCTCTTTCTTGCTTTACACAACATGGCTACTACAAGTAAACGAAATGGTTTATTGGCAGTTACCTTAACTATTGGTGTTGTTTCTGTTGTCTCTAGTCATGTATTTGCAGACAATTTAATTGAGTCAGTTCAAGGTCAATTGGAAAGAGAGGCAATGGGAAATATCCTTATTACAAGTTCCATTCATGACGAAGGGAACGTTGAAAAGCAGCTACAATCTATTAAGGACATAAAAGGATCGAAAAAAGGTTATCAATTAGATGGAAGACTCCAAAATATTAACGGAGTGGACGCAGCATCTATATTCATGAAAAATATAAAAGATGATAAATTTTTTAGCTCAACTAAAATTTCAATAGAAGGGGTAGATACCTCTCTTAACTCTAGATCCTATATGATATCTGAAGGGCGTGATTTAGCTCTATCGGATGCAAAGGGGAAAAAAGCAATTCTTTTGGACAGCTATAAGAAATTAGGTGTAAAAGTCGGTGATACAGTTGACATTCAAATTGGAAATGAATTAGTAAACTGCGAAATTATAGGTTTCTTTAAATCTGGTGTAGTTAAAACCGTTGGCATCCGTATTCCAACTGAAACATTAGCTACATATGGGAAACCAAGCCGAATTACTTATTCCTTAGATAGTGATCCTAAAAAAACAAATACTATATTAACAGAATTAAATGAAAAACTTCCTGGTTCAGCAATGGCATATTCAATTGCCGCTACAGCAATCGATAGTCTTCAGTATATTATTCAAATGCAAAGTGCTTTCTTCTCAATTGTAGCGTTGTTCGCATTTTTAACAGCTGTTCTTACAATTGGAAATCAAGTTGTCATTCGCTTAATGCAACAGACACGAGATGTTGCTATTATGAAAACAGTTGGTATGTCTTCTAGTAATTTGATGAAGTCTATCTTATTAGAAAACACGATTATCTCCCTATCGGCTGGATTAGTTGGCGCTGGAATTGCCCTAGCCTTTTCAGGTATCACTTTACGCTTCTTATTCCAAATGCCGATGAAAATAGATATGACTTGGTCCATTTTAGGCATACTTTTATCTGTTATAACAACAATAATTGTTGTATGGATAGCAGCAAAACAATCATTATCGGCTAAACCTATACACCTTTTACAAAATAAATAAAGAAAGAAAAAAGTGTATTTTGATTATCTAGTCAAAATACGCTTTTTCTATTTTCTTTAAAACAACACATATCCTATGTCTATCAGGTTAAAATTAAAGAATACCCCAGAACGAAAATCTGGGGATCCCTCCCTCACATGCTTGTTCCCATTTAAAAACTGAATTAGATTAAACCTAGTTGATTTAAACGTGTTTCTTATCTCTTATCTTTCTAATTTATTGATTAATAAAATGTAGACTGATCATTAGGTTTTATATTATAAATAGTTTTTATTAAAATAAAGTATTAGACTCAATAGTAGCTATGTAATTATTATACAGTTAATAAGAACAATTCTGAGAAGATGTGTACGTAGTAATAAAATGGGAGAGGAATAATTTGAATCAAAATAAACCGATAGAAACAGAAGAAAAAATATCTATCATACAAAAAATGAAAAAATGGGCTAGAAACTAAAAAAAAACAACTTCTTGTACTTTATTTGGCATATCGAGATGAAAGAGTCCCTTGGTATGCTAAATTATTTACAATGCTTGTTGTTGCGTATGCTTTTAGTCTTATAGATTTAATCCCAGACTTCATTCCAATCTTGGGGTATCTTGATGATTTGATTCTTGTACCATTAGGTGTATACTTGGCATTAAAACTGATTCCTAAAGAAGTGTTGGAGGATTGTAAAAGAAAGGTAGAGGAAAGACAGATAACAAGCAAACCAAAGAATTGGATAACAGGCATTATTATCATTACTCTCTGGATCCTTGTCTTTGTATGGGCTGTAAAAATTGCAAACCTGATTATTTTCAGGATGAAAGAATAAAGAAAGCTACAGAGTATATACAGCTAGATATGGAGGTATTAATGAGCTCTCTCCAAACAGGACAAACATATGGAATATCCGATGCCTATGTAGGTATGACTGATAAAGTACTAACCCGTATGATTTTTATAAATTAATATATGTATTATCTTATAAAAAAACTCAACAGGATTTATTCTGATGAGTTTTTTGGTTTATATAATTTATCAATAATTATTCTTTTTTCTCCGGCTGATAGGAAAGAATAACGACACCTGAACTGGTCGTTATTGTTTCGATCAGTTTTAAAGCCTTTGTATCGTTTCCGGTTTTAAAGAGACGCTTTCCGCTTCCTACGATAACGGGATTGACTATAAAGTGATATTCATCAATGAGGTCATGTTGCATTAATGTTTGTGTAAGATCACCACTGCCATAGATTAAAAGGTTCTGACCGGGCTGTTCCTTCAGTTTCGATATTTCTTCTATAACATTATCCTTGATAAGATTTGCATTCCATTCGGTTTTTTCTAAAGTTGTTGAAGCAACAAATTTAGGAATGCTGTTCATCTTATCAGCAAAACCTTCTTCATCAGTCATAGAAGGCCAGGCAGCTGCAAAACCTTGATAGGTTACTCGCCCTAGTAGAAGAGCTTCACTTTCAAACAGTAAATTGGATTGAAACTTTGCTACTTCTTCATTGAAGTATGGAGCAGTCCAAGCTGGTTCCTCCATGACACCATCTAGTGAGAGGTACATCGATACAATTATTTTTCCCATTTTGTTCTCCTTTAGTTTTAAATTGAGATTTTTACATATTGGTAAAACAATTATTAATTCTCCAGCTAGAGAAAATTTACCTTTTTAATAGTTTCGACAAAATGTATTTATGTATGTTTTGGAATAATCTAATATATATTCATAACTTTGAAATATTGTATAACTTCTAATTTTTATGCATTATTGATTAGCATTGCTTATTGTGCTAACGAATCAGGATAGTGTGGCGACCAACTAAATAGTTGCTTATCCTCAATTATTAGAAGGGAAGTTTTATCATTTCGCGAATTGATTAGACATAGACGAGTGCTATAATTTTCTATATATACATAAAGAGGTGATTACGTATGAATCAAAGACCGTCAGAAGAAGAATACGCTGGGAGCTCCGGCGAATATATCCGTTTGGTGCCAGACGGTAACATCATCGACATTCTGCTCGCTCAGGAAAAGCAAATGACCGAACTCCTGGCATCGTTGACCGAAAGCCAGGCCGCATATCGGTATGCGGAAGGAAAATGGACACTGAAAGAAGTTGTGGGCCACATTACAGACGCGGAACGCGTCATGACCTACCGCCTGCTCCGGTTCGCAAGAGGGGACCAGACGCCTTTGACCGGTTTCGATCAGGAATTATTCATACCTCCTTTCGGAAGCTGGACAACCGCGCAATTGGCCGAAGACTACCGGGCCGTACGGCAATCAACGATTACATTGCTGCGCGGGCTACCAGCGGAGGCGTGGATCCGCAAGGGCACAGCCAACAACCTAAGCATTACGGCGCGCGCCCTCGCGTACAGCATTGCAGGACACGAGCTTCATCACATGGGGGTTATCCGAAACCGGTACTTGAGTTAATCGTCGGCAGAGGCCTTTGGAATGGAACTAACACCACTCATACAACCTTAGATACCGTTCTTATTAGGGTCCCGCCCCACAACCATCAACTTAAGGATTTAGACTATTTTTGAAGTTAAAAGCACGTTACTATTTTCTTATGCTAATGAGTGGAGTGAACCCTGAGAATGAGACGATAAAAAACACCTCTCTAATAGTTGATAAGAAAGAATAACGTTTTTTTGTACTTAGGGGCCTTAAGTTGATGGGCATGCGGCTGTACCCCTTTATTGGGAATCTAGCTTCATGCTGAAAATACTTCAATAGAACAGTAAAAACAAGACGACTGGCACCTGTCTTATTACCAATAAGTTTGCGCTCGATGTCAACCAAAATAAAATGTTCTAATAGTTCATCTTCTGCCCAATTGGCTTCACTTTGATATATACGAATAGCTACTCTCGCATTGAGGTAGTTGGTGGAGTGAAGTAAAAATCGAAGCTATGAAACACTCTGTGTTTAACAAGGAGAACAATGTGCCAACGGGCTTATAGGAAGCACCTAAACACTATCTATACTAAGAATTGTGGAACGTCAGAAACTAGAGACTGAGGTCTTCTTCGGAAGAAAAACAAGTAGCCCTGAACAGGTGCATTGAAAACCTTACGGTATAAGATACTTTACTCTAGCGAAAGTGGTGCCATAGTACCGATGAAGCTGCTAATCACAGTCGAGGGAGGGGCACTAGTCAAACCTATTTTATTAGTAACTCATACAATAGTTGAACTTCTATCTTCGAGTATGACAGGGAAAGCATCTCCTTGGAGGTGTCCCAATAAGGCTTATGAACAAATACAGGTATTCAGATTATTACAGTATGACACCCATATTTGATACTCTTTATAAGAACTCAAGTGAAAACAAACAATTCAACAAACTAATGGACATTATTCAATCGGATAACAACATTAAACTTGCGTTCAGAATGATAAAATCAAATACTGGCTCAAAAACAGCTGGAACGGACGGACTTACCATTCAAAATATTAAAGAAGAAAATATTGAATAATATATAAAACAAGTTCTCGAACCTATATGTAAAGCGAAATTTCATCCACATAGTTACGGGTTCAGACCAAATAGAAGTACAAATCATGCCCTTGCAAGAATGAGTTATTTGATTAATCAAGGTCATTTCTATCATGTTGTGGACATCGATATCAAAGGGTTTCTTTGATAATGTAAATCATAACAAATTGATTAAACAAATGTACTCTTTGGGTATCAAAGATAGAAAACTTTTATCGATTATCAAAGCAATGTTAAAAGCCCCAATCGAAGGAGAAGGTGTGCCAACGAAGGGAACACCGCAATAGTCCCCTACTCTCTAACATAGTTCTTAACGAATTAGATTGGTGAATTAGTTCGCAGTGGGAAACATTCAAAACCAAATCCAACTATGCAAACGACTCTAATAGATATAGAGCTATCAACAAAACGAAACTGAAAAAGATTTTCGTTGTGAGATATGCAGACGATTTTAAAATCATGTGTAAAACTCATAAACAAACTCAAAATATTTATCATGCAGTCAAAGATTGGTTGAAACAAAGACTTGGTTTAGATATTAGTCCTAACAAATCCAAAGTAATCAACTTAAAAAGAAATCCTTCGGAATTTCTTGGATTTGAATTTAGAGCAGTAAAAAAGAGTGAAAAATATGTAGCTTACTCACATGTTAAACCGAAAGCGAAAACAAAAATAAGGAAACAATTAACTGAACAAGTTAAGAAAATCCAAAAGAAGCCATCACCTGAAAACGTTAACAGATTGAACGCTATCATATTAGGACTTCATAACTATTACAAGTCTGCAACTCATGTATGGAAAGACTTTGGAGAAATCGCTTACCCTGTTTACAGGATGATGTTCAACCGTCTCAAAAAGTTGTCGAAATACGAAAAGGTTAAGAAAAAGAATGAAGTCTATGAAAAGGTCTATGGTGAATGCGATGCAAAAACATGGACGATTAATGGGATAACAATATTCCCTATTCATTATGTCCATTCGCAAAACATTACGAACTTCTCGCAAGATACATGCGACTATACGGTGAAAGGCAGATTAAAATCTAGCAAGGCACTCAAAAGTCAAACTGATTATAAAGTTATGGAGCTTGCGAAAAACTATATCAAAGAACGAAGCATTCAATACAATGATAATCGTATCGCCCGTGCATCCATGTATGGTTTCAAATGCGAAATCACTGGTATAGAACTAGAAGTAAAAGACTTACACGCACACCACAAAACACCAAGAAAAATTGGTGGAAGCGATGAATACGATAATTTAATAATCGTTCATAAAGATATCCATAGACTAATCCATTCCACATCTGAAACAGTAATTAACAAATACATTAACCTTATTCAAGACAAACAAAAACTTAAAAAAACTGAATACTTTAAGGACATATTGTAAACTAGAAGCTATTTCGATAGCTTCGGAGGATAATAATAAACTAGCTTGATGGAACGCCGTATGCAGGGAAACTTGCACGTACGGTGTGAGGTGGGGAAAAAGAAGTATCGCAACAGGTAATGCTGTCGAGAACATTTACCTATCACTCATATAATATTGACCATCACATTCTAACCAATATCCTTAAGAAAAAAATACAGGACGAGAAATTCATCCGTCTGATTTGGAAACTTCTTAGAGCAGGATATATGGAATTCGGTACATTCGCCAACAGTCTTGTTGGAACTCCTCAAGGCAGTCTAGTTAGTCCTATATTAGCAAATGTTTACCTCCATGAATTAGACAACAAAGCAGAAGAATTAAAAAAACAGATTTAACAAAGAAAAGGCTAAACGGCGTAATCCCGAATATGGCAGAATTCCCTCAAAACGAGGCTATTATTTAAAGAAAAGCAGTGGAAAAACGACGCCTGCTATTAAAGAATTAACGAAACAAATGCGAAATATGCCTTGGGGTATTGCAAATGACTCAGAGTTTATCCGACTTAGGTACATTCGCTATGCAGATGATTGGATTTTAGGAGTATGCGGATCTTTAGAATTAGCCAAGCAAGTTAAGGAAGAACTTAAGCTTTTCCTACAAGAAAAACTTAAGCTCACATTGAGTGAGGAAAAGACCAAAATCACACATGCTCAGTCAGGACAGGCTCATTTTCTAGGTACTAATCTCTCAAATGGGAGGAATGGTGAACATTTATTTGTCACAACTACAACACAAAAGGCTAAACGTCATTATAAATCGAGAGCAGGCAAAACTACTCCCACTATGAAAGCGCCTATTAAAAAATTAGTACAGAAACTAAGCTTGAAAGGATTTTGTACTCCGGTAGGAGTACCATCATGCAAGGATGGTTGGACTACTTTGGATACAGATCAGATTATCGCTCGATTCAATAGTATTAATCGAGGCATCCAGAATTACAGCCCTTCCCGAACGAGAAAGCCCATCGCCTTGAGGCATGGGCTGAAAGTGAGGTTGGATACGGAGTGTAACAAAAAAACCGCAAGGTTTGTGGCACTTTAAGTATCCAAAATGTTGGTATCATTTATTTTTCCACCTTTCTTGTTGTAGTTAAATATCGAAACTGATACACTATGAACATGATGAATGATTATAGAAGAGCCAAAACAACCGTATCATTAATAAACTACCATTTTGTGTTTTGCCCACGATACAGAAGAAAGATTTTTCTTAACACAAAAGTAGAAGAACGTTTCAAAGAGTTGGTTGAAGAGATATGTATCGAACTGGATGTTGTTATTGTCGCGATGGAATGTGACAAAGACCACGTTCACTTGTTCTTGAATACCCTTCCAACACTCAGTCCTGCTGATACAATGGCAAAAATCAAAGGAGTGACATCAAAGTGTTTAAGAGAAGAGTTTCCTCATCTCGCGCATTTGCCAAGCCTGTGGACTCGTTCCTATTTTGTTTCTACTGCTGGGAATGTATCAAGTGAGACAATAAAACATTATGTAGAAAGTCAAAAAACAAGGGGGTGAAACTTGTGACACAAACCATGACGGTCAAAGTTAAATTGCTTCCGACAAAAGAACAAATCAAGTTATTGGAACAAAGTAGTTACGAGTACATTAAACTCATTCATACACTTGTATCTGAAATGATCGAGGCAAAGAAAAGCACAAAGAAAAGTACAAAGGATATTGAAGCCAACCTTCCAAGTGCGGTGAAAAATCAAGCAATTAAAGATGCAAAAAGTGTATTTTCTACAAAAGTGAAAAAGAGTACATACCAAATCGTTCCGATTCTAAAAAGACCTGTTTGTGTTTGGAATAACCAAAACTATTCATTCGACTTCACGCACATTTCAATCCCGTTTATGGTAAATGGAAAGTCAACTCGTTTAAAGGTTCGCGCCTTATTAACCGACAAACATAATCGTAACTTCAACTTGTTGAAACACAAGTTAGGTACACTTCGTATCACAAAGAAATCTGGTAAATGGATCGCTCAGATGTCTGTCACGGTCCCTACAATAGAAAAAACAGGAACGAAAATTCTAGGAGTAGACTTAGGTCTCAAAGTTCCTGCGGTAGCCATCACAGATGATGACAAAGTTCGTTTCTTTGGAAATGGTAGGAAAAACAAATATAGGAAACGTAAGTTTCGAAGTGTTCGTAGGAAGCTAGGAGAAGCTAAAAAACTAAATGCCCTTCGGCAACTTGATGATAAGGAACAAAGGTGGATGCAAGACCAAGACCACAAAGTGAGTCGTGAAATCATTGATTTTGCAACGGATCATACGATCTCTGTCATTCGATTGGAACAACTAACGAACATTAGACAGACGGCACGAACAAGCCGTAAAAACGAAAAAAATCTACACACTTGGTCATTCTATCGTCTCGCACACTTCGTCGAGTACAAAGCAAAGTTAGCTGGTATAAAGGTTGAATATGTGAATCCTTCTTATACAAGTCAAACATGTCCAAAGTGTACTGAAAAGAACAAGGCACAGGATAGAAAATATAAGTGTCAATGTGGATTTGAGAAACATCGCGATATCGTTGGAGCGATGAACATTCGCTACGCAACTGTGGTTGGCGGTAATAGTCAATCAGCCTAAGAACCTATATGGTCTGTCTTAGGAGGGGTGATGGCACACCCTCATCTTGAAGACTGTTCAAAACAGAAATGGACTGCGAACGTTTAGTCATTCAAGAATCCCATCCGTTACACCGTAAGGTGTAGGACTTGCGG
>WPCI01369999.1_pt1 | contig 14973 bp, 10 predicted proteins | sample 5399871 | NCBI WGS metagenome assembly WPCI01 (sample SAMN12869469, study PRJNA574797) | sludge metagenome | isolation source: wastewater treatment of pH7 | place: China:Beijing | collected 2019-05-20
GCGTTGGGAAAGGTCTGGGCTGCTGCTGCTTTCGCCCTCGCGGTGGGCATTTCGGCCAGGGTCGGGTTCGGGTAGGTGCCGGCCAGGTCACCGCCGGCCGGGGTTCCCTCGATCGGGCCTGCCGGTCCGGTCGCTCCGCGCGCTCCCTGGGGGCCACGGGGCAGGGAGTTCTGCTGGAAATCCCTCACCGTGAGAGACCTGTCCCTGACCTTTGCCGAATTGATCGAATTGTTTCGGATCTTCGGAGTTGTCACCGCGTTGTTGCGGATCTTGGGAGTGGTCACCGCGTTATTTCTGATCTGGTTCGGTCCGACCGAGTTTCGGGGCAGGTTGGTGGCCGCGTAGGCCCCGCCACCGAGAGCGACGATCAGGGCGAGGACCGCCACAACCATCGCCGGTGAAGGCTTACCGATTCTGCTGCTGTTCCTCATAAACATGTCCGACTCCTTCCTCTTGCTTTTCCGGTTCCCTTTCAACAACCCGCCAAAAGGTCGGAAATTCGGTTTCCGTCGAGGTTAGAGGGCATACCGGTCAAATGCCAACGATCCCGGGTCGCTCAAGGACCGACCCATGTCCCTGAAAGCTGGACGGCACCCTGACCGGTTCCGACCGCGGTGTCGAGGTCAGCGCCGGAGGACTGGTACCCGCCGAGCTGGATCTTGTCGCCCGCTTCCAGCGAGTCGACCAGCGTGACCGATTGCCGGATTCCACCCGAATTGGATGCGGAGATGTTCTCGCCTACGCGGATCTCCCCATTCAGGAGGATGCGTGTCTGGCGCTGGCCGTTAGCGTTTCCAGTCCAGCCCACCGTGCCGCTGATCACATACACCCCGGGCCTGGTTATGACCAGGGCGTCATCAGCATTTGAAAACAGCCCCTCCTGGTTGAGAGTCGCACCGCTTAGCGAAAATACGATGTTGGTGTTGTGTCCGGTGGTCTGAACAAGGCTGGAAATGGCTCTGGCAGCAGGAGCCGGGGCGAGCTGGTCAGGACCGACCGCACCGTCTGCCAGACCCGGATTGGGAAAGGTCCCGCTGAGCGCCCCGCCCGCGGGAGCTCCGGCGATCGGACCGGCAGGTCCGGTAGCACCGGTTGGACCGGTCGCACCTCCGGGAAGCTGCCCGATCTTGAAGTCCTTGGCGAGGAGGGAACGGTTCTTCACCTTGGCCGAGTTGACCGAATTCTTCTTCAGCTTCTTTGCGGTAACCGCGTTTTTCTTCAGCTGTTTTGACCCGACCGAATTCTTCGGCAGGTTGATCGCCGCATAGCTTGTCCCGCCCAGCGCGATGATCAAGGCGACCACCGCCACGATCATCGAAGGTGATGGACCTTTCCGGCCCTCCCTTGACCTGCCCCCGATTGCCACCATGCTCGCCCCGATCGTCGCCTGCTTCCAGAAACCTCAACCTAACCCTAACGGACGTCGGCGACAACCTTTCGGCCTCGGTGTCAGCCTTCGAAAAACCGCTGGATCCCGCTGAGCATCAGCTGAATCCCGATCGTGGTGATCAACAGACCGCCAATCTTCGTGACCACACTTTCTGCCTGTTCGGAGAGCTTCAGATACTTCGCGACGAGCAGATGACCCACCGGGAGGAGAGCAACAGCAACCGCCACTGCGACGAGAGCGACGATGGTTCCCTCGCCATTGTCGGCTGACGCGGCAATCGTGATCACGGTCGTGATCGCGCCGGGGCCGGCGATGAAGGGGATCGCGTAGGGCACCACGACGCTGCCGTCGAAACTCTCGGGTTGCTCGCGGGATTCCTTGCCACCCTGGGCCCGGCTGGGCTCGCCGCCAAACAGCATCTCGAATCCCATCAGAGTTACGACGAGACCGCCAGCGACCCCGAAGGCACCGAGGTTGATTCCCAACAGGTCAAGAAGCTCGCGGCCGACGAGTGCCGCCCCGAAAAGAGTCACCGCTACGACGATCGTTATGCGACGGACGAACTCGACCCGCCGTTCGGGTTCAGCCGCAGTCAACTGCCGGAAAAAGATGCCTCTGGTCACCGGATCGGTGATCACGACCACCGCGACTATTGACTGAATATAGAAGTTGAGATCGACTTCCATACCTGCACTGCAGCGTAGAAGGCCGTCCGGTCACTAACCTGCCCTCCAATGGCCGACTACATCTTCACCATGCATCAGGTCTCCCGGGTCCATCCGCCCGACAAGGAGGTCCTCAAGAACATCTCGCTGAACTTCCTGCCGGGAGCAAAGATCGGCATCCTGGGACCGAACGGGGCCGGCAAGTCCTCGCTGCTCAAAATCATGGCCGGAACCGACACCGATTTCAAAGGCGAAGCCCGCCTGCGCGACGGCGCGACGGTCGGAATGCTCGAGCAGGAACCTCAGCTTGATGAAGCCAGGGATGTGCGCGGCAACGTGGAGGACGGTGTCCGCGAAATCAAGGACCTGCTCGATCGGTTCAACGAGCTCGCCGCCAACTATTCAGACGAAACCGCAGACGAATTCGGAAAGCTACAGGCGAAGATCGACGCGGTCGACGCCTGGAACCTCGACACCATGCTCGACACGGCCATGGATGCACTGCGCCTGCCGCCGGGTGACGCCGATGTATCGCGCCTCTCCGGCGGTGAGAAGCGGCGCGTGGCGCTCTGCCGGCTGCTTCTCTCCAAGCCTGACCTGCTGCTATTGGACGAGCCGACCAACCATCTGGATGCGGAGTCGGTCGCCTGGCTCGAACGCCACCTTGAGGAGTACCCAGGCACGATCGTTGCGGTGACCCACGACCGCTATTTCCTGGACAACGTGGCCGGCTGGATTCTTGAACTGGACCGTGGCCAGGGGATCCCATTTGAAGGCAACTACAGCTCGTGGCTGGAGCAGAAGCAGGCCCGCCTCGCACAGGAAGAAAAGCAGGAATCAGCCCGCGCGAAGACGATCGCTGCCGAACTCGAATGGGTCCGCGAAAACCCCAAGGGCCGACGCAAGAAATCGAAGGCACGCCTGGCCCGGTACGAGGAACTTCTGGCCGAGGAGAAGAACGTCAGGCTCGACCAGGTCCAGATCCACATCCCTTCCGGCGACCGGCTCGGTGGCGTTGTGATCGACGCCGAACACCTGAGCAAAGCCTTCGGCGAGAAGCTGCTGATCGAGGATCTCAGTTTCAAGCTGCCACCGGCCGGGATCGTCGGAATCATCGGTCCGAACGGAGCCGGCAAGACGACTCTCTTCCGGATGATCGTCGGGGACGAGAAACCCGACGGCGGGACGATCCGGCTAGGAGAGACTGTTCAGCTTGCCTATGTCGACCAGTCCCGAGACGCGCTCGACCCGGAGAAGACCGTCTGGGAGGAAATCTCGGACGGGGACGAGAACATCACGGTCGGCGCGAACAAGATGAACTCGCGGGCCTATGTCGGGGGATTCAACTTCAAGGGTTCCGACCAGCAACGAAAAGTCGGCGTGCTTTCCGGCGGCGAACGCAACCGGGTCCATCTGGCGAAGCTACTCAAGACCGGTGGCAACCTTTTGCTGCTCGACGAGCCGACCAATGACCTTGACGTAGACACGTTGCGGGCGCTTGAGGAAGCATTGCTTGGCTTCGCCGGCTGCGCCGTCGTGATCTCGCATGACCGGTGGTTCCTCGACCGTGTCGCGACTCACATCCTCGCCTTCGAAGGAGATTCACAGGTGGTCTGGTTCGAAGGCAACCTGGAAGCCTACGAGGAAAACAGACGCAACCGCCTCGGCGCCGAAGCCGACCGCCCCCACCGAATCACCTACAAGCGCCTCACCCGCTGAACCGGGATCCAAAGATTTACGCTTGCGCCGAATCCAGTCGGTGGCTGCCCGGGGCCTACCCCACCAGGCTGCCGCGCCGTCTATCTGGCCAGGATCCTGCGCAGGGCGACGCGGTTGCTTACGGCAGTAACGGGAACTCTGATCTTCCTCACGATCGGTTTGCCGTAGCAGCGGTTGGTGGCACCCTTCGGTTTCAACCTCGCGGTTATCTTCACAGTCACCCGGTTGCGATAAAGCTGTCCGGTCGCGGTGCGTAAGGCCCGACGGGTTTTCGGCTTCACCTTCAAACGGAGATACCGGGTCCGGTTGATCCTGAATGTTCTCGGCTTCAGATTCTGAACCCGGTTCCGTTTTCCGGCTTTGTAGAGAATCCTCATCTTCACCTTCGCTACCACAGCCCGGTTTGACTCCACTTGAACCAGAACACCCGGAGTCTTGACAGCATCCCCAAAAGGAGGCGAAGGCTTGAATCGCTTCAAACGGAAAAGCGACTTCACCTTCGGGCAGACCACCGGCGCGGCCTTCGATACCGCCGAAACGCTCCCCGCATCACCACAACCCGTGACCGCCGGATCATTGTTCGAATCACCACTGTAAGAAGCCACCCAACGGTACGAACCGGCAGCATCCGGACTGAACCCTGGCGAAGCATAGGTGCCATTGCCGCTCACCGTGACCGGACCCGAAGAGAAAACCGGTGTCGCAGAACAGGCCGTGTCATCAGGACCAAACAACTCAAACGTGACCGTGCCCGAAGACGAAAACCCGCCGGTCAAATTCGCGTTCACCGAAACGTCACCCCCAACCACAACACCCGACGCACCCACCGCCACCAAAACCGGCGCAGCCTTAGTCACCGTGTAGTTGATCGAAGCGGAACCAGTCAAGGAATTGCCCGAGGTCGCGGTCACCGTGTAGACATGCGAACCGACCGTGCCCGTGTCCAGACTCCCCGACGGGTTCGAGACACCGTTTGAGTCCTTGCAAGACGAAAGGCCCGGACCACCTGAGCCTTCCGTACAGGCAAAGGAAGTCGCGACCGTCGTGCCGGCCGTGTAGGACCCACCACCAGACGGACTACTGATCGCAGCGGTCGGCGGATTGGCCTGAAGCGAAAAAAGCCAGGTATCGGCAAAGTTGACGCTGTTGTTGCCTCCACCGAACAGGACCATACTTCCAGTCGCGAGATCAAACACCATCGATGCCTGGAAACGGGCAGGCGGACTGTGCGCCGGGGACTCCTGGGACCAGTCGCTGCCATCCCAGGCCCAGGTTTCTGCCAGGGAAACTGCGCCATCGGCCATTCCGCCGAACAGGACCATGTTCCCCGAGGACGGATCAAACGCCATCGACGACCTATTCCGGGCAGGCGGACTATGGGCCGGGGATTTCTGAGACCAGTCGCTGCCATCCCACACCCAGGTATCAGCCAGGCGAACACTGCTGCTGTTCAGGCCACCGAACAGGACCAGGTTCCCCGAGGACGGATCAAACGCCATCGCCGACCTGTCCCGGGCAGACGGGCTATGGGCCGGGGATTTCTGAGACCAGTCGCTGCCATCCCACACCCAGGTATCTCCCAAAAGGCCGCCGTTGATGTGTCCGCCGAACAGAACCATGTTCCCCGAGGACGGATCAAACGCCATCGTCGCCCCCTGCCGACCAGCCGGGCTATGGACCGGGGTCTTCTGGGTCCAGTCGCTGCCATCCCAGACCCAGGTATCACTCAAGAAATTGGCGGCACGAAATCCGCCGAACAGAACCGTGTTCCCCGAGGACGGATCAAAGACCATCGTCGCCCCTTCCCGGGCAGTTGGGCTATGGGCCGGGGACTTCTGGGTCCAGTCGCTGCCATCCCAGACCCAAGTATCACTCAAGTAGTGGCCGCTACGGAATCCGCCGAACAGAACCGTGTTCCCCGAGGACGGATCAAAGACCATCGTCGCCCCTAACCGGGCAGGTGGGCTATGGGTCGGGGCAAGTTGACTCCAATCCGGGCTCAACCCGAACGGGGGACCGTAGGTCCAGGTCTCGTTGTGGATCCCTCCTCCGTCCCATCCACCGAACACGAGCATGTTTCCCGATCGCGGGTCGAACGCGATCGAAGAGTACAAGCCGGAACCCAGGTTCTGGGCCGGAAGCATCTGAGTCCAGTCACTTCCGTTCCAGGTCCAGGTGGAGTTAAAACTGCCGCCAGCCAAAACCAATCTCCCCAAAGTCGGGTCAAACGCCATCACCGCCGCGTAGCGAGGTGTCGGGCTATGGGCCGGAGAAAGCTCTGTCCAGTCAGTACCGTCGAAGACCCAGGTGTCATCCAGGGTACCGCCGCTGTTTCCGCCGAACAGGACAATGTTCCCCGAAGCAAAGTCAAACGCCATCGATGCCAAAGTACGGGCTGAAGGGCTGTGGGTTGGGGACAGCTGAGACCAGTCGCTTCCGTTCCACACCCAGGTGTCATTGAACTTGCCGCTGTTCCCGTTACCGCCGAACAGGACCATCTTGCCCGAGGCCGGGTCAAACACCATCGATGCTCCATCCCGGGCAGGCGGCTTGTGGGCAGGGGCCAGCTGAGTCCAATCGCTCCCATCCCATGTCCAGGTATCGTCCCTGGATCCGAGAGGTCCGGCTCCGCCAAACATGAGAATGTTTCCCGAAGCCGGATCAAACGCCATCGACGGCGCGGTGCGGACCGGAGGAACATGGGCAGGAGACAACTGGGTCCAATCGCTCCCGTCCCACACCCAGGTTTCATTCAGGCTAGCGCTGCCGCTGTATCCACCGAACAGGACCATCTCCCCGGTTGACTCGTCAAAAGCCATCGCGGTTGACTGGCGGGCGGACGGGCTATTTGCCGGAGAGAGTTGAGTCCAGGAATCCACCGGCGGCACATTTGCCGCCTCCGCCAAACCCGGCGAGCCGACCAACAGGAAACAACCGGCCAAAACCACCAACGCTGCCCGATACCTCATCGCCACCCCTTCATAAACCCGAATCGAACAGCTGGACAAAGCCGTACCCGCATACCGAAATTCTGATCCTGTTCCGAACCGTCTTGCGGTAGCAAGTGCTCGCAGAACCCTTCGGCTTCAATCTGGTGATGAACATAGCAGTCACCTTGTTGCCATAAATTCGGCCGGTCTTCTTGCGAAGCCTCCTTTGCGTTTTTGGTTGCAACATCAATCCGACCAGCAGCGCAAGGTCGGAGTCCTTTCCAGCGGCGATTGAAACCGGGTCCACCTGGCCAAGCTGAAGACCGGCGGCAAGCTGCTGCTGCTCGCCGGGACGGTCGGCTCGGGTCCGGAAGCTCCGGGGACAGCTCAGACGTTCTGCGTGTAGGTCGAGTTGACCTTGCTGCTGCCCTTGACGCAGGAGACCCCGACCGAGTACTGGACACCCGGCACGGACTGGCGCCTGCCTTCGCGACAGCTGAATCCGAGAACCCGCCTGTTGCATTTGGCGCTCGCACCGCCGCTCGCTTTGCGGCATGCGTGGTAGGCCTTCACGACCTGGCGGGCTTTGGCACATGAAACGCCCTTCGCGGCAATGCTTGTCACGTAGGACGCGGGCGGGAAATTGCCCTTGCTCGAACAGGCAGCAGAAACGGTCGCATCGGACCCTGCCTGAGCCGTCGAACTGATCAGGCCCAGCGCCGCCACTGCCATGACTATCGGTAGTACCAGGATTTTCTTGTTCATCTTCTGCCTTTTTGTCGATTGTCGGGACCGGTCTTCTACTTGCCGGCCTTGGGAAACAAGTTCTTGTCAGGCATGTTGCCGTGCCGGGCCCAGGGGCCCGCCCGGCGGGCCAGCCTGGCCATTGCGGCAGCACCGCTGAAGGTGAGGTGGGTACCGTCAGGCTGGAACCAGCTACCTTTGCCCCGGCTGTACCTGACCCAGTCGAGCAGCACGATCCGTTTCGGATACCGCTTGAAGGCACGCCGCATATTCTCTGCGTCGTCGCCCGCCCAGCCACCCAGTTCAAGGGGAGTCATCAAGGCAAGTACCCGCCTTTTGCCAAGCAGCCGGAGTGTCCGCCGGATCGAGGCCAACGAAACGCTCCAGTCGGCGCCCAGGGCCATCAACACCATGTGAGGCAACCTGTGTTGCCGCTTCTCCTGGCGCAGCACCTGGGTGCCCTCGGTCCAGCCGCGACAGCCGCGCGCGTTCACCCGGTAGCCGACCCTGGCCAGACTTGGGAGCGCCAGCAGCATGGTGGAATCACCGATCGCAAGGGGCGCGTGACCGCCCGGGTTCAGAACCTTCCGGGCGGCGGCAGTCTCGACTCCGCCACAACCTGCCCGGGCCACCGAGGTCCAGCCAAGGGAAGCCAGGACGGCAGCCACAAGACAGCCAGCCATCAACGCAGTTCCCTTTGGCAAGGGCCTCCCTTTCAATTCAACCCCCATCGCTGGGCCGGATTTTACACCCGGTTCCGGCCCCCTGCGGACCTGATCGGAAATAATCCCGGCAGTCCCGCGAATTCGGCTTCGGGGGCCTCGTCCAAATGCTCTTTCCCACCATAGAATTCGCGATCTTCTTTCCCGTGGCGCTGGCTTTGTCCTGGCTTCTCATGCCGAGGCAGAAACTGTGGAAGCCGTACATAATCATCGCCAGCTACGTCTTCTATGCCGCGGCCAACCCCAAGTTCTGCCTGCTTCTCGGCGGCATAACCATCGGCAACCAGATCGCGGCGAAACTGATCGAAGCCAGCCCCGGGGAACGGCGAAGGAAGTGGATCACCGGCATTGCCGTGGCGGGAAACCTCGCGTTGCTCGGTGTCTTCAAGTACTACTCCTTCTTCGTCCAGGACTGGGCGAACCTGCTGGAGAAGTTCCACCTCGGGGCACCTGCGCCCCTGCTGACCATCGCATTGCCGATCGGGGTCAGCTTCTTCACCTTCCAGGCGATCACCTACGTGGTCGATGTGAAGCGTGGCGATGCGAAGACCGCGACCACCACCGATCTCGCGATCTACCTCAGCTTCTTCCCACATCTGATCGCCGGGCCGATCGTCCGGGCCAGCGAGTTCCTGCCCCAGCTGAAGGCGCCAAGGGACCCGAACCGGGTCGCGGTCGGTGCGGGCCTCGCGCTGGTCGGTATCGGGCTGGTCAAGAAGGTGCTGATCGCCGACTACCTGGCCCGGGTGCTGGTTGATCCGGTCTTCGGTGTGCCCCAGGCCTACGCCGCTCCCGATGCCCTTCTCGCAGCCTACGGTTACGCGGTTCAGATCTACTGTGACTTCTCCGGATACACCGACATCGCGATCGGGCTTGCGCTGCTGATGGGCTTTATCTTCCCCCAGAACTTCAACCGGCCATACCGGGCGACCGGCTTCCGCGATTTCTGGCGACGCTGGCACATGACCCTGTCCCGGTTTCTGCGCGACTATGTCTATATCCCGCTCGGAGGAAGCCACGGCACCAGGCTGTTTACCTACCGCAACCTGATGGTCACGATGCTGCTCGGAGGCCTCTGGCACGGTGCTGCCTGGACTTTCGTTCTCTGGGGCGGCTTCCAGGGTGCGGGACTGGTGGCCGAGCACGCCCTGAATGGCCGAATCGGTCGACGCACGCCGGCCTGGTTCAGGTGGTTCGGCACCTTCAATCTCGTCGTCCTCGGCTGGATCCTCTTCCGTTCACAAAGCCTCGAACAATTCTGGGATTACATCGGGCGGTTCTTCGTGGCCGGACCGGCAACCCTCCTGACATTGCCGGTATTGCTTTCAATCCTGGTCGTGATCGGTGCGCAGCTTTTGCCAGAGAAGCCGATGGAACGTCTGCAGATACGAATCGAGCAGCTCAATCCCATGATCCTTGCCGTGGCCCTCGCCTTTACGATTCTGGTTGTCGGAGCGACCGTGCCCAGCCAGGGAGTTCCCCCCTTCATCTACTTCCAGTTCTGAGAGTGACATGACCGAACACCGAGATGACAGCGAGATGAGCCGCTTTGACCGTGAGGGTGTCAGGCATTTCACCGCCCGGCAATCGGTAATCGCGGTTGGCATCGTCGCCGCGATCCTTCTGGTCCTCTCCGGCAATTCGATCCTCAACGCCGCCGACGAGGAGATCCAAGGCACTGAGAAAACCCTGCTCAAAGCGATTGGCAATCCGGCCGCGACGCTCGCCGACAATCCGCTCGCCGACGCAAGCGGCAAACTGGCCTCGAACCTTTCCCCGGATGAAGCCCTCGATCCGGCTGCGTCGTTTCCCTCATCCGGATCCGGGACCATCAACCAGGGTCAGCTTCCGCCGGTCACACCGTCCTATTTCGATCCGGTCGAGCTGGACGACAAGCTGCCTCCGAAAGTGCCCCTTGAGAGTTTGCTGGTGACCGGCGATTCGCTTTCCCAGCCGCTCGACACGGAGCTTGCCCGCCGACTGACGCCGGAGGGCATCGAAGTGACTCGTGACGCCCATGTCGGCACCGGTATCTCCAACTCGACCCTGGTTGACTGGGGCCAGCTTTCGGCCGCCCAGGTCGAAAAGCACCATCCCCAGGCCGTAGTTGTCTTCATCGGTGCCAACGAGGGCTATCCGATGCCTGGACCGAATGGCAAGGACATCCCCTGCTGCTCGCCGGAATGGGCAGCGGTCTACGCGAACCGGGTTCGCCAGGTGATCGACACCTATCGGCAGGACGGCAGAGCGAAGGTTTACTGGCTCACTGTCCCGCTACCCCGTGACCCGGCCCGCCAGCGGATCGCCTCGGTCGTGAACCAGTCCGTGGTCGTCGCCGCGCAGCCATGGCGCTCGCAGGTACGGATCATTGACACCGACGAGTACTTCTCCCCCGATGACAGATACAGCGACTCGATCACGGTCGACGGCAATGACCAGATCGTCCGCGAGTCGGACGGAATCCACCTGAACGACGCCGGTTCGTCACTCCTGGCCGATCGCCTCCTCGACCGGATTGACCTCGACTTCACCCGCTGAGCCCGGGCCGCTTCGGGACCGGTTCCCGGCACAAGGGTCCTAACCGTTGCCAGGGCCAGGGCCAGGGCCGCCTTGCTATTCGATGAGACAGCCGGTCTGGCTCCAGAAGCTCGACCAGATTCCAAAGGCTTTCGGCACCGCATTCGCGATTGCCCGGGCCCGCACCTGGTAGCCCTCGGTGGTGAAGTGAATGCCGTCATCGATGAACCACTGGTCCTGGACCCGGTTCGCCCAGTCGTAGATCCGCATATTCGGGTAGGAGTCACAGGCGTCCAGGAGTTCGTCGTCCCAGGCCTGCATATTCTCTTCAGAGTAGGCCGGATTCCCGGGGTTCAGGGTACGGACGTTGATCCAGAGCACCGGGTTCTCCCCGGCCACACCCATCAGGCGATCGATGCGTTCCCGCATCCCGACCGTCGAACCGACCGCGACGTTGGCAGTGTCGTTGGTGCCCATCGCGAATATCCAGCATCCTTCGAATCCGCTGTCGGCGATCGCCTGGGCGGCGTCGACCGCGTTCGGCATGCCGCTGACTTCCTCGACCGAGGATCGGGCACCTGAAATGTCGATGTGCTGCTCGTATACCCCGACTTCTTTCAGCCGCTGGTCGATCCGATGCTCGGGCGAAAGATAAGCCGGGTCCATCAGTCCGACCGAGGTCGAATCGCCGATGTAGGCAACCGAGTCGCAGAGGCTCTTCGGGAACTCGTTGCGCTCCTCCGGACTGATCACCGTCTTCGCTACCGGCGAAGCTGTCGCAATCTCCTTCACCGCGGCTTCACCTTCCCCACCCTGTGTGATGATCGGTGCGAGCGGCTTTGAAGGGGCCACACCGACCATGGCCAGAAGCAGGATCAAGGTCAGGATCCCCCCCGCAACTGTCAATCCCTTGCCCTCCGGACCAAACCGCTTCCAGCTGAATTCACCGGCCCGGAAGCGCTTCCACAGCCGCCCGACGGCACCCTTCCGAATCGGGTCCTCGATGAACTTCCACGAGAGGGCAGCGACTCCGAAAGTCGCGCCAACCTGGAGGATCGAGCGGACCAGACTGAAGCCGTTTGCTCCGAATGGGGTAGTCAGGGTGATGATTGGTAGCTGCCACAGGTAGATGGCATAGGAGCGAACCCCGATCCAGCGAAGTGGGCGGCAGCCGATGACCGGGCCGAGCCGGGTCGCAGGATGAGCCAGAACCGCGACCAGAACGGTCGTCGCGATCGCCAGCATCACCATCCCGCCGCGATAAAGGAAAGGCGAAAACTCTGTCGTCTGCCAAATCAGGATGAAAATGACGATGAGCGAGCCGACCCCGAGCAGGTCCATGTTGCGACGAGCCTTGGCGGGCAGGTTGCGATCCAGTCTCCGGCTCGGCCAAACCATCGCGAGTGCCGCTCCGAACAGAAGGGCGAAAGCCCGGGTGTCGGTGCCGAGATACACGCGGTTGGTATCGAAACCCGGCTTGTAGAGAACCGCCATGAGGATCGCCGAGACGATTGCCAGGCCGATCGTGATCAAGGCAAGATTGGGGCGGATCCGTTCCCGGCGGGCGCTTTTGCCGTGATCCTTGGCCGGTGAGATCTTCAGCAGAAGGAGCAGCAGCCAGGGCCAGATTATGTAGAACTGTTCCTCGACCGCGAGCGACCAGAGATGGCTTAGTGGCGAAGGGGCTCCGAAGCGGTCGAAGTAGGACATGTTCTGGGCGACCGCCCACCAGTTTTCGACAAAGAAGATGGACGAAATCGTTTCGCCGCGCAATGTTCCGAGCAGGTCCGGATTGCCGATCCAGACCCAGAGCATGACCACCACGAGCATCACGAGGAGAGCCGGCAGCAAGCGCCTTGCGCGGGCGAGCCAGAAGTTCTTCAGGCTCAGCTTCCGGGTCACCCAGCCTTCCAGAAGGATGTCGGTGATCAGGTAGCCGGAGAGCGTGAAAAAGACACCGACCCCGAGCAGGCCACCTTTGGCGAAACCGACGTCCAGGTGGTAGAGGATCACCGCCATCACGGCGATCGCCCTCAGGCCGTCCAGGCCCGGCATGTAGCGTTGGCCCGATCGCCTTTCTACTGGTTCCGGCATGACCCGGGAAATCTACTCTCCGGCAAGCCCGACCACCTGCGTCGTGCCCGGACCGTCAGGCCTTTGCCTGCCGGGAAGCCTCGGTCGCCTCGGCACCCTGATCGCTTCCTCGATTCCCGCGGAAAAAGTATTCGTGGGTGATCACGCCGATCAGAGCCAGCAACAGGAGACCGCCGGTGGCCAGTGCCGCAGGATGCGCAAAGTAGGCGAATACACCGATCAGAATGCATGCCGCGGCTCCGACAATCCGCCTCCAGGGCAGGCCACCCGTCAGCTTCCAGCGAATCGGCCCGAAGGCGAGCAGATAGAGCGCCGGGCCGGACACGACCGCGATCAGTTCAGCCGTGTGGAGGTACTCGGTCGGATGTGTGATCACGATTTCGTCGCCGACCGCGCAGAGAATTATCCCGCCGATGATCGGCAGATGGCCGTAAGTGAAGATGTCGCGACCGACCGCCGTACGACTCTCGGCTTCGTCGAGAATCCGCTCGAAAACTGTTGACAGGTAGTTGAAATAGAGCCACCAGAGACAGGCCGTGCTGACGAATGCGGCGGTGAATGCGAGTGCGGTGGTCAGGTTGAATTCGAGGCCCGAAGTGGTCGCACCTGTAAGGACTATCGTCTCACCGAGGGCAATGATCGTGAAGAGCTGGAAACGTTCGGTGAAATGCCCGCTACCGAGATTCCATGTCTCGAGGCCGACCCGCTTGAGCCAGGGCACGTAGTAGAGGACCAGTGGGGCAACGTATTCGATCGTCAGGGCAATCAGCCAGATGTAGATCCGTGCGTCACCCTCGGCCAGAGCCCCTCCGATCCAGAATGGCGCCGAGAAACAGAACCAGGTGAGGATATGCGCCGAGCGACCGCGTTCGAGCGTGCCGGGACCAGCGGCACCGAAGGTCAGAAAGCCCTGGCGGAAAAGCTGGATGAACACGTAAGGAATCGCGAAAAGCAGCCCCTTGTCCCCGAATGCCTCGGGAATGGCAACCGCCATCAGCAGGCTCGCCAGCATGATCGCCAGCAACACGAAGCGAACCGGCATCCGGTCCGGGTCGAGCTCGTTGGTCGCCCAGACCGTGTATTGCCAGGCACTCCAGACGACCATGAAAATCATGGTTGATTCAAGCGCACCCTTCCAGGTCAGATGCTCAAGCAGGAGATGCGAAACCTGGGTGATCGCGAAGACAAAAACCAGATCGAAGAAAAGCTCCAGGGTCGAGGCACCATAGGCCTCATCCTGATTCCGGCGGGTCGAGATTCTTCCCATCTGCGGGACCCTACCGGCAATATGACCGCTGTCGTTACCTTCGAACCGGGATCGTCCGTTGCGGGCGAGAGATGTTTCGAAGCCAACCGGGAGGGGACGAGTCCAACCGCTAACCTGAACCCGGTGAGTGGCCGCAGCCGGGCAAAGCAGGGTCAGCGGGTCTTTGTGGCACTTGATCCACCGATAAGCCTGAGAGCCGAGGTAGAGGCGTGGGCGAGGCATGTCGCGCGAAGCACCACCGGACTTCGAGTCGTACCGGCGAGAAACCTGCATGTCACGCTCGCCTTCCTTGGTGACCGGTCCGGATCCGAGATTGACCTGATCACCGAAGCGGTCCGGGAATGCGCAACCGACACGGGTGGGCTCTCCCTGGGCGCTCCGCTCTGGCTGCCGCGTCGCCGGCCCCGCAGCCTTACCCTGGAGATCCACGATGACCGGGGTGAATTGTCTGATCAGCAGGCAACCCTGGCCCGACGCCTGCGGGAGGAACTCGGCTGGGATGAAGGCCGTCCCTACCGCCCCCATCTGACAGCAGCACGAACGAGCCGGAGCTTTGAGGCCGGCGGTTTGAGACTGCCCGTGAGTCCTTCCTTCGGCTTTGAAGCCGAGTCGGTCAGCCTGTACCGCTCGCATCTCGGACCGGATGGTGCCGAGTACGAAGCTCTTGTGAAGGTCCCGCTCGGCCCGGGCGCGGGCTGGTAAAACCCGACCGGAACCTCCCGGCACCCTTCCGGACTACTTGACCCGGAAGGCACCCCGCATCAGAGGATGGACCCGGCAGAAGAACGTGTACGTGCCCTTCGGCAGATCCCCGGGGGTTTCCCACCAGGTGCGATCCACGGTCGGAGCCTTGTTCGGACCCGGCAACGTGCCCATCTGACCCGATTCGAACTGGAACTCGCCATCAGCGATCGGGTAGGCGATA
>WPCI01018214.1_pt1 | contig 14918 bp, 12 predicted proteins | sample 5399871 | NCBI WGS metagenome assembly WPCI01 (sample SAMN12869469, study PRJNA574797) | sludge metagenome | isolation source: wastewater treatment of pH7 | place: China:Beijing | collected 2019-05-20
GACCACCTCCACCGCGAGGCCCGAGTTCGATGAATCTCCCGTGTCCGATGAGCCCTACGCCGCGCATGTCAGCACAGAGGATTTCCCGCCCATGGAAGCGACACCGGAAGGCGCAGACGCTAATGTTGATCCTCATCCCACCATCCAGTTTGCCCCGGTGACGGTATCCTCCGGCGAGGCGCCCGCCATCCAACCCACCGCAGCACTTCCCTCGCAGCAGTCGGTCACACCTGCGCATCCCGTGGGCGGTTTCCCGGGCGCCCCACACAGGGCCTCGGCGTCCCCTGATCCGATGTCCGTGCCGGCTCGGGGTGCAGGTGGACCGGGTGGCGGTCGTCCTGCTCGCCCGGGCAATCCCGGTGGCTCGGGCAAGAAATACAACCCATCAAAGGTGATCACCTTCGGAGCGTTCATTCTGGTGGCGGTGGCACTGATCTGGGCCGTCTCCACACTCTTCAGCCCAACAAGCACTCCCAACATCACGAAACCCGCGGTGTCGGCCCCGGCCACAGCCCCCTCCGACTCGGAGGAACCCACGACCTCGCAGACTCCAGAGCCGGAGCCAACGCAGGAGCTACCTCCTCCTGCCATCTCCAACGTGACCCTGCTCAATCCGCAGGGAGCACAGCTTGACCCGAGCAACGTGGCCGAACAGGATTCCCCAGCAACAGTTCCGAACACTTGGGATGGAAACCCCGGCACTGCGTGGCGCTCATGGTGGTACACGAACCCCAGTTTCGTCGGCAAGGAAGGCATTGGTCTGGAGATCCAGCTGGCCGCGGAAGCCAATGTCTCCGAAGTCGTGCTCAACGTCGACGGTCAGGGAGGCAATGTCCAGTGGCGCAATACAACGGCAAGCGCACCGAACGGCGGTGACGTCATCACCGAGGGCGCGATGGGAGCAGAAACTGTTCTGCAAGCAGGGGATCCCTTGAAAACTTCCACAGTAATCCTGTGGTTCAACTCTCTGCCCACCGACAGCGAGGGGCAATACCGCATCAGCATCTCGGAAGTTCAGGTGCGATAGACCCTCTGGCAACGCTGGGCCCTCGCGAGGGAATACCGAGGTGGGGACTCAGCGTTTCACCTGTGGTACACACTGAGGAAAGGTACGTAATGAGCGAAGGATTCATCAACCTCGCGGTTCCGAGCGTTGAGGTAGCCTCAACCACCGGTGGCGAGTCGGAGGACACGAAGGTGCATGACGTCGTCGTCGTCGGTTCCGGACCCGCTGGTTGGACGGCCGCCGTCTACACAGCACGGGCCGGACTGGAGCCGCTGATTCTGGCCGGGACGCTCGAGGCCGGCGGGGCACTCATGAACACCACCGAGGTCGAGAACTTCCCGGGCTTCCCCGAGGGCGTCATGGGTCCTGATCTCATGGACAAGATGCAAGCGCAGGCGGAGAGATTCGGCGCCACCGTCGAATACGAGGATGCCATCGAGCTCGATCTTGTTGACGAGATCAAGACGATCAAGACGGAGTCGACCACCTATCGCGCCAAGACCGTCATTCTGGCTCTGGGTTCGGAGTACAAGAAGCTCGGCCTGCTGAAGGAGAAGGAGTACTCCGGCAAGGGCGTTTCCTACTGCGCCACCTGCGATGGCTTCTTCTTCAAGAACAAGGAGATCGTGGTCGTTGGCGGCGGCGATTCGGCAGCCACAGAAGCGCTCTTCCTTTCCCGCTTCGGCACTGCCGTGCACGTCGTGCATCGCCGCGATGAACTGCGTGCCTCGAAGATCATGGCCGATCGCATGCTGGCGGACGAGAAAATCGTCATGCACTGGAACTCTCGAGTTGTGGATTTGCATGGTGAGGGCTCACTTGAGAGCGTGACCCTCGAGGACACCGTGACAGGAGAGCGCACGGAGCTTCCGGCTTCTGGCCTGTTCGTGGCCATCGGCCACGAACCACGTTCGGGAGTCGTCGCCAATCAGATTGATCTGGATGACTCCGGTTACGTGTTGGTGGCCGAGCCATCCACTCTCACCAATGTTCCGGGCGTATTTGCCTGCGGCGACGTGGTTGATCACGTTTACCGTCAGGCAATCACCGCCGCTGGAACCGGCTGCAAGGCTGCCCTTGATGCGCAGTCCTACCTTGAGGTACTTGAAGGCATGGCGGTACGTGAGGTCGAAGCCGTACGCGAGGGCTGAGAACTTCAGCGATGGCGATCGGGCCCGCCGGACAGCTGTCCGGTGGGCCCGAGTTGTTGCTGGGCTTGGTCCACCCCGTTCGTTCATGAAGTCAACGGGCACTTCTCCGCCACCCGCTGAAACACATGGCTGGCTGGTGCGAGGTCATGACATGTTCGTCTCGATCGGCACATTCCCTTTCCTCGAGATAAACTGATATCATATTGATATCAGTTTATTGGACTCCGTCGTCCCGCCATTTGCTCACCAGCCCCGGGACGGACGTCTGAGAAATGGAAGTGTGGAGGGAACAATGACGCACAACATTCAAACAACAAACGACGACGTGCCGATCACCTCGAACGAACCCGTTGGTCATCAGGGAATCCGAGTTGATGTCAACGAACACCGGGCATTTTCGGGCGGAAGTGCGGGGGCTTTCGTCGTCGCCATCGTGACGCTTGCTCTGTTCGGCGGAGGAATTTACGGAGCAATCCTTGGAGGCATCGAAATTGACCGCGGCGGCAGTCCGCTCGCACTGATACTTGGCATCGTTGCCATTCTCGTATCCCTGATCACAGCTACGAGCATCACAATCGTGTCTCCGGGAATGACATCCGTGCGCCAATTCTTCGGCCGCTACATCGGAACCGTGCGCAAGACGGGCCTCGTGCTCGTTCAGCCCTTGTCCACCGGCAAGAAGATCTCTGTCAAGGTCCACAACTTCGAAACCAGCGAGCTCAAGGTCAATGACTCGGACGGAAACCCCGTCAACATCGCAGCCATCGTGGTGTGGCAGGTCTCGGATACAGCTCGCGCCGTGTTCGCGGTCGAAAACTACGAGGAGTTCATCAAGACCCAGTCCGAGGCGGCCCTGCGCCACGTGGCCACCACCCATCCCTACGACGAACCCGGACCGGGCGAAACCTCGCTTCGCGGTGGAACGGATATCGTTTCAGCCGAGTTGGCCACCGAAGTCGCAGAGCGAGTTGCGCTGGCCGGCCTCGAGATCATCGAGGTTCGAATCTCCTCACTCGCCTACGCCCCCGAGATCGCGCAGGCCATGTTACAGCGCCAACAGGCCGGTGCCATCATTGCCGCCCGCGAGCAAATCGTGGAAGGGGCCGTGTCCATGGTCGAGCAGGCACTCACCCGGTTGGAACAGGAGGATGTCGTCGTTCTCGACGACGAACGCCGAGCCCAGATGGTCTCGAACCTCCTGGTTGTCCTGACCTCGGACCATGCAACCACCCCGGTGATCAATACGGGGTCACTGTACTCATGAGTCATTGAAAGATCTTCGAGTGAATGAGTAATTCAGTATCCACACCCCAGGATCCGGGAAGCCAGCCAGAGCGCAAGCAGAGTCGCAAGCAGATGCTGCTCAGGCTGGACCCTGCCGTCCACGAGGCAATGTCGAAGTGGGCGGCGGACAATCTGCGCTCTGTGAATGCCCAGATCGAGATCGTGTTGCGGCAGGCATTGAAGGACGCCGGGCGCGATCCCAAGCCGGCTCCCCTGCGCAGACCGGGCAGGCCCCGCAAACGCGAATCGGAATAGCTCATTGCGTAGGCTGTCCCGCACCCGTGAGAATCGACGCGTCAAAGATGTCGGAGCCTCGTGGAATGATGGTGACATGAGATCGAGAGCAGCCCTGACGAGCGTACCGGCCGCGCAGGCCAGTGCGCGAAAGGCCCGCGGCGCCTTCTTCACACCTGCGCCCGTAGCCGAGTTCATGGTGCGTTGGGCGGTGCGCGATCCCCTCGATCGCATCATGGACCCCTCGTGCGGGGACGCCGCCTTCCTGTTACCTGCCACGGCTCGTATCGCCGAATTGATCATGGCGGTACCGGACAGCAGCAAAGCGGACGCCAACAGGCCCTCTGGGGAGTATGCGTCCGCAGAGAATCATCGACCCACTGGAAATCCGGGGCCTGCCGACGCAGTGGTCTCCAGGTCCGATCCGGCAGAATCTGCACCGTCCCCTTCGCCCCAAGAATGGGCGAAGATGTCCGCTCCCATCGCCACCCGCATCGTCCACCCTACGATTGTCCACGGAGTCGACATCCACGAGCCCACTGCGCGAGAGGCGGAGCAGGCCATTGCACGTGCTGGGGGCGCAGCGAAGATCATCATTGACGACTTCTTCAACCTTCCTCCCGAACCGGTGTACGACGCCGTCATCGGCAACCCACCCTACATTCGCTATCAGGGTTTCAGGGGTACCGCCCGCGCCCGCGCCCAGGAGGCTGCGTTGCGGGCGGGTGTTTCCCTCACCGCCCTGGCATCAAGCTGGGCAGCCTTCGTCATTCACGCCAGCCAATTTCTTCGTCCGGGCGGGCGCATGGGATTCGTGCTTCCCGCGGAACTTCTCAGTGTGAACTATGCCGGTCCGGTACGTCGTTTCCTCTTCGAGAACTTTGGCAGCGTCGAGCTCGTACTCTTTGAACGGCAGATCTTTCCCGATGCAGAAGCCGACGTCGTCCTGCTCATGGCAGATCGTTTCGGAGAACGAACGGACTCGGCAACCATTCGGCAGGTCCCCGATGCAGCCCATCTGGACGATGACGTTCTCCCCCTGCGGTGGGCTCCACCTGATCCCACTGCGAAATGGACCGGCATCCTCGTAGAACCAGACACCCAAGCGCTCTTGTCCCGGCTCTTGTCACATGGAACCTTCACACCTCTGTCTTACTGGGGGGACACGAAACTTGGCGCCGTCACCGGTGGCAACAAGTATTTCACGCTCTCACCATCAAGGGTCAGGGAACTGGGACTGACGAAACGCGATCTGGTTCGCGTGAGTCCGCCGGGAAGCGGGCACCTGCGGGGCCTCGAGCTGTCTTCTGCCGGGCTGGCGTCACTGAGCCGTTCGGGTAAGAGCACTTGGCTCTTCCATCCCGGGAAGCCGCTGTCCCGGGCCGCGGCCGCCTATGTGCAGGCTGGTCATAAGGCCGGGGTTGATCAGGCATACAAATGTCGTGTGCGTTCACCGTGGTACACGGTTCCGTTGCTTCCCATTCCTGATCTTCTGCTGACATGTATGAACGCGGACACACCTCGACTCACCACCAACTCCGCGCGAGTACATCATCTCAACTCGATTCACGGTGTTTATCTCACGGGGGCGTGTACCGAACTGGGAAGGGAGCTTCTCCCTTTGGCCAGTCTCAACTCGGTGACTCTTCTGAGCGCAGAAATCACCGGACGCAGCTATGGCGGTGGCATCCTCAAACTGGAACCACGCGAGGCAGGCACATGGATGATGCCCTCCCCCACGCTGGTCGGAGAGCGAGCAGCGGAACTACGAGGAGTACGAGGATTCGTCGCCACCAAGTTGGCGCAAGGTAAGCTACTTGAAGCCGTTGCCAGTGTGGACGATGTACTTTTCGGCGCGGAGGATTCCCTGTCCACCACAGAGCTGAAGGCCATCCGTGTCACCCGAGAGAACATCGCAAACAGACGCATGAGAAGAGGACGCAAGAATGGCCGTTAAGCCCCCCTCCAACAAGGCTCAGGCCTGGCGCTTCTTCGACCGAATTATCTGCCTGGCCGCGCCGGGCGGGCACTACAGCAACCCTTGGGTGAAAAACAAAGCCGGAGACCTCGAGTACCACCCGGACTTCGCAACCCTCGAACGTCTTCTCGGAGTGCCGTTGTATCTCAGGGCCTCCACCACCACCGGAGTTCCAGCGCTGGCACTGGATGTCTGGTTGTCCTATGAACTGCGGCGCGCCGGCTTTGATCCCGACACCACCTGGCCCAGGGCCGAGGCACCACGGGTACTTCCCGGCCCCGTGGCGAGCCTGCTGCAGGCCCTACCCGCCCCTGAACGCAAGGCACTGCTGCACCGGATTCTGGCGACTGCACCCACCGGGGTCGCTCCTTCTCAGGCACTAATTCTGGGCAAGAACTATCGCAAGCAAGTTGACGTCGTGATGTCCAACTGGTCGACCGGTCCCGAAGTGCTCATCAGTACCAAGAGGATGGACTCAAGCTTCGGGAAGAACGCACAGAACCGTATCGAGGAGGCGTACGGCGACGCAAAGAACCTGCGGCTGCGTCATCCGATGGCCGCTCTCGGGTTCTTCTTCGGTATCCGTTCCACGGCGTTCACCGAGGAGTCACGCACCGCAGAGTTCATCGCAGACCTCCTTTTGAAACTCGGGGAGGAAGAGGACGCCTATCACGCCACCTGCCTGCTGCCCATCGAATACGGCAATCAATCCTCGGACGGGCAAGCCAGAGACGCAAGACTGGGCTCGGACGTCTCCCACCAGGTTGTTGAGTCCAAGGACCCGGAATCAACGGAGAATGAGGAGGCCGATCCGGTCGTGTCGGCGCTCCTGGCAGGTACCGCCGCTCCGGCGGCAGCAGGAGCATTCCCAGAGGCGGAATCAGACACTTCGACGCCACCTACAACAACGAGCCAGGACACGGAATCGAACGCCGGGACCAGTCCAACATCCACCCATGCCCCGCAATCCGAACAGACGCACACACTCCTTGCCGAACCTTTCGACATGTTCGACGTTCCAGACGCCCCGGCGCTCGACGAACCAGAGGTCGAATGGCAGGATTCCCTCAATTTCGATCAGGGCATCAATGTTGATGCAGCCTTGATGGAGTTGCCGCGCATCAAGGTCCGCGAGGATTTCGTACCCGTCACACTGCGCGCCGGAACCTTCTTGGAAAAGATCGTCACCCGAGTGCTTGCTGCTACACCAACCACATTGCACGAAACCGCGCGAGATCGCCTCAAGGATGCCCGCCATGGCTGATCAGGTCACTCCCACGAGTTCCCCGGTGGCTGATCAGGGCCCACTCGAGGAAGAATCCACCTCGATGAGTCGGTTTCAGTCGCATTCGACCTATTCCCTCATTTTCTTCACCGCCCAGTGGTGCGATCCCGCCATTCCCATGGCGGTTATCTTCGAAGAGACGATCCGCGACCTCAAACGTTTGCATCCGGAACTGAGAATCGAGGGCGTCATCGTGGACCTGGATGAAGAGGAGACCAATCAACAGCTCCGAGCGGCACCAGCCACGGTCTCCGTCGGGCTCCTGGAGTCCATCGACTTCGTCCCAATCATCGTTCTCCTCGAGGGCAACGCACTTGAGGGAACGGAACTCACTCGGCTCGTGGGGCAACTTCCCAAGTTGGTCATCAGGCACCAACTACTCGCCGCACTCGGTCTGGACTAGTCCGTCACCTCGTCTTGTCATGGAGTCCATGGCACCCCCACAGGCCGGTCCCTGATTCCACAGGATTCCCCACCGTGACCACACGCCGGACTTGTCCATGTGAACGCACAAATGCACTCTGTCGTGGCAAACTTGGACAGCGACCCGATGTACATACCAGGAGATGCTGTCCGGACAGACGGCAGCACAGGCGTATCATCAGGTCGGGCACCGGAGAAACCGGGCCCACACAACGACAAGGAGCGCATGATGAGCACCAAGGATGGGATGAGGAGCAACGGCAACGCGGGAGAGAAGTACGCAGCCGCCGCTGCCGGTACTCGTCTCGATCCCTGGTACAACACCTACGCCGACCGCGCCCTCGGAATGAAGCAGTCGGAAGTACGTTCCCTTTTCGCCGTCGCGAACCGCCCCGAAGTCGTCTCCCTTGCTGGCGGCATGCCCAACATTGCGGGCCTGCCCCTCGATTTTCTCGCTGACATGACCGCCCGCCTGATCCGTGATCGTGGCACAAAGATTCTCCAGTACGGGGGCGGACAGGGCGAAGAAGAACTCCGCGAAATGATCGCTGAGGTCATGCGCCCCGACGGCGTGCGCGGCCACCCGGATGACATCACCGTCACCACAGGTTCACAGCAGGCCCTTGATCTCATCTCCGAGATCTTCATCAATCCCGGCGACGTCGTCGTGGCGGAAGCTCCGTCCTACGTCGGGGCGCTTGGCACCTTCCGTGCCTACCAGGCCAGCGTTGTTCACGTGGCCATGGACGAGCATGGGCTCATCCCCCAGGAGTTGGAAGAAACACTCGGGCGCCTCGAGCGCGAAGGCCGCCCGGTCAAGTTCCTCTACACCATTCCAAACTTTCACAACCCGGGCGGAGTGTGCCTCTCCTTGGAGCGCCGCCCCCAGATCGCAGAGATCTGCAAGCGCCACCACGTATTGATCGTCGAGGACAATCCCTATGGTCTGCTCGGCTTTGAAGGTGATCCTCTGCCTGCCATCCAGAGCTTCAATCCCGATGGCGTCGTCTATCTGGGTAGTTTCTCCAAGACTTTTGCTCCTGGATTCCGCGTGGGCTGGGCCTTGGCGCCCTCGGCCGTAACCCAGCGCTTGGTCTTGGCCAACGAGAACGCGCTGTTGTGCCCCACCACTTTCGGTCAACTGTCGGTTGCCGAATACCTGCGCACCTATGACTGGTATCAGCAAGTCAAGGAGTATCGCGAGATGTACCATGAGCGGGGTCAGGCCATGCAGCGCGCGCTCGAGACCCACCTGCCAATGTGTGAGTGGAACAAGCCCGAGGGTGGCTTCTACACTTGGGTGAAGCTACCTGAGGGACTCGACGCTCAGTCGATGCTTCCCCGCGCGGTCACGAACCTCGTCGCGTACGTTTCAGGTACCGCATTCTTCGCCGACGGACAAGGGCACGACCACATGCGCCTCTCGTTCTGCTATCCCACACCCGAAGCAATCGAGGAAGGTGTTCGAAGGCTGTCCGTCGTCGTCCAGAGCGAACTCGAAGTGGTGGAGATGTTCGGCGTCAAGGACCGTTCCAGCGCCCATCTCAATGGAGTCACCACTCCGGGCCCGGACACCCTCTGATGTTGGCAACGGCCCGTCGCCCCGGCACAAACACTTCACCATGGGGGTGTTTGCTCGGGGGTACGGGCCGTTGGCCCCGGTCTGCCCAACCTGAGAACCTGCTCCGGATCGTCTGGGAAACCGGCGGGGTGAGCAGAACATTTGCAGCGTAAGATATCGGTCAAGGCGCTCAACATACGGAGCTGAGGAGACATCATGACACGACCATTGACGATCGCCATTCTTGCTGGCGGCCTGACCCACGAGCGAGATGTCTCGCTCCACTCCGGGCGACGCATGGCCGGGGTCTTGCGTGAGGCGGGGATTCAGGTCAAGGTGCTCGACGTCGACGCCACCCTCCTGCAGCATCTTCAGGCCATGAGCCCAGACGTCGTCTGGCCGCTGATTCATGGCTCAACTGGTGAAGATGGATCACTGCAGGATCTTCTCGAACTCATCGGTATTCCCTACGTGGGTACCCGGCCCGCCAGCTGCCGCATGGCCTCCGACAAGGCAATCGCCTCGGCACTCGTGGAACGAGCAGGAGTTCGCGTCCCACAGTCCATGACCATCCCTCAGGCCCTCTTCCGTGAAGTTGGAGTATCACCAGTTCTCAAACTCATCGGCTCCCGCTTCGGTTTCCCACTCGTGGTCAAGCCCGCGCAAGGAGGATCTGCGTTGGGCGTTACGATCGTGGAAGAGGCCTCCCAACTTCCCGGTGCAATGGTCGACTGCTATGCCTATGGCGAGCAAGCGCGCATCGAGGAGTACATCGCTGGCCGTGAACTCGCCATCTCCGTTGTTGATGTCAACGGGGGGCCTCATGCCCTACCCCCGGTTGAGATCTCGACGGACGGCCCATACGATTTTGACGCCCGGTACAACCCGGGCCGGGCCGAGTACTTCGTGCCAGCCCGCATGTCCGAAGAACAACTGGAAGCTGTCAAGGCCATGGCCGAGAAAGTGCACACCATTCTCGGGCTGCGCCACCTCTCCCGTACGGACGTCATCGTTCAGGATGATGGAACGATTCAGTTCCTGGACGTCAACGTTGCCCCGGGAACAACCGAAACTTCACTCTTCCCGCAAGCCGCCGCTGCTGAAGCTGCGGCTCGGGGCACTCATGCGGACGAGATCTACATTCAGATTCTTCGCGCCGCTCTCGGCACCACCGGCACGGACGAGCAGGAGATCGCCTCCGAGTAGGTGCGTTCTTCACGTGGGAGCCAAGTGCGCGCGGACCGGACACTCAGTGATCCCGTGCCGCCGACAGGGCTTCACCTTGGTACTCCCCGTCTTTTGAGTACTGTCCGCTGGGGGCTTCGCTTCTGAAGCCCCCAGATTTCCATACTCGCGTGGCGTCGAACATCTGCGTCGCATTCTTCCGAAGCGTACATCCCTTATCGTGCTCCGCGGTCGAGTGGCACTTCATGGTAGAACAGTTTGAAATGTTTCACGTGAAACGATGGTGGCCAACTCTTTCGAGTTGGCCACCATCGTTTTCTGTAGAAGGTTTGAAGGCATTCTCCAGCACCAATCAGGCACTATCCATGAGAACCGGCGAATCGGACAAGCTTCACGCTATGCTTCGGATTCCTCCGCAAAATCAACACCGTCAATCTCGGGAGACATGACGCTGAGGATTCTGTTGAGATCTTCAATGGTCGCGAAGTCGATCTTGATCGTCCCCTTGCGAATACCCATGTCGACCTTCACTCTGGTATCGAACCGGTCCGTCAAACGACCCGAAAGATCTCCCAGCTCCGGCGCATACCTTTGCGCCCTGCGGCGAGTCACCGGAACCGCCTGCGGCTCCTCCCCCACAGCCACCAACTCCTCGACCTGACGAACCGAGAGATTCTCAGCAACGATACGCTGGGCGAGCCGCTCCATGGCTGCTGCATCCGACAGTCCGAGAAGTGCGCGGGCATGACCCGCGGTCAAAACTTGAGCAGCTACGCGGCGCTGGACCAGCGGTGGAAGCTTGAGCAGTCGAAGAGTGTTCGTGATTTGCGGCCGTGAACGCGCAATCCGGCGAGCCAACTCCTCTTGGGTACAGTCGAAGTCCTCAAGAAGTTGCTGATAGGCAGCTGCCTCTTCCAATGGGTTCAGTTGAGCTCGGTGGAGATTCTCGAGAAGAGCGTCTCGGAGTAGATCCTCGTCAGCTGTGCGGCGAACGAGTGCAGGGATTGTGTCACTCCCAGCCAGCTGGGACGCCCGCAGGCGACGCTCGCCCATAATGAGCTCGTACCGTGCCTCCGGGTATTCCGAAAGAGGTGCGGCGAGAGGGCGAACGATGACAGGCTGGAGGACTCCAACTTCCTTGATGGAGTTTGCCAACTCCTCGAGGTCGTCTTCATCGAAGACGGTACGTGGCTGTCTCTGATTCGGCACGATGGAATCGATGGTCAACTCAGCGTACGTGGCGCCCGGAACAGCAACCAGCTCGCCGTCGTCCCCATGATCGGCCGAGAACGAGACCGCCATGGCGGTCTCTTCACGACGTCCGGAAGATTCCCCTGCTTCCGCAGTACGGTTCTCTTCCTCGGAGCCATTCACCGAATCCGGGGCGCTGACAATTGTCAACACCGCAGCATCATCAGGTCGTGTACCCTCCCCCGCCTCAAACTTCTCATCGTCCCGAGCCTCGGAACCCAGCGGGTCAATTGGGGCGTCCAGATCATCCCTGAGCATTGGATGTTCGGTCGCGGTCTTGTCCCCGTCAACTACACCGCTCTTAGGATCGGGTTCGATGGCACCATCTGTCGTAGGCCCTGCGCCTTTGTCCGTCGAGTCCCCCGCCGATTCGGAAACCGATTCCACAGCAGGCTTCGCGACCTTCCCACGGCGGACGGTCTTGGACTGTGAGGATGTGGCAGGCTTGGCAACTTCATTCCTTTCACCATCCTTGCCAGGGCTCGCAAGGCCCAGAAGGTCCAAGAAGCTCTGCTGTGATTCCGTGGCGTTACCAACCTTTCCCCCCTCGTTGGACAAGCCGTTCTCATCCTCCAGTGCCTTGGTGTCAGAATCAGCTTGTGAACCGGTCGGACGCATGGAGGCGGTGGGGCTACCTCCGAAGAAGACATCAAAGGGTCGATCCTTTGACTCCCGTTGATTGTCCGGGATGAGGGCACCAATACCCCGACCGAGGCCACGACGGCGCTCTGCCATGTTCTGTTCTCCTTAGTTGGCCCGGTTGGCCAGTTCGTTTGCGGCGGCCAAGTAGGCGATAGCGCCGCTTGAACGAGGGGCGTAAGTGATGACTGTTTCACCGTACGACGGCGACTCTGCGATGCGAACCGAACGGGGAATTTCTGTATCCAACGTCTGATCCGGGAAGAACTCTCGGACGTTCTGAGCCACTTCCCCACTAAGGTTGGTGTTGCGCGCAAACATCGTCAGAAGGATGGTGGTGATCTCCAAGTCCGGGTTCGAGGTTGTCTTCGCACCCTCGATCGTACGCAATAGTTGGGTGAGCCCTTCCAAGGCGTAGTACTCCGCTTGGACAGGAATGAGCACTTCCTGCGCGGCGATGAGCGCGTTGATGGGAAGCAGCGACATACTGGGAGGGCAATCAATCAACACATAATCGATTCCGCCGTCGTGTTTCTCAAGGGTCTCCAGGCATTCCTTGAGAGCATCCCGCAACCGAAAGCGCCGATCCTCCTCGTCCGTCAGTTCCACGTCCACCAACGCCAGGTCGATATTGGATGGAGCGATGTAAAGGTTCGGCAGTTTCTCGGTCGCCCTCAAGATTGACAGGAGAGGTTGCCGTCCGAGAAGCACGTCGTACAACGAGGGCATCCCCTCACGCTCATGCACACCCAGAGCCGTGGAAGCATTCCCCTGTGGATCATCGTCAATGACGAGCACGCGCAACCCTCCACGCGCAAGGGCAGCCGCAAGATTCACCGCGGTGGTGGTCTTACCGACCCCGCCCTTTTGGTTCGCCACAGCGATAACGCGAGTATGCGACGGTTTCTTGAATTCCGCATCACCAATGGAGGCGAGACGTTTCATGTCCTCAGCAAGGGCCGATGCGAGGGGTGAGCCTCCACCAACGAACCGATCCCAATCACTTTCCCCACCGGGGACAGCACTGTCTTCGGGCCTAACCATCTTTCTTGGATCGCTCATCTCGCCCTTTCTTCGAGTCTTCCTAAGTGTACCCACGGCAGCCAATACATTCGCGAAGGGCACGGGTGTCTGTGGATGACTATCGATAATCGCACGTTTCGTGCGTGTGCAATCCCTCGGGGCAGTACAGCGACGGCGGCACGCGCTCTCCCGAGAGTGAATCTTTGGAGTCCGCGTCGCCGTGGCGACGCCCGTGAGAGTCCACTGCACGATGGATAGATTTGACCCGTCACGGAACTCACCTCCGCGGCTCGTCGCTCCAGCCTTCGCGAGCAGTTCCTCGGACATCACGACGATGAAGAGTCCAGCGATCCCAATGCAGCGCCGCAGACCGTCTTGCGTCAGCGAAAGATGTCTGGCTTCAGCTGCAGGTGGTCCTTCGGCGGCAACCTGCAGACAGTGGCCGAGCCCCCCCACAAAACATGACTACACCTTTTCTGGGTGTTCCAGGGGTTGCCTTCGCGCGAAGGGACCCCTTGTCAAGGAACAATGTTTCACGTGAAACATTCTTCCTTCCCTGGGTGATGAGAGGAGGTGTTGTGTCGTTCTCCATTTGGAGTCTCGGACAGCTCCTATCGCTGCCTCACACAAGCCTTCTAGAGGTTGGAGCATATCGTGTGCAACTGAGGTATCGAGCAGAGGAATCGTTCCCGTCCCGCTCGGCGATCGCAGCGGTATCCAAAAGCATCCCGAACGAATACACCTCCGATCCCTTGAGCCACGCGAAGCAACTCGCGGCGAACTTCCAGGCACATGGACGTACGTCCCACGTTGTACAGATTCCGTTCACTCGTGTTCTCGTTCGAAATTACCTCTATGTAATTATGAAGAAATATGACGCCGCCAAGTACACACTTTGCGGCGTATGAAACGATCCCGTTGTTTCACGTGAAACATTCAGCCAAGCTGGTGTGTTCCCTGCCGGAAGCCTTTTTGAGCAAGCGGGCCTGGGGGTGACGGGCATCAATAGAGTTCTCCCCCGTCCACCAGACGTACCCCTTGACCTCAGCAGTCCCCCACAGGGAATGCACGGCATCAAACGCCGCATGTCCCCCGACACCAGCTGCCCACGCCCAAGCTGAGGACCTTGCCGGGCGATGTGGGCTCCGCTCAACGTTACGCACGTGGCCTCCCGTCAGCATTTGAAACACGCTCCCTCCGGTGTTGAGTGCGCACTCGTGTATAGACTCCTTTTCTGCGCGATGGTCCGAAAATTCATTTTATCCAAAAAGCGAATTACTCCCCCACATGGAAGCGATCTTCACAGAAGCGAACGTGCTCTCCTCATCACCCATGACTCTGCTTCAGGCAGGAACACCGCACACATGGCCACCCCACTGCAAGAAAGTGAGGGCTGCTTTCTCGGGTGGCCATTTCTTCGGCTTGGTTGACGCCATCGTTCGTAACCGTGTCACCAACCGATCGCCACCACCTCAGAACGGCCCTACGATTCACCCCACTCACTGCCCACACCCACCGGAATGCCCAGGAGCCGTTCCTTGCTGGGCAGACTTACGCATGATTCCCGGTGGGGAACGCCGAGGACCAGTTCGCAGAAGCGTCATGCGATCCTCCCAACTCGTTGTTGAAAATCTATCGCTGTAATTACACGTACGTAGTTCTAGAGATGTCAGACGACACTAGTTTCACGTGAAACCTACAAGCCATAGTGCCGATCAAGATATTGCGTTCGTCAAGGACTGAGGGCGACAGACAGCGCGTCATCCAGTCGCCTACTCTTTCTTACTGGACGTGGACACCTCCATATCCTCATCCTGTTTTCGACACCTCACCTCAGCCAGGAGACAGGATTGGTGGGGGAAATTTTGAAAGGAAAAAATTTCCCACCCAAACAGGAA